>Ga0123337_10000124_pt1 | contig 152383 bp, 121 predicted proteins | sample frozenSSSSmetaG_FD_89792 | JGI IMG/M metagenome (GOLD analysis project Ga0123337, IMG submission 89792) | Glacier valley bacterial and archeal communities from Borup Fiord, Nunavut, Canada, to study Microbial Dark Matter (Phase II) -... | ecosystem: Environmental > Aquatic > Freshwater > Ice...
AATACGAACGTCTTCAAATAAGAAAACTTGAAAAATTAGCTGCAAAACTAGGAATGAAATTACAAAAGGTGGCTTAGTAAATAATTTTGACAAAGCGATATTACAAAAGCGGTTATGGGAAGTCTCCAGACCGCCCGGCGGCCCGGGATGGACGAGCGTAATCAGTTTCCAGACCGAAAGGCTTGACTTGAAGATCTCGGTCTGGAGACCGGCGACACCGGCCGTAGTCCGGAGACTGCGGCCAACAGAGGACTTAGATTGGAAAGCAAATCATTCATTTTTTTAATGAAACAGATTTCACATAAACGGTTCCTGCCCTCACCGGTTTGTCAGTGGTAAGCACTATTTTCATGCCATCAAAAGTCCCAGTATAATTTTGATTTTGAGAAAGCTGAACTTTATAAGTTGTTACTTTCCCGCTGCTCTTAACATCAAACTGATAGGCATTTTCTTCTTTGAATTCTTTTTCTCCAAATTTTTTCAAATAAAGCTTTGCTGTTTTTGTATCACCCGTATACATTGCCTGAAAACTCAATTCTGTGGCCTCCTTCGCATTCCAGACTAACGGAGGACTAATCAGGGAGCCATTTTCCCGAAGTTTAATCTGAAGGCCGTTATTAACAGGCCAGCCGCTGTCCGTAGTATTTTGAAGAATCCAGTGCTGTCGGTCCTTCTTAAAAATATAATCAGGTAAAGTCCGTTTGGGGGAATTCTTGTAAACGTAGCCTCTGATTTGGTCAAGAGATCCCAGAATCAATACGTAATGGTAATCGTAAGTAATATTGTGATCCAGAATTTCAGTGTGCAAAGGTGCGATATAGCCGGTTGATGCATCTTTACTTCCTCCCTGGAAGGAACCGTCCCCGTAATAACCACCACAGTAACTTTGAACATCAGGATTCCAAACCCCCAGGCCGTAATCTGCTTCATTGAGATTAGCTGTCCAACCCTCAGTGGCCTGCCAATAGGCCCAGTTAATACCAGGTGCCTTTGGGTAATTGTGGTTTTTGATCAGGCTTATAGTGTCTCCACTAAATGGCTTACTACCCCTGTAAGTTACCATTCTGTGATATGGAGCATTGGTATAAACGGCGGGTAACTCCTGTGCTCTCGCATGATACTGCGTGGTGTCCTGCCGATTGTTGACCAAACGGGACCGAACCTGCACCGTGTTACCCTCTAAAGTAATCCAACTTTCAAACGTACACTCGCCGGGTTCATTATCCAGGGGCCATTGCATTGGAACACATTTGACATATAGCTGTTTTCCTTCATTTTCATGCACAAGTACACGTGATCGTTTACCCGCATAATCTCCTGACTGGATAGGATTCCATCCAAGCCCCCGCCAGAATGGAGCTGGTTCTTTTCCGTTAGGAGTAAAAGGATTGGGACCGCTATAAAACGACATTTGCACTTGTCGGCCCCAATCCGAGTTGTTAATCATATTTTCACCCTTCCTGACGTCGGAAATGAATGTAATCGAGCCGCCAAGATTCAAGTCGATTCCTACACGAATAAATTCATTCTGAATATAACTCATGCTTTTTAAGCTGTCCGCGGTGCTACGTTGTGCAAAAGACGTTGCCGAAAAGCCGAGAAAGGCACTACAGTAAAGAAATATTCGAACAATTCTGATAAATTTTACCACGTTACTTGTGAGATTTAATTTGTGCGCAAGAACAAGAAAAAAGGAGCTACATTTTCATGTAACTCCTTTACTTTCAGGCTCCCGAAGTTGGGCTCGAACCAACGACCCTCTGATTAACAGTCAGATGCTCTAACCGGCTGAGCTATTCAGGAATTTGTAATCCGGTTGTTATTCCTAATTATGGTGCAAATGTAAAGCTTAGAAATATATTGAGCAAGTCTGGAAGCAAAAAATTTATCAAGCTTGCACCTTTTCAAGTATTAACTCCTTGACTTTCTTCGCATCTCCTTTTGAAAAATTATTGATAATTATTTCAGGACGCATTCTTGGAATAACCCGAATCGTTGAAAAGAATATGCTGTTTTCAATTTCAACTCCTGAAATGTCAGCATAAAACACAAAATTATCGGTGCTCTTAAAAAGCTTTCGTACTTTAAAGGTCACACCCTTTTCTCCAAATGTTACTTCATCAGGAAACATCGGGTTCATCAGCCCACTGGCACGGAATCGTTCGTTCATTAGTCTTTCTAGGTTAGCAAAGTTTACTTCTTACTGGCATTCTACTCACAAAGGTACGTGAACGACCTTCTTCGTTTCAAAAAAATCTTCTTCAAAATAGTCAGAAAGGGCATAAGAGTTTGTTTTCATATTCAATTCTGAGAGTTCCTCGGTGAGGTCTCCTCCTTTTAGGTATAAAATACCGTTCCTGAGCGGGTGAAATGAATTCCGACTAATATTTTTCCTTACCCAGCCTACAAATGGCGTAATTCTTGTGACTGCCCGGCTTACAACAAATTCGAAATCATCTTCCAGCCTTTCTGCCCGCACCTGTTCCGCTTTGACGTTGTCAAGATCGAGCTCCTTTACAATTTCCTGTACAACCCTGATCTTTTTGCCAATACTATCCACCAGATAAAATTTAGACTCGGGAAAGAGGATTGCCAACGGCACACCGGGAAATCCCCCGCCGGTACCAACATCAAGAATAGAAGTTCCGGGCTTGAATTGGACCACTTTTGCAATTCCAAGGGAATGCAGAACATGACGCTCATATAACGTATCTATATCCTGTCGGGAAATCACATTTACTTTGGCATTCCAAAACTGATACAACTCAGAAAGCTGCCCGAACTGATCCCGTTGTACATCGGTCAGATCGGGAAAATATTTAAGAATTAATTCCATGACATCCTTGGTTTTCTTCTGGTCATTACAAACAATCCAAAGAAAGTATAATAAAGAAAAAGGGCAAAGTCCATAAACAAAAAGCTAAACCATTCAACAGTTTTGTCAAGCTTTATATTGATCAGGATCAAAAGAAACCATTGGATAATCCAGCGTAAACCCACCACAACCGCCAGCTCTTGCAGGAGGAACATGTTTTTAGTCCAAAGGCCAAGTCCTAAAATAACGAAACCCAGAACCCAAACCGCTACGTGTGCACCGGATAGCAAACCGAGCAATATTTTGTTTCTACTTCTGTAATATTTACTGACCGCTAAGTGCCTCCTTTTTTGCCTGAACCAGGTCGACCAGGTAGTTTTGGGCTTGGAATAAACAAAGGATTCTGGCTCTATGCATAGTGCGGTATTTTTGTTCGTGGCGACTTCGTTGAGGAAAATGTCATCGTCACCACCAGTAACGCTCCGATGTCTGTAAAAGCCTTTGTTCTCAAAAAACAATTCCTTTTTATATAAAATATTTCGTCCAACACCCATATAGGTCCACCCAGCAAGTGTGAAGGAAAGATACTGAACGGCTGTATAAAAGGTCTCGCATCGAATAAACCAATTGAGAAGGCCAGGGTGTTTTTCATACGGCGAAAAGCCCAGCACAATATCCTTTTCACTGTTTACTTGCGAGGTCATCGTGGTAATCCAATGGAGAGATGATGGTCGGCAATCTGCATCCGTCATCAAGGCTATGGGGTTGTTAGCCTGTTTCATACCAACGGTCAGCGCGTATTTCTTAGGCGTGACATGATTGAACTGATCGTTTATCCTGATATATCGGATATGCTTCCAGGAATGTATATTTTCTCTAATGAATTCCTCACTCCCATCATCGGAACGATCATCCAATAGGATTACTTCAAAATTAGGGTACTCCTGAGCATCTAAAATCGGCAGCAATTCCTGGAGATTTTCTTTTTCATTCCACGCACAGACGAGGACAGTTACCCCTGGCGATCCGCTGTCGTAGTTCCTGCCCCTTCCATAAAACGCCAGCCTGGTAAAGATGAAGAGATAATAGAACATTTGGATCAGCACAAATGCCACAAGGGCATAGAGTAAATTTTCCGCCACAATCAAAGAGGGTTGTAAATTTTTTCCATATTAAGGTGCAAATATACAGTCATTGTCAGGAATGTTAGAGGGCTTCCTTCTATTTTTGCGAATCCAAAATTCCCAATCTATTAATGAAGTTCACCTTAGAGGCACAAGATAAAGAGACAAAAGCAAGGGCAGGCTCCCTGGAAACAGACCACGGAACCATTCAAACGCCGATTTTCATGCCGGTTGGAACAGCAGGAACAGTGAAGGCTGTGCATCAGCGCGAACTTAAAGAAGACGTAAAGGCGCAAATTATATTAGGAAACACATACCATCTTTATCTTCGCCCGGGACTTGATATTCTTCAGAAAGCCGGCGGACTTCACGGATTCAACGGCTGGGACCGACCCATACTCACGGACAGTGGCGGATATCAGGTTTATTCGCTTGCTGGCACTGGTAGAAAGATTAACGAGGCAGGTGTGGCATTTAAGTCACACATTGACGGCGGAGTACACACTTTTACTCCGGAAGGGGTGATGGATATTCAGCGTATGATCGGTGCGGACATTATTATGGCCTTTGATGAATGTACTCCCTACCCTTGCGAATTTACCTATGCAAGGAAATCAATGGAAATGACCCATCGCTGGCTGGACCGGTGCTGTAACCAATTCGACAAAACCACCCCACGCTATGGACATTCCCAAACCTTGTTTCCAATCGTTCAGGGAAGCGTGTATAAGGACCTTAGAAAACAATCTGCGGAGTTCATTGCTTCCCGTGAACGGGAAGGAAATGCAATTGGAGGCTTATCCGTGGGAGAGCCTGCCGAAATCATGTACGAACTAACCGAGGTTGTGTGTGATATTCTCCCGAAAGATAAGCCCCGGTATTTGATGGGTGTCGGTACTCCTGCGAATATACTAGAATGTATTGCACTTGGTGTGGACATGTTTGACTGTGTAATGCCAACCCGCAATGCCCGCAATGGCATGATTTTTACGACGGAGGGTATAATCAATATACGAAACGAAAAGTGGAAGGATGATTTGTCGCCGATTGATCCCAATCTTGGAGGGTATGTGAGTACTTTTCACTCCAAGGCCTATTTGCGTCATTTGATCAAATCATCAGAAATGCTTGGAGCTCAGATTGCCAGTATTCAAAACCTGACACTTTATCTTTGGTTGGTAAATACAGCAAGAGAGCACATTCTGGATGGAAGCTTTTTATCTTGGAAAAAGGATGTTGAAAAGACACTAATGCAACGACTTTAAGCGTTCGAAAAACAATATTTAGTACTAATAGTTTATATTGAATGCCAGGAATATTTGCCATTTATGCTAATTGAGGTTGATTAAATGATATTGTTAACCTAATTTTGCCCCACTAGGGAGTTTGGTTGAGTGACTTCTGGCCATGAAAAAAAGTAGTTTTCTTTAAGTTAAAGATCAATCCTAGTTAATCTTAATAACGCTAATTTGAATAGTATGAAAAAAGTATCCCAGTTAATTTGTTCGATTGCCCTGGGGGCGCTGATGGCTCTACCATCATTCGCACAGCCATTAGAGCAGCCGAATTCTCCGGATTATAATCCAAAAGCTTCGTATGACGGCCCTTACAAAATGAACACATGGTCTATCTCTGCACATGTGGGTCCTTCTATGTTTTTTGGTGATTTGAGGGAATATGACTTCTTTCCGGTAAGGGAAACCAACGCCGACAGCCGTAAAGAATCAGGCACTTTTCAGGGAGGTTTAACAATAAATAAGCAATTATCTTACTGGTTCGGAGCTCGCCTGGATGGTTCTATCGGCTCGCTAAAAGGAATGAAGCGTCGTCAATACAATCGTTACTTTAAAGGTAATTACGGAGATTTGACACTTTCAGGTACCGTCAACCTTAAGGGACTTCTAATAGGTCCTAATAAAATGAAACGCTGGAAAGTTGATGCCTATGTTGGGGTTGGTCAAGTCTTTTACAATTCCACAGCTTATGACCTTACCGGTGATGTAAAGCTTAGAGAGACCGGTAAAAAAGCTGACTGGGTAATTCCTACCGGATTAAATATCAATTATGAAGTAACCAAGCGTATTGATATTGGCCTTGATTTTCGCCTAAATCACACTAATTCTGATTATCTGGATGCGACATATGGTGGAGATTACGACCGTACTCCGTTGAGTGCAGGTAATTCGTTTAAAATAAAGGACCAAAAAACATCTCATAAAGGAAATTCGGAACTCGACAGTTACGGATACGGATCCGTACAGGTAACTTACAAATTGGGTAAAAAACCACTGAAAGTTGCGAAGGTGGATGGTAAGTGGGATTACAGACCCGAAGACGGATATTACAACCTACGTTATACAGATCCAAAAGTTTTGTTGAAAGCACCAAAAATCCTTACTCTGGAAGAGATGGATTCTGTTGCAAAAGCAAACCGTCCGAAAGATATAGATCCAAGATTGTTGCTTGATACAGATGGGGATGGCGTTTCAGACTTCTTTGACAAGGAGCCTAACTCACCTGCTGGAAGTGTTGTTGATGGTAGCGGACGCGTGCTTGATTTCGATTCTTATGTTAAAAATGCATTGGCTTCGGGTGTAGCTTGCAGCGAAATCTTCGCAAACATTGAATTTGAGACTGATAAGAACACATTAAGCAGCGAATCCAAAGAAATGCTGAAAAATGTGGCTAACCTGATGAACAAAAATGGTTGCCGCCTGCAATTGGCAGGACACGCTGACCGCCGTGCAACAGATCGTTATAATATGGCACTTTCACGTCGCCGTGTGGATGCTGTTAAAAACTTCCTGATCAATGAAGGTGGATTGAAAGACCAGAGCAAAGTGATTATCGATTACTTCGGCTCATTCAAACCAATCGCAGAAAGCGCAACACGTCCAGGTCTTCAAAAGAACCGTCGTGTAGAATTGAGACTTCTGCCTTAATCATTGGTGGTATTATTAAAAAGAAAAGGCTCCCGAACAGGAGCCTTTTCTTTTAACCTTGCCGGTTACACATTTGATAAACATTTGAATGGATAAAAGCTGACGGCCAATTAGTTTTCCATTAATTTCGCTGCCAGTATGTGCTCAATACCAATTAGTTCAATTAGTAAAATATAAGCCAAAGGCTCAAAGTCAATGGCTCACAGCAAAAAATTACATGAAACAATACGATTATCTGATAGTGGGAGCCGGACTATGGGGCTCCGTATTTGCCCATGAAGCCAATAAAAGGGGTAAAAAATGCCTGGTAGTTGACCGGCGTACACACACCGGGGGAAATACCTACTGCGAAAATGTCGAAGGAATCAATGTACATAAATATGGCGCTCACATATTCCATACCAACGATAAGGAGATCTGGGATTATGTGAATTCGTTTGTTGAATTCAATCGCTATACCAATTCGCCGGTTGCAAATTACTTAGGCGAGCTGTATAATCTTCCATTTAATATGAACACCTTTTACCAGTTATGGAAGGTAAAAACACCGGAGGAAGCAAAAGCCAAGATTGAAGAGCAGGTTAAGGAAGCCAGGATCACAAATCCTAAGAATCTGGAAGAACAGGCAATTTCACTGGTAGGCGTCGACATCTACGAAAAACTAATAAAAGGCTATACTGAAAAACAGTGGGGAAGAAAAGCCACCGAACTACCCGACTTCATCATTAAGCGACTCCCAGTTCGCTTTACTTATGACAACAATTATTTCAATGATAATTATCAGGGTATACCGATAGGCGGATATAACAAACTGACGGAAGGTCTCTTGAAAGACGTTGAAGTTCGTCTTGGGGTGGACTTCTTTAAACAAAGAGAGGAACTCGCAGCGCTTGCCGAAACGATCGTATATACCGGGCAGATCGATGAATATTTTGATTTCAAATTCGGGGCATTGGAGTATCGGAGCCTTCGTTTTGACAATCAGCTTTTGGATCAGGAAAACTACCAGGGAAATGCCGTTATCAATTACACCGATGCTGACACTCCTTTCACAAGAATTATCGAACACAAGCATTTTGAATTTGGGAAACAGCCAAAAACAGTTATCACACACGAATATCCTCAAGAATGGACAAAAGGTGCTGAACCATACTATCCTGTAAATGATGATAAAAACACAGCCGTTTTCAGTCAGTATAAAGCGCTTGCATCACAGGAATCCAATGTGATTTTTGGTGGCCGCCTAGCCGAATATCGCTATTACGATATGCATCAGGTGGTAGGATCTGCCCTAAAGAAGGTTAAGGTACATTTTGACGAATAGCTTTCGACAAGCGCAAACAAATTGTTTTTGCAGACCTCTGAATTTCGATTCGGAGGTTTTTTTATTTTCAAAAAATAATATTTCATTAAATAACAATAATAAATTTTACATTTAGCCAAATATTCATCAACAAAATCAGTACATAAGTAAATATTGATATCGCGAAGAGGGAACGTGCTTGCCAAATATTTATATAAAATATTTTACGCAACAAGCAAGAAGTAGAGATGAAACGATTGTCAAACATTTCCTATTTACTGGATAACCAATTTCGTTATCGTGCATCGCTTCCCCAGCTACCTGGCCATCTTTTTTGCAATTGTCGTTACCTTATGCACTCCTACAAAACGGATTGCCTATTTTCAGGATATAGATGATTCAGCTTCTGCCGCAATAACTGAATTGTCTGCCGCCAAATTTGAGAATCCCCTTATTCGACCCAATGATCTTCTTCGGATTCAAGCACTCAACTCGCTTGAAAATGGGATAGACTATAGCTCGAAAATCTCTTTAGATGGATCAGGTCAGGCAGCTGGTGTGGTACATTCCACAGAATTTCTGGTCGACAGTCAAGGAAATATCTCGTTACCACTTATTGGCAAAATGAATGTAAACGGTTTGACGACCTCAATGATCCGGGATTCTGTCGAAGCCAAAATGAAACGTTATCTCGTGCAGCCCTGGGTCAACGTTCGTCTGGTTAATTTCACGGTCACAATTTTGGGCGAGGTAAGCAGGCCTGCAAATTATTTAGTAGCGACTGAAAAAACCTCAATTCTCGATGCGCTGGGCATGGCTGGAGACCTGACCATTTTTGGGAAACGAGAAAACGTCCTGTTGATCAGAGCCTCTACAGCTAACAGACAAGCTGTCCGGCTCAATCTGAATTCTTCCTCAATTTTCAAGTCGCCCTTTTTTTATTTAAAGCAGGGCGATGTCATTTATGTCGAACCTGACAAATCCAAAGTGACTTCCCTTGATGCTACCAAAACACGCAACTATGCGCTGATCGCATCGGGTTTGTCCGTGTTAATTGTTCTGTTATCCCGAATTAACTTTTAGCGTGATGCGAGATAAAACTTTGGTAGCGTTGACAAAGACCAATTCCTCCGACTTTCAAACAAACCCCATTCTGCAAAGGCTGGTCAATCAATTTTTTCAAAATTGGCATTGGTTCATTCTTTCGCTATTTCTTTCCCTCCTGATCGCAATGATCTTCCTGCGATACAAAACCCCCGAATATAAAATCAACGCTTCCCTCTTGGTCCGGGACGACACAAAAGGGAGTGACTTAGGAGATGCCATTGTGCTGCAGGGCCTGGGGCTTGCTTCTGGAAAAAGTAATGTTGACAATGAAGTAGAATTGCTCAAAAGCCGAACCTTAAACGAAAGTGTAGTCAAAGATCTCCAGTTATATGTCCAGTATTTTTCATCGGGTAATATCAAAAAAACCGAGATCTATGGCAACACCCCAATTTTACTACATTTCCTTGACTCAGAGCTGGTTTCGGTTAAACCGGAATTCGAAGATTATAATTTTTCATTCGGTAAAAATGAGAAATTCATTTTTTCGAATCGTAGCCGAACATGGCAAGGCAAATTTGGAGATACGCTGTCTTTGCCGGAAGGTAAAGCGATTTTAATCAAAACTGGATATCCGATCATTGCCGAAAACAGTTACTCAGTAAGAATCAGCAAAATAGATGTAACTGTTAAGAAATACAGCAAAGCCCTCTCTATCTCTGCTACCAATAAATTGGTCAGCGCGATCAATTTGAGCCTGACTGAAACCATTCCGGAAAAAGGTGAGGCGATGCTGTCTAAGCACATTATTAACTATCTAAAAGCCAGCGTAAACGACAAAAACAGAATTGCGGACAGCACCATTGCATTTATTGACGAAAATTTGCGGTTCGTATCGGGTGAATTGCTTGCTGTGGAAAAAGACATTGAGCATTTCCGGAAAACCAATCATTTGGCCGATATTAATGAGTCCAGCAGAATCCTGTTACAAAATTCCGGGCAAACCAATCAAGAGCAGATTGAAAATGAAGTTCAGCTAAGCATCATGGAGTCGCTTCAAATCTATCTCAAAGAACACCCTGAAAGAGTTGTACCGGCATCTTTGGCGATTCACGAATCCAATTTCACCGACCTGATCACTAAGTATAATGAACTACATCTTTCGAGGAACAGTATTCTGATGACCAGTACCAGGGAACATCCCTTCGTGAAAAATCTGGACGAACAATTGGCGAGCCTGAAAGAGAATATTGAAAATAGCATCGAAGCAAAAAAAATATCGTTAAAAGTCCATATTTCCCAACTGCACAATTACAAGTCTCAGTTCCAGAAGGATATTGACCTTGTTCCAGGCAAGGAACGGATTTTCATGGATTATAGTCGCCAACAACAAATCAAGCAAGAACTTTACATTTTTTTGCTTAAAAAGCGAATTGAAACATCCCTGTCGAAATCATCTACCCTTGCCAACGGCAGGATCATCGACGCAGCGAAAGCCGACACTGTTCCTTTCAGACCAAGCAGACAATTGACCGTGCTACTGGCAATACTGATTGGCTTAGGCTTTCCGGCATTGATAATCTATTCAAAAACCTTATTAAATACACGGGTGTCTGACAAGTCGGATATTTTCGCAAATACTAAGGCTCCTCTGATCGCCGAAATCGGCCACAAGGCGACCGAACACATCAATGTATTTCGGGCCGATTCTCCGCATCAGCTTCCGGAACAGTTTCGGGTGTTAAGAACAAACCTCAATCATTTGACAAAAACGGGCAACAAAATTATTCTCTTAACTTCCTCGATGGGTGGAGAAGGCAAATCTTTCATTGCAATTAACCTCGCAACTTCGCTGGCCATGATGAGCAAAAAAGTGATTCTCGTTGAATTTGATTTCAGAAAACCCCGATTAGGAACATATTTGAATATCAGTGGAAAAGGGATCGTGGATCATCTTACCTCCGACAAAAGTTTAGACGCCTTCATTCAAAAAACCAGTATTTCAGAGCACCTGGACATACTGCTTTGCGGAACAATCCCGAGTGATCCCGTAGAGTTGATATCGCTCCCAAAAACCGAAGCAATGATCCATCTATTAAACGATCAATACGACTATGTACTATTTGACTCAGCCCCCATTGGTGTGGTTACGGATGCGCAAATTTTGGGACAATTCGCACAAACCACACTTTATGTAGTCCGTAGGCAATTCACACTGATGCAGCAGCTTACCCAAATTCAGGAACTCTTTGGCCAGGCCAAGCTTCCAAAACTCAATATCGTCTTCAACGACGGCAGGTCGGAGCCGGGATCACAATATGGGTATGGGTATCATGAAAATAACAATCCCAAGCCGATACTAAATCGTTTAATAACAAAACTGGTTGGATCCTGACGAACGGTGTACACTAAAAGGCGACTTCAAAACCCGCGGTTTCCAACATCATAATATCTCAACGACAGCGAAAGACTTCAAAACATGAAGGCCTCAAAAGGGTCTTGAAACAATTGTTTTGAACGAAAACGTCAATCAGATGTCTGAACTCTTTATCATCGCTGAACTTGGTCAAACACATGACGGCAGTTTGGCCATGGCCCATGCCTACATTGATGCATTGGCATCCACAGGCATTGATGCAATTAAATTTCAAGTACATATAGCCGAAGCAGAAAGCAGTATGTATGAACCATTCAGAGTAAAATTTCCTGGCCAGGACAAAACGCGAATGGATTATTGGAAACGAATCGCTTTTGATGCAGAACAATGGGCTGAGTTAAAGCGCCACTGCGAATCGCTAAAACTAGATTTCATTGCTTCACCGTTCTCAAATGCTGCTGTGGATCTATTGGAATCTATAGATGTAAAACGATACAAAATTGGCTCTGGCGAGGTGAGCAATGTGCTCTTGCTAGAAAAAATTTCAAAAACAGCCGGGGAGATTATTCTATCCTCTGGCATGAGTTCTATCGCGGAATTGGATCAGTCTATCCATTATTTGTTAGGTAAAGACGTAAAGTTGTCGCTCCTTCAATGCACAACCGCTTACCCTACCACGCCAGGACAATGGGGTCTGACCACAATCGATTATTTCAAAAAGCGTTTCCAAATCCCTGTTGGCTTCTCCGACCATTCGGGAGATATCTATGCTTGTTTGGGAGCGGTCGCCCGCGGAGCTGAACTCGTGGAATTCCATGTGGTATTCGACAAACGTATGCCCGGCCCCGACACGTCATCTTCAATCACAATTGATCAGGTGAAAATGTTGGTAAAAGGGTCGCGAGAAATTGCGTTTGATATCCGGAGCCCCATAGACAAAAATGATCTGTCCGACTTTGAAGACCTCAGGATCATATTCGGAAAATCATTGGCGATCAATAAAGATTTACCTTCCGGGCATCGCCTCACTTACAATGATCTTGAAAGCAAAAAACCAAGTGGAAAGGGTATTTCTGCTGCATCTTATGACCAAATCATTGGCCGTCAATTAAACCGGGATTTCATTCAATGGGAATTTCTCAATGAAAATGATTTGATAGGTTGAAAACCGGGCCAGCCCTCACCAAAATTGTCAACAACTTATGATGCGTAAAATCTGTGTCGTTATCACCGCCCGTCCAAGTTACAGCCGAATCAAAACCGCGCTGAAAGCAATAAAAGAGCATCCCGATCTGGAATTACAATTGGTTGTAACGGCCAGTGCGCTATTGGGAAAATATGGCAGGGCAATTGATTACATTCAGAGCGATGGATTCCCGATTACCGCGCGAATCCATAGTGTAGTGGAAGGAGAAAATCTTGTTACAGCAGCAAAAACCGCCGGTCTGAGCTTAACAGAGCTCCCCACAATTTTTGACTTTTTAAAACCAGATGTTATTGTCACGATCGGCGACCGATTCGAAACGATGGCCACAGCAGCATCCGCATCCATCATGCAAATTCCGCTTGTTCATATCCAGGGCGGAGAGATAACCGGGAATATTGATGACAAGATACGGCACGCTGTCTCCAAATTAGCTGACTTACATTTTGTTTCCACCTTCGAGGCACAAAGCCGCCTCATTAGAATGGGCGAGGAACCAGAAAAAATTTTTGTCACGGGCTGCCCTTCGATAGATATTGCAGCGCAGGTGATATTAAACCCAGGTCTCGATTTCGATCCCTACGAAAAATATGGCGGTGTCGGAGAAAAGCGCTCCACGGACAACCCGTACCTCGTCGTCATGCAGCATCCCGTTACTACTGAGCACCAATATGCCAGACAGCAGATTGAAACTACACTGGAGACTATCTGTGCCCTCGGCATTCCAGCATTTTGGTTTTGGCCAAATCCCGATGCTGGCTCGGGTGACACATCCAAAGGCATTCGTTCGTTCCGTGAGTTAAATACAAAAACTCCGATTCATTATTTTAAAAATATGGACTCGGTCGATTTTCTAAAACTTGTAAAAAATTCGCTGTGCCTTGTCGGAAATTCCAGCGCAGGAATCAGAGAATGTTCGTTCCTGGGTGTCCCGGTGGTCAATATCGGAAACAGGCAACGTGGTCGAGCTCGTGGACCAAACGTTATTGACGTAGAACATTGTTCTTCCATGATTTCGAAAGCAATACAAAAACAAATACATCATGGACATTATCAGTCTGAGAATATTTACGGAGAAGGTGATGCCGGTGCCCGAATCGCAAATATATTGGCGACTGTCGGTCTCACGTACACGAAAACACTAACTTACTGATGAGACAAAAAATTCTAGGACTAATTCCCGCCCGTGCAGGCTCGCAGGGTGTACCCGGCAAGCATACGAAGCTTTTGGGTAGCAAATCACTGATCCATTACACTTTTCAGTCCGCCATTCAATCCCGATTGCTGGATACCGTGGCCCTATCGACTGACAGCGATGAAATTATAAACGACGCCAAATCATTTCCGGATATCGAAATCCCATTCGTAAGGCCAGCGAATCTCGCCACGGAAGAAACACCAACAGTCCTGGTTATTCAACACGCTTTAAATTTTTATCAGAATATCGGCAAGCATTTTGACTACGTGTGCCTTCTGCAGGCTACAACACCTTTCAGGAAGGATGGACTCATAGACAAAGCCGTAAGCTATTTTCTCAACACCAATGCAGAAAGCTTAACCACCGTTCGCATAGTTCCATCAAAATACAACCCCCACTGGTGCTTCGAATTCACCGAAAATGCACAGTTAAAACCTGTAATGCAAGAATCGCGCTTGATTCCACGCAGACAAGATTTACCTGATGCATATTATAGGGACGGACAGATTTACATCGTTTCACGCAAACTGGTGCAGAACGGACTCCTTCTCAACGAGCAGACAATTGGATTGATCAATAGCGACGGGCCCGATATCAACATTGATACGATGGATGATTGGAATTTGGCTAAAAAATGGTTGTCGAATGAAAAATGAGAAGTCTAAACGAATTCTGTTGATCATCACTAATCCATTCGCTGCGACCAACGTCATTCACAGCGGACTAATTAGCCTTATCGCACAACGCTATCATGTATACATACTTTCCGATCTGGTCAGAGAAAAGGAAATCGCTGACATTAACCGGCGCTTTGGAATCCAGGTCGAGTCTTTCTCTGCCAACATACCGATCGAAAACAGAACATTGGCATTACTGAGAAAGCTGGAAAAGGCTCTATTCTTCAGGCATTTTGGAATCATAAATCAAATCATAAAAGAGCAGATCAACGAGAGCATATTCCAATATTTAGTAAAAGCAGTCTTGTATATACTTGATTCCCTCAACCTGAACAGGTCGTTACTGAAGCTGCTGCGAAACCTGATTATCAGACAATCAAGTAAGTCGTCTGATTTGCGCGAACGAATCAGCGCCCACCAATTCAGCGGGATGATCTCAACCTCTCCACTTGATATAAGGGAAAATATAGTTGTCAATTCTATGAAGCAAACTGTGAGGTCCCTGGCTATGGTGATCAGTTGGGATAATCTCACAACCAAAGGGCTAATCAATGCGGATTATGACTTCATACTTGTCTGGAACCAATTTATGGCCAGGGAATACCAAACCTTTTATGAGCCTTTTAACATAGCCAAACAAAAAATTGCCATTACCGGAATCCAAAGATTTGACCAATATTTCGGAACGAACCCAAATGAAATTGACAAAACAAAACACCGACAAAGATTTCATTTTGATGACGACGATAGAATTATCCTGTTCGCAACCTCAGCAGCCAAACATTTTCCCGATCAAATCGACATAGTCGATCATCTGGCGGAATATTCGCGGGACAGGCCCAGAGTAAAAATTATGGTCAGATGCCATCCAGGAGATTCTGTCGATCGATATCAGGTTTTTGAACGCGAGGAAAATATTCGGATAGAGTCTCCCGAAAAACTGGTCAGTGAAGGTCCGTCAATTCCTGCCCTGAACACATTACTTTCCCTTTACGAAGCTTTAAAATACTCGGACGTTTGTATCCAGGTAGCTTCCACGATGCGATTGGACGCAGCTGCCTGCAATAAACCGATCATCAGCATCGCTTACGACGGCAATAAATCTCAACCATATTCGAAATCGGTCATGCGCTTTTATGACTACGACCATCAGATTCCACTGAACAAATTAAGAATCGACAGAATGGTTTTTAGCAAGCAAGAGCTCTTTGATGCACTGGACGATACGCTGTTCTGTCCAAACGTTAACGTTCCTACTAACCGCGAACTTGTGAAAGAATTCACGCACTTTTCTGAGCCTCATTCTAACACCACAACCATGAAATTTATTGAGGAATGGTTGAACTGACTGTGGAAATTGGCAAAAAGGTTATGATTGCTTTTTTGCTCGTCTGGATTTCAGGATCGGTGTTCGGTGAGTTACCAGATTTCGGCTCAGGTCGTTTTCAGAGCCTGATCGTTTTTTCGTTTTATGTTTACTGCATTCTCGCATTGTTTTCCAGATCCGCCAACCGGCTGTTTCACATTTTGTCCATCCCCGTTCTCACCCAATTCATTCACATTTACCAAAGGCTCAACTTTACAGCCGGTGCGAATTCAGTATGGCGGCTTTTGCCCTTTTTTCTGCTGATTATATACTTTTTTAATTTTTTTGTTCGTAATACTACACCACTTCACCGAAATAAACAGCTTTTTCTAATAAGCTGGCTGGCTACTCAGAGCTTTTTTCTTTTTATATCACCAAATCTGGAAAGGATTATTGGCGGTGGATGCACATTGTATTTGCTGACCCTTCCCTCCTATTTCGTTTACCTGGACTATACTTCAAAAGCGATCGATTTCCGATCAAAAATTGAGCAGTTTTTATGCCTGATATTTGTGATCCTGGGTGTCGGCACCTTCGGGCTTATTTATTTCGGAGCTGAATATAAGGGAAGCGACAACCTACTTGCAACCCGAAACATCGCGGACACGAACGTGACGATGGCATACTTCATTTTGCTTTGGCCGTTTGCATTGCTATACGCCAGTCGTCAAAAAATTGCTTCAATAGCCACATTTGGCTTTGCGGCTATTTTTATTGCTATTATTATCTTCTCATTTTCGAGAGGTGCCGTATTGCTTATCATACCCTATTTGATCCTAACGGTACTTATTGTTGGCAACTTTTCAAAATGGGTATTCCCGCTGGTATTGTTGGCTTCCTTGTATGGTTCCTCACTGCTCGATTTTCTGAGCGATCAGGATCTTACCTATTTTTGGTCGTTACGATTTGGAGAAATCCTCTCGACAAATTCCCCGTGGGAGAGGTTACTATCGACGAGTGGAAGGACAGAAATTCAGGATATTGCGTATCAATTATTTCTTCAAAATCCACTCATCGGCAATGGAATCGGAAGCTTCGAAACGCTGGGTCCCGGATTTAGAGAGGCTCACTCCCTATTTTATACCCTCCTCGCCGAAGAAGGGCTGTCAGGTACATTCTATTTTTATCTGATATTCTTAACGCTGATCATTTCCTTGATAAGCGATATGAGCAAAGCAAATTTCAAATATACGGTTCTGCCGATTTCACTTCTGTTCTATCTCGCCTTTAACCATACCGTTGGAAGTGTGTTCGTGATTATTCCTGGTAAAAGCATTTCCGTCAACTGCATCGCGCCAATATTGTTGATGTGCCTGTATTTCTATAATAAAAGCGTTGAATACTCTAAAACATGAATCAAGATTACCATTGAACCCTTAAAGATCACACAGATCAAAGGCCATTACAATAGATGAGAGCGTTTCATAGATCCGGTAAAAAGGTACTCATAATTGGTAAACTCCCCTTGCCAATCGGCGGCGTGCGTATTCACGTCCAACGTCTTATACAAGACCTCGACAAGCGAGGTTACACCGATTTTATTTTTCATGACCTCGATCGAAATCCATTTTGGAAAGTTTTTACCGAAACAGGGAAATACGGTGCCGTTCATCTGCATACGTCTAACCCGTGGTTTCAGCTTGCAATGTCCCTGTATTGCCAATTTTTGCAAGTGCCTCTTATCATTACGTATCATAGTAATATTGGCAGGTACAATTTCACCCGAAATATGGCAGAATCAATGTCGGTCGTTATTGCTGACATTCCCATCGTTCAAAATAAAGAGAGCCTGATCAAAACAAAAAAATTAAATGCGAAGGTCATTCTGATGTCCACCTTCATCCCTCCAGTTTATATTAATCCCTTGAATGACGTTATTCGCCAACAAATTCTCGATTTAAAAAAGCAATATCGTTACCTGTTTTGTACCAATGCCTGGAATGTAACATTCGATACTCAGGGAAGGGAAATTTACGGCATATCCGAATTAATGGACTGCATATCGCTGAATAATCAATCTGTGCTAATCATCTCCGACCCGTCTGGCAATTATCAGCGTTATATCAAAAAATTGCGTACAACGTTACCAGTCAATGTTTTTTGGATATCAGAATCTCACGACTTTTGGAACATCTTAGAGCATTCGCACGCCTTTGTCAGAAACACCATTACCGACGGCACCTCATTGTCAATACAGGAAGCCCTTCGCTGCGACACAGTCGTTTTTGCTTTGGATTCCGTTTCCCGTTCGCCGGCCTGCCACTTGTACCATGACCTTCGGTGCTTCGATCTTGAAAAGGAGCTGGAAATTATTCTGAAGAGGCCTGTGAAAGCGGCCCAAAAACCCTTCTTTTCAGGAACTGTAGATGATTTAATAAAGCTGTACAAACGTTGCATTGATCAAATCTGATCAATTCTCCGATCGTTTTTTGGGTTAATGACGGTGTACGAAAAAAACAAAGGCATAGAAAAGTTTCCATGCCCTGTTTCACACTATACACACACTATATTTTTGATACTTTGAATCGAATCCAGAATCCGCACTATTATTTGCAGAACACAAAATAACGCATTAATGTTTTGAGAAAAAAACTTTGGAATGTCATTTTACCAATTCTTTTTGTTTATCTCTACAAATTCACACATCACGGATAAAAGACGACTGTCAACGAAATTTACTTAATGTCAAAAAAACTATGTCAAACTCGTCCAGTCTGCTTATTTTCGCAAGAAACATCTTTGCCAACTAACTTTTTATGGAAGCGCTACTCACAACGGATGCACTGATCAGTATGTTAACCCTAACCGTCCTCGAAGTCGTTCTGGGTATTGACAACATTATTTTCATCAGCATTGTCGCCGGAAAATTACCTCAGGACCAAAGAAAAAAGGCACAAAATTACGGTCTTCTTATTGCGTTGTTTTTAAGAATTGGCTTGTTATTCGCTATTTCCTGGGTCATTGGTCTAAAACAGGATCTAATTACCCTATTTGGACAGGGATTTAGTGGACGCGATCTGATTTTACTTGGAGGCGGCCTTTTCCTTTTATACAGCACAACCAAGGAAATCCACCACAAACTGGAAGGTGAAACAGAGCATTTACAGTCGTCAGATGATGCCAAAGGTAAAGCAGGGCTTACTTTCGGTAGTGCGCTGGTCCAGATAGCGCTACTCAACATCATTTTCTCATTCGACTCGGTGCTCACGGCTGTTGGGCTGGTTAAAGAAGTTTCTATTATGATTATTGCTGTGGTAGCTTCCACGTTTATCATGATTGCCTTTGCTGCTAAAATCGGAGATTTTGTAAACAAGCATCCTTCAATCAAAATTCTGGCGCTTTCCTTTTTGATGATGATCGGTACGCTACTTGTTGCCGAAGCTTTCCATTACGAAATACCAAAGGGCTACGCATATTTTGCCATGGCATTCTCGTTTGTAGTAGAACTCCTGAATATGAAACTGGATAAGAAAAGTAAAAAGACCGTTAAACTTCATGACCGGGTAGATTGACTTCCCAGCAATTCAATGGCAATATTGCATTGAATCCGAACCGATAAATAGTATGTTGTGTTCAATAAGTCTTATCGTTGGTCAGACCGCAAAAGCGGTTAACGGCCCGATAAGCAAACATCTGGCTAATGCGCATTAACCCCGAAACGATCGACAGAATCAAACAAACCGCCGACATTGTCGAAGTGGTGGGTGATTTTGTGTCATTGAAAAAGAAGGGGGCTAATTATTCCGCCTGCTGCCCATTTCATAATGAAAAGACCCCTTCGTTCAATGTCAATCCGGTACGGCAGATTTACAAATGCTTTGGGTGCGGTGCTGCCGGAGATTCGATCAAGTTCGTTATGGATGTTGATGGAATTGGATATGGAGAAGCATTGCGTTATCTCGCCAACAAATACAACATCGAAATACAGGAAGAACAAGTCACCGATGAAGAATCCCTGCGGCAGAATGTTCGTGAAAGCCTCTACATCGTCCTGAATTTTGCAAAAAATTTCTACCAGAATCAGCTTCAAAATACAGAAGAAGGTCAATCAATCGGGCTAAGCTATTTTAAAGAAAGAGGGTTTAGCGGTGAAACCAGAAAAAAATTTGAACTGGGTTATAGTCCTGAAACCTGGGACGCATTCACGAAGGAAGCGCTGGATAAAGGATACACTGCGGAAATACTCGAAAAAGCAGGTCTTCTGATTCACAAAGAAGGTAGTCAGACAGCTGGTTACGACCGATTCAGAGGACGTGTCATTTTCCCCATCCAAAATGTTGCAGGAAAGGTCATTGCCTTCGGCGCGCGGATATTAAAGTCCGATAAGGCAGGCAAGGCCAACCAACCAAAATACCTCAATTCACCGGAAACCGAAGTTTACCACAAAAGCGACAGCCTTTATGGCATCTTTCAGGCAAAAAATGCAATCCGCCAGCAAGAGCTTTGTTATCTTGTTGAAGGGTATACCGACGTAATTTCGCTTCATCAGGCGGGTATTGAGAATGTCGTTGCATCGTCTGGCACATCGTTGACTGCCGAGCAAATTCGCCTGATCGGACGATTTACGCCTAACGTAACAATCCTGTATGATGGTGATATGGCCGGGATTAAGGCAGCGCTGCGTGGGCTCGACCTGGTACTGGAAGAAGGTCTGAATGTCAGTATCGTTCTTTTCCCGGATAAAGAAGATCCGGATAGCTACGTTCGCCGAGTCGGAGCAGAAGCTTTTAAAGATTATTTGCGGACCGCATCCAAGGACTTTATTACATTCAAAACCGAGACCCTTCTGGCAGACGCTGGTAATGACCCGTTTCGCCTGGCCGCGGTAATTGGCGATGTGGTTAACAGCATCATCAAGATCCCGGATGCCATTAAACGTCAGGTCTTTTTCCATCGCACATCCGAAATGATGAAGGTGGATGAGCAAATGCTGATCAGCGAAGGAAATAAACTACTCAGAAAACTTCAAACGCAGAAGCCGGTTGAAAGGCCAAATAGGGGGACAGCCTCTTTTAATGGACCGGGTGATATCAATATTTCGGCAGGATCAGACGATGGGCCACCGGCTAACTTCTTTGAACCTGAAACCACCGCAGAAGCAGAACAGCCATTGCAACGGACAAGGCTGTATTATCAGGAAGAAGCGTTTGTGAGATTATTGGTATTGTTCGGAGCAAAAGAACTGGAACCTTCAATCACGGTTTGCCAATATGTATTGGGTGAAATAAAGGATATTGAATTTTCGGACCCTGTTTTTCAACACCTTCTTACGCTATTTCGTGAAAACTTCAATCGTAAGATCGTTCTGGACACCAACTATTTCCAGAACCACCATGAGGCAGAGATCAGGGACTTGACCATTAGCTGGCTTACAAGCAAATATGAATTAAGCGAGCTTTGGTTTGAAAAATTTGAAATCCCCGTCCCTTCCGAGGTAGACGTACTTGACAAGACTTCATTCATCAACATCCTGCGATTAAAAAAGGCCTTCATCGAGGAAAAAATGAAGATATGCTCTCAAGATCTAATGAAAGCAAAATCGGAGGAAGATGAAATTGCGATCATGAAAGAGTTCATGTTTTACAAAAGTGTGAGCATGGCTGCCGCCAAGGAACTTGGCAGTGTGATCGGGTAAGTTCAACCAGAGCAAAGCCTCTGTTCCTATCTTTACTTTAACGTCAACTAGATAAAATGCTCGATTTCCGACTTAAAGTATTTTACACTGTTGCGCGGACTCTTAATTTCAACCGGGCAGCTGAGCAACTGAATATCAGCCAGCCAGCCGTAACACGCCATATTAAAGAACTCGAAGAGCATTATAAGACTACCTTCTTTGACAGAACCCGCCGACAAATAGCATTGACCAGGGCCGGGGAGATTCTTCTACAGCATACCCATCTTATTTTTGAGGAATATCAAAAACTGGATTTTGACCTCAACCTTTTACAGAACAAAACCGACGGAACACTGCACATCGGAGCAAGTACTACCATTGCGCAATATGTCATACCAGCTTATCTGGCTCGTTTTCATCAGCGCTTTCCCGAAGTAAAAATTGAACTTACCAATGCCAATTCGCTGGATATAGAGCAGCAGCTCGCAGACAAGAACATCGAACTCGGTCTTGTGGAAGGTGCGATTCACAGTCCGGATTTGAAATACACTCCTTTTTTAAAAGATGAAATCGTCTTAGTGAGCCGTGTAAAAAACGGGCTGTTAAAGAACAGAACTATTGTGCCCGATGATCTGATAAAACTTCCGTTACTTACCCGCGAGGCGGGCTCAGGAACGTCGGAGATTATTGAAGAGCACCTGCTAAAAATCGGTTTACAAATGAAAGACCTCACGATACACATGCAGCTTGGCAGTACGGAGAGTATTAAAAACTATTTATTTCATTCAGACACTTTCGCCTTTTTGTCCGTCTATAGTGTGCAACAAGAACTATCTGACGACAGGCTCTGCATTGTCGATATCGAGGGAATGGATATAACACGCACATTTTCTTTCATTTACCGCCAGGGGCAACCTGCACCCCTGGCGAAACTTTTCATGCGTTTTGCTACATTAAAATAATTTCCGGCTCTGACAAATACAAAAAAAGCTGGTTCAAAAATTTGAACCGGCTCTCAGTGGAGAATTTATGAATTAGTTGTTGTTATTTACAACGCCACGCACTTTATCATTTACATTATCGGCAACGGAACCTGCCTTATCTTTAACTGCGCTCACGTTTTTCAAAAAACCTTCTTTTAACTTATCAGCCAAAACTGAAAGTTCTTCCAGACTTTTTTCATACTTGTCTTTTGCCGTTCCACTCAAATCTGTTGCTTTCGATTTGATAAGCTTACGGGTGTCTTTTCCGTTTTTAGGGGCTACCAACAATCCAATTGCGATACCTGTTAATAGAGCTCCTACTGATCCAATCAGAAATTTTTGGTTCTTGTTCATGCTAATTTTATTATTTTGTGTGAAGATCGAATACTTTTCTACAAGTTTAAACAAAAATATCGTGCCAAATATTGCAGCCTTTTCTAAAAAAACGTCTTTTTACTTACCGGCGCTCCTTCTCGCTTTTCTGCCGTTTGTCGGTGCTCAGGGGCAATGGAGGATATTCCAAACCAACAAGGCGGTGAATATGCGTGCTGTACACACATTGACACCTACACTTTGCTGGATTGGAGGTTCATGGGGCAATATTTTTCAGACATCTAATGGTGGTACAAAATGGTCTTCATTTAAAGTCCCTGGTGCCGATTCGCTTGACTTCAGAGATATCCATGGATTTAGCAAACAAGTTGCGGTGGCGATGAGTGCCGGCCTTGCAGAAGCGGGCAAAGCCAGGATTTACAGAACCGAAGATGGCGGTGACACCTGGAATATTGTGTATCAAACTTCTCAAACCGGGGTATTTTTGGATGGTATTGATTTCTGGGATAAAAGCAAGGGAATATGCCTTGGCGACCCAATAGACGGGAAATTATTTATTTTGACGACCGAAGATGGGGGCAAAACCTGGCAGGAACTCCCATCTGAAAAGCGCCCTCAGACTGAACCTGGCGAAGCGTGTTTTGCCGCAAGTGGTACATCTATCATAGCGGTAGGTAAAAGCGATGCATTTATTGGCACAGGTGGCAGTAAAATGGCCAGAGTGTTCCGTTCCGATGACTTTGGACAATCCTGGAATGTGTCGTCAACGCCCTTGCCAGCAGGGCCAACAAGCGGGATATTTGGTTTGCATTTCTGGTCTAAAAAACATGGGATCGCAGTGGGTGGTGATTACAAAAATACGGCAGATTCATCTCAAAATGTCCTGCTGACGGAAGACGGCGGCGTGACCTGGAGACTCAGCGAGATGACCAGGCCTGTTGGCCTCAAAGAATCAGTGGCCCTTTACAGCAAGCGTTATTCAACCTGGAATGGCTCCACCCCCATTCGTTCGGAGGACGAGTCTCTGGTCGCGGTTGGGCCCAACGGTAGCAGCAGCTCATCCGACGATGGCGAATCATGGCAGCGCCTGGGTACCGAGCCATTTCATGCAGTAAGTTTTGCGGGAAATGTCGGTTACGCTGTCGGAGCAAAAGGACTGATTGGGAAAATTGAAAAGGTGGCCGGCAGGAAGAAGAAAAAACTGGTGTTTAAGAATAATTAAAGATCAACTCATGTCACAGACGGCTGGAAATATACTCTTTTAATTCCCGGGCCTTTTTGCTCTGCTGAACATTCTTGTCAAAGCATTCCAATAAGGACAGTAATTGTTCGGTCGAGTTTATTGCTTTGAATTCCCCAACTGCGGCTAGGGTTCCGTTGGCAATCAGCTGAATGCTGGCAGGATGGACAAATTCGGTTAAGTCGGAATCGGATGAATAAATACATCAGCCTTTTTCGAGCGTGCCTTTGAATTCGATTTGAATGGTGTCCCCTTCATTGTAACGCTCTGGCAAAGAATATGTCCATATTGCAGGTTTCAGTGTTTGACCGTTTATTTTGAAAATGATCGACACTAATAGGACGCAAATATGCAGATGCTCAATCTCATCAAGTTCGGCTATTCATATTTTTCACCCAAAAACTTTTCAATTTCAGCAAACGAAGCGTTCCTTAGAACCACTCTATTTTTCGCATCCACCAAAACATTATCCGGAAATACAGTTATTCCAAAGTCTCTTTCCACCCTTTCCTTTTCAAGACCATGAGCAAAGGCAACAGGCCATGGCAAATTCTCCGCCTTTAAGTATTCCGGATCCGGATTTGGGTCAAATTCAAGGCTAACACTTACAATTTCAAACGCCAACCGGTTATATCTGGCGTACAAGTCCTTTAACGATCTATGAAAATTTCGGGATTCAGAATAATACACGGAACAAAAATCAATCAAAAGCAGTCCGGAATTCAGATGCTGTAAATCGACTTTCTTCCCTGAGTGAGTAGTAAAATGATACTTCGGTAAAACATCGCCAACCTTTGCCTTATTTAACTTTTCACCGATCTCAATGTATTTGGGACGATCCGAAAAGAAACCCAGCCTGGACAATAGCATGCTCGCCTCCTTTCTGGAAAGACCATCAACACGCGTCTTATACAAATACCAGCTAAATTCTGCCGTAGGGTTGGAAAGAATCGTATTCAGAAAATATTCATGTGCCTGCGTCCGGATTGAATCATAGAAAACATTCCATGCAGCACGTACCGCGATAGAGTCACCCCGTTGCCTGTAACGAAAACTCTCCCGAAGACTATCAACGTTGACTGTTCTCATAAGAGGATTTGTCCGGATTTCATTCCAACGTGCTGTCGACGGAGACCCCGAGATTTCATACCGCAATGATTCTTCCTGGTAAATCGTAAATTCAAGAGCTGTCGAATCTAGAAAAAAATGAATCTCATCTTTGTAATAATCTTCCAACCACAAATAAGCAGGAGTCGGCTCATCCAATTCAAAACTAAAAACCGCATACTTGTTGACTATGGCGGCCTTGTAAATCAAAGGACTATTTCCGTCACGTTTCACCACCATGCTGATTTCTGACTGTGTTGAGCTATTGGGGAAATAGCAGGTGATCAGATAAGATTTGCCTTGGCTGACTAAAGAGCAAAGGGAGAGGAAAGAAAGCAGTAAAACAGCTATGAGTTTCAAGTCTAAGGCTGATTATGTGTCAATTTATCATTAGTTACACTTGGGAACATTTTCGCTATTTACTCAATAACAAACGTTACGAATAGGAAAGTTATTTGAAAAAATAGAAATGAGCAGATATGAAGCGTGCATGAGAAAGTACCAAAAACTAACCTCCTGAGTAAACTAAGTTCACCACAGTAGTCTAAACTGAGGTTATCTTAGGTTTCTTGGATCTTAACACAGAATCTTTGATGGTTATAAATAAAGCGCACAGAAGCACCATGTCAAGGCACGTATTAAAGCAGAAAATTCTATGTTTTCTAGGTTCCTATGTGGTTCAAAATTTTTAGCAGCCCATCTATTTATTAAACACATAGACACATAGGGCACAGAGTAAAGCAGAAAAAGTCTATGTTTTATTTGTTCCTATTGTGATTCAAAATTTTTAGCAGCCCATCTATTTATTAAACACATAGACACGTAGGGCACAGAGTGAAGCAGAAAAATTCTATGTTTTCTAGGTTCCTATTGTGGTTCAAAATTTTTAGCAGCCCATCTATTTATTAAACACATAGACACATAGGGCACAGAGTAAAGCATAAAAAGTCTATGTTTTATATGTTCCTATTGTGCTTCAAAATTTTTAGCAGCCCATCTATTTATTAAACACATAGACACATAGGGCACAGAGTGAAGCAGAAAAAGTCTATGTTTTATATGTTCCTATTGTGGTTCAAAATCGTGGATGCAAATAATCCTAAATCCGATCAATCAACTCCTTCACCTTCCGCACTTCTCTCCCGCTCAAATGATCAGCAATGGCGGCTGCGTGGTCCCGGCCGTTTTCTATAAAAACCTTTTCTGTAAAGACACCGGCCATCACGGTTCCACAGAGGTATAGGCCTTGTACGTTCGTCTCAAAAGTATCGGGATCGTAAGTTGGCACTTTGGTTGCGGGATCAAGAGCTACACCGCAGCGGAAGAGCAGATGTTCATCTGGAAGGTAACCTACCAGTAAGAAGACAAAATCAGCCGGAAGCCATTCTGTTTCACCAGTTTCGATATTCTCAATCAGGATTTTTCCCGGTTCGATTTCTTTGGTGATGCAATTAAATCTTGTGTGAATCTTACCTTCTTTCACCCGGTTTTTCACGTCCGGTACCAGCCAGTATTTCACTTTGGTACGAAAATCGGCTTCCTTGTGTACAATGGTGACGTGTGCATCATGCCGGTACAATTCCAGGGCCGCTTCAACAGAGGAGTTTGAGCCTCCCACCAGAACAACATTCGTAAATGAGTATTTAAAAGGCTCATCGTAGTAATGCGACACATGCGGCAGATTTTCGCCGGGCACATTCAGCATTCTTGGAACATCGAAGTACCCTGTCGCCAGAACTACCTTTTTAGATTGAAATATCTGACCGTCGTTGGAATAAATCAGGAAGGTGCCATCAGGTTGTTTTTCGGCACGATCGACGTCGATGAAAAGCTTAAAATTTAGGTTGTAATAGCCTGCAACCTTTCTATAATATTGCAACGCTTCATTGCGATTGGCTTTAACTTCCGAAATAGCAAACGGAAGCCCGCCAATCTCAATGTTTTCAGCCGTGGAGAAAAACCGCATGCGCCGCGGATAGTTGCGGATGGATTCGGTCAGATTTCCTTTTTCCAGTATCAGGTAGTCGAGTCCGCTTTTAGCAAGCTCAATGCCCATGGCCAGCCCGCAAGGCCCACCTCCAATTACAATTACGTCGTAGATATGCATGTTTTGTTAGCTATCGGCTTTTCGACCGCGCAGCGAACTGCTTTCAGCCAGCACTGCCAATTTAAGTTTAAAATCGTAAGTAAATCGTTATCACACTAACTACCGGGCGCCCATTGTCGCCGCGATCCGGTTCATTCCATTCTCCATTATCGTCTGCGACCCCGGTCCATTGTCCATTGTCCATTGTCCATTGTCCATTGTCCATTAAGTTAACTCCTTATTTACTTCTTTGGTTTCTGAACTTTGTAAATTGGCAATCTGTTCCGAATATTCGCAGCACAATTAACGGATAACCGGTTTGGCCGATCGCATCACTACTTTTGTCAGTAACCTCAATGACTGGGGAAAGGAAAGAAAACCTTTCATTTTCCTGATCGACTATGCTGCACAAAAACCCTTAGCATGGCAAATTGATGACGTTGACTCGAACCTCGTTCGTTTTGACTTAAGTGGCTTCAAGAATGGTCAGGTTTCAAAAGAGGCCAAAGAATTTAGAGACTTTTACTTTCACAAATTCCCACTTTCGTTTGAGCGATACAAACAGAAATTTAATTATGTAGTTCAAAACCTTAAGGCGGGTAACTCATTTTTAGTGAACCTATCTGTACCAACACCGATTGATACCGATCTGACTCTTAAAGAAATTTTCGATCACAGCAATGCGCCGTATCGGTTTTGGTTAAAGGACCTGTTTGTGTGTTTCTCCCCCGAAATTTTTGTCAAAATAACCGGTGACAAGATTTCATCTTTTCCAATGAAAGGCACTATTGACGCATCATTGCCTCATGCGAAGGAAACAATTTTATCGGATCCCAAGGAATCGGCCGAGCATGCCACCATCGTGGACTTGATCCGCAACGACCTGAGCATGGTCGCTGAAAAAGTATGGGTGGAACGTTACCGGTATATCGACACGATCAAAACCAGTGAAAAAACATTGCTGCAGGTAAGTTCGGAAGTGGCGGGATTGTTGCCTGCAGATTTCGATGGGCGATTTGGCGATCTGCTAATAAAGCTTTTGCCGGCTGGCTCCATCACCGGTGCCCCTAAGCCAAGTACTATGAAGATCATCCGGGATGCCGAAGGTTATGATCGGGGATATTACACAGGTGTGATGGGGTATTTCGATGGGGAAAATTTTGAGAGTGCGGTTATGATTCGCTTTATTGAGAATCAAAGTGGGAAGCTGATTTTTAAGAGTGGCGGCGGCATCACCGCGAGAAGCGATGCGCAGAATGAATATCAGGAATTAATCGATAAAGTGTATTTACCCATCAGCCATGTCAGCCAACCTTTGCATTGAAACCATTTGTGTTGAAAACCGACAGCTAAAAAACGCCAGTTATCACGATGCCCGGCTGAATAAAACCAGGGGAGACTTGTGGGGTTACACAGACACATGGAAGCTAACTGACTTGCCCATACCTGATTATGTTACCGACGAACGCCATAAGCTTCGGATCGTTTACAGCAAGGAAATTGAAGACATCCGCTGGGAATTGCATGTTCCACGCAATACCCAATCGATCAAAAAGGTCTATGACAATGAGGTGGATTACACTTACAAATACAATGATCGAACCCGGCTCAACAATCTTTTTGAGCAACGAGGCCCCGCCGATGAAATCCTGATCATCAAGAATGGGATGGTTACCGATTCCTTTTATTGCAATGCTGCTTTTTTTGACGGCAAGAAATGGGTGACACCCACAACCAATTTACTCCCTGGAACACAGCGCGCATTTTTGCTGGATTCCAAGATCATCGAAGAAGCAGAAATACCTGAGAATCACATAGCGAACTACAGTCATATTCGTTTGTTCAACGCATTGGTGGACTGGGATCGTGCAGTGGAACTTGAAATTGGATTGATCGTCTGAAAAAGGTAACTTTGAAATAAGAGACGTTTTCCAAAAAATCTGAGAAACAAAATGAGCATCTTAGTTGACATACAAAACAAACAACAAGAAAATCTGTTAATGGCTTTTTTAGATAGCAATGCGATTTCTTATAAAACCGCTCAAGACATGAAAGACCGGGAAAGTCATGAACAGTTCTTGGAACACTATAACCAAGAAATAGATAAGGCTGACTTAGAAATCGAGTCAGGTGATTTTTTAAGCCAAGTTGAAGTAGAATTGCTGCTAAATAGAGCTAAAGACCGCTCTTGATGGAAATAAAATGGAGCAAGGCGGCCGTCAATTCCATTATTCAGATAATTGATTTCTTGAACGAAAACGATTTTGAGGATTATGCGGAAAGATTGAAGAGTGACATCCTGGTCATAATTAACAATCTCCCTAAATCATACGATCTCTGTAGGCCAGATAAATACAAAATCAACAATGATGGAAGTTTTAGGGCATTGGAATATGAAAAATATAGGATCTCCTTCAGAATAAAAGCCGATGAAATACGAATTTTAAGAATACGTCACACGAAACGAAGACCAAGGTCATATTAGCCTAACCGCATTTCGGTTCGCGAAAAATATGAAGCCAACATCGCGGCAAACTCCTAAATTGCGGACCGATGCCGACACTAAACTTTGCTCCCCAAACCAATGACCTCCCTTTTTGAGGAAGAAACCACCTACTTCGCTGATTTAATACTGCCGGTTCCCATACCCTCATTGTTTACCTATCGTGTACCGAGGGAAATGAGCGGCAACATCAAAGTTGGGGCCCGGGTTATTGTCCAATTTGGCGCCAAGAGAATTATTACCGGCGTTGTAGCAAATCTCCACACCACCCCTCCCGTCAAGTATCAGGCAAAATACATTCTCGAGTTACTTGACGACCAGCCAATCGTTACCACGCGCCAGCTTGAACTTTTCAATTGGGTCGCTGAATATTATCTCTGTAACATAGGTGAGGTACTCAATGTGGCACTTCCGTCCGGACTTAAGATCACAAGCGAGTCGAGAATACAGATCAATCCAGAGTTTGAATACGATGATCTGCTAACCGATATCGAGGGAGTTATCGTCGACGAAATCCGGAAGCAACAGACGCTTTCCTATCAGGAGGTGGAAAGGCTACTGGGCAAATCAAACATCACTTCGCTTATTAAGTCTCTTGTCGGCAAACGCGCAGTTATTTTATTTGAAGAAGTAAAGGAAAAATATAAGCCGAAAGTTTTAAAGAAGATAAGGCTGACAGCCGCCTACCTCACAAATGATTCTCTGGTAACGCTTACATCTTCATTGGATAAAACACCAAAGCAACAGGAGGTTATTCTTCGCTATTTAAGCCATATTCCGGTTTATAACAATCCGGATCTGAATCAGAAAGGCTTGGACAAATCGATTTTTTCGCAGGATGACGGTGTTTCCGATTCAGCGCTACAAACCTTAATAAAAAAAGGTGTCCTGGAACAGTTCGAGATTTTCATTTCCCGTTTTGATGATATCCCGGCCGGCCTTATGGGTGAGATCACGCTGACCAACTCTCAAACAGAAGCTTCAAATCAGATCTACGACTTGTTTACAAAGAAGGAAGTCATTCTTCTTCATGGAATTACAGGAAGCGGCAAAACCGAAGTTTATATCGAACTAATCAAAAAGGTTCTGGAAAATGGCTCACAGGTACTATTTCTATTGCCTGAAATTGCCCTCACTACTCAGATTGTAGTTCGCCTCAGGAAAGTCTTCGGGGATGTTATGGGAATTTATCACTCCAAATTCTCTGATAACGAACGGGTCGAAGTTTGGAAAGGCATTCTGGATGGTAAATTCCAGTTTATTGTGGGTGTGCGCTCGGCAATTTTCCTGCCTTTTCATAACCTGGGGTTGATCATTGTGGACGAAGAACATGAAACTTCCTACAAACAACACGATCCGGCGCCGCGTTATCACGCACGTGATGTTGCGGTGATTATGTCTTATATGCACAAAGGCAAAACTCTCCTAGGATCCGCGACGCCTTCCCTTGAAAGCTATTACCACGCTCAAAGTGGTCGGTACGGTTTAGTGGAAATGACGCAGCGATTTGGAAACGCAGCGCTGCCTACGTTTGAATTGGTGGATACCAAGAAGGAGAAGAAATCAAAGAAGATGAAAAACGAGTTTTCATCTGTCATGCTTGAACATATTGAAGCCAACCTAAAGAACAAGGAACAAACCATACTCTTCCAAAATCGGCGTGGCTATTCTCCTTATCTGCAATGTGAAGAATGCAACTGGATTTCGGAATGTGCCAATTGTGATGTAAGCCTCACTTTTCACATGAAGGTGGGCGAGCTTCGCTGTCATTATTGTGGTCATAAGGAGGAAGTGCCTCGGATCTGTCCCAATTGCGGTTCACCCAAAGTAAAAACGATGGGTTATGGAACGGAGAAGATAGAGGAAGAATTAAACCTGATGCACCCCGGAGCACGTGTACAGCGGATGGACATGGATACAACCCGCGCCAAGAACGCATATCAGCAGATAATTCAGGAGTTTGAAGAAGGAGGAACTGATATCCTGGTCGGTACGCAGATGGTCAGCAAGGGGCTCGATTTTGACAATGTAAGTCTTGTAGGCATTTTCGACGCCGACCGTATGATCCATTTTCCCGAATTCAGGGCATCTGAAAGGGCGTTCCAAATGCTGACACAAGTGAGTGGAAGAGCAGGCAGAAGAGCAGGAAAACCGGGCAGAGTTTTGATACAAACTGCGAATCCATCTCAAAAATTACTGGAAAGAGTTGTAACAAATGACTACCTGGGCATGTACGATGCAGAAATTGTGGAGCGGGAAAAATTCCATTACCCCCCATTTACACGCCTGATCAAGCTCACTGTGAAACACATAGACGAAGCGACTTCCAAGCGTGCAGCCGTGATTCTTGCCGAAAAACTAACTGCGAATTTGGGGCTTAGCAGAGTTCTCGGGCCACAGCCACCACTGGTCGAAAGAGTACGAAATCAGTTTTTGTTCGACATTCTCATTAAACTTGAACGAGAAAAGATTAATTTTAAGGCGGCTAAGTCATTTATACAGGAAAAAGTAATAGACGTATTGACTGACAAAAGCTTGAAAAGCATCCAGATTGTCATAGATGTGGATTGCGTATGAAATGCTAAAGAGAAATTAAAACACACTCCGCTGCCTTGGCAGGCACGGTTCACAGCCCATAAAATCAATAATACTGCACATTAATTAACCATATGTCTTCTAAGAAAACCAAAATTGTTGCTACCGTTGGCCCAACATCTGAAACCAAGGAAATGCTTCACGCATTGGCAAAAGCCGGAGTAAACGTATTCCGTCTCAATTTCTCCCACGGAACGCACGCTGATCACCTCGCCCGACTAAATACGATTCGTGAAATAAATGAAGAGTTTGGGTTAAATCTTGCCATTTTACAGGATTTACAAGGACCAAAAATCCGGATTGGTTTGGTTGCTGAGAAAGATGGCGTTCTCATCGAAGCAGGCAATAAACTTATACTCTCCAATACCGAAGTTTTAGGGACCGCCGAAAAGGTAAGCACACCTTACGACGGAATGTACAACGATGTGAAAATCGGGGACAGAATATTGATGGACGATGGTAAACTTGAAGTTCTGGTAACAGGGATGGATGGAACCGATGTGATCACCGAGGTTATCTATGGCGGATATTTAAAATCCAAAAAAGGTGTCAACCTGCCAAATACGCGCGTTTCTATGCCATCAGTGACTGCCAAAGATTACGAAGATCTTGATTTTGGCCTTGAACACAATGTGGAGTGGGTGGCTCTTTCTTTTGTAAGAACCGCTTCTGAGGTTATAAAAGTGAAGGAATATATTGCCAACAAAGGCAAGTCAGCGAAATTGATTGCTAAGATTGAAAAACCTGAGGCAATACTGAACATAGACGAAATCATCGCTGCAACGGATGCTATCATGGTTGCCCGTGGAGATCTGGGTGTTGAATTACCGGCGGAAGAAGTTCCGATGATCCAGAAAATGATCGTTGAAAAATGTAACAAGGCCGGTAAGCCAGTAATTGTGGCGACACAGATGCTGGAAAGTATGATTGAAAGCCCTCGTGCCACACGTGCAGAGCTAAACGATGTAGCAAACTCTGTACTGGATGGTGCCGATGCCGTAATGCTTAGTGCTGAAACAGCTTCCGGTAAATACCCGATCCTTGCTGTTGATACCATGTCCCGCACCATTGAAAAGGTTGAAGAATCGAGCAAGAACATTTACTTCAAACACACCGCTTTCGTCAACCAGGGTGTTGTTGCGGATCAGATCAATGACGACGTTGTGATGAGTGCGTGCCGTTTGGCTCGTGATACCAACGCTGCTGCGATCATCGGGATTACCCGCTCCGGATACACGTCATTCAGATTGTCCCATCACCGTCCAAAAGCGAAACTATTTATCTTCACATCCAACAGAATGCTCATGAACCAATTGGCGTTGTATTGGGGAACGAAGGTATACTTTTATGATAAAGACCAGGGCGTTTCAACAGATGACCTGATCGAAGATATCAAGCAATTCCTGATCGCAAAAGGAGAGCTTCAAAAAGGAGATGTGTTTATCAATACATTGAGTATTCCTGTTTCAAAACAACGCAAAACCAATACCGTTACTTTAAGCGTTGTTGAATAAAAGATTATAGATATTTCTTTCGAAGGGAGTAGCAGAACATTTCTGCTACTCCTTTTTGCTTTATGCTCGTACAACATCAAGAATAAAGTCCGCAAATCGATTACAATCAAGAATATTTTAGCATATTTCAATACAAGCAAAGCAATTTGAACCATGATAGCTTCACCAGGTCCACGCAAGGTTTTGCCAAAAATCCCTGCGAAGAATATACCCAGCGTTTTGATCCATGAAATAATAAACGGCAAGCCTTTGTACCGCAAAGGTTACCGGGAGGTACTGGCCAAAACGAAAAAAATTGAAGACATTATAGGTTCAAGCTCATTGCAGGCTTTTCTGATCACGTATCTGACAATATGGATTGGAAAAAAATTGATGATGATAAATATGTCATTCTGAAAAATGAAGCGGGGCTCCACATAGATAAAGGCAACAACCTGGCCGGGGATCTTTTAATCTTCGACAGTCAGACACTCACAATTGATAAAGTCAATAAACGGTATGCCGACGTACCACCAAAAATTTCTATTGAAGTGGATGTCGACGTAGCATTAGACGAACTGACTGAACACAGCTACATGTCAATTAAAACAGAAAAGCTTCTTGGCTTCGGAGTCGAAAAAGTAATCTGGTTTTTAACCGCATCAAAAAAGGTAATGATTGCTACGCCAGGTTCTGACTGGCAGTTGAGAGATTGGGATAAGGATGTTGAGATTCTTGATGGTATTGTTTGTAATGTTGGGAGATATCTCAAGGAAAAAGGCTCTGAATTTGCCTGAAAATATTTCATTATTATAAAAAAAACGATGGAAACCGCTTTCATCGTTTTTTTTCGTTTAAGATAACTAAACAAATAGTTTCGTTACCACAGAAACAATGCTAACTTTGGATAGTATAGATTTCCCTATGAAAAATACAGTAAGCTTAAATTATCATCGGATTGATATAACAACTTTCATTCTTCATTAAAATAGTTTGAGATGAACCATAGCAAGGAAATTTTCAGTCTCTCATCAGCCATACTGGTTCTAATTCTGGTTGCTCTCACGAGCACAGTAGGCAAGGCGATGGAAATATCTGGCCATAATAATGACCACCAAAATTTGACAACCATTCAGGGACATGTAACTGACGAGACCGGAAATCCAATCTCCGGAGCTATTTTGATTATCAAATGGACCGAGAGGCAAAACAGTTCCGACCAAAACGGAGAATTTAAAATTGAAAACGTAACAGACAAAGACACCATCGTGGCCAACCATCCAGACTATCAGTCGGTTCAGTTCCCAATAGAGAAATCGAAGCTCAATTATTTTATCAGCCTTAAGAAAGCAGTCAAAGTTTCATCGCAACGATCCCCTTCGTACAGTACAAATGAAAAAATAGATATAAGAGGAAGAGTCTATGATGACAAAGGTGCTGCATTGCAAGACGCCATATTAATAGTAAAAGGTGAGAACCAGGGCAGCTCAACCAACAATAATGGAGAATTTATCCTGGCTCAGGTACCCGTGAATAGTAAAATTGTGGTTACGCATGTCAGCTTTATTTCAGAAGAATTTATTGTAAAAAAAACAGAACCAAGTTACCAGCTCGCGTTGCGTAAAAACTCAATGCTTCTAAATGAGATTGTAATTTCTGCCTATGGCAACAACGGCCACGGAGCTAGAAACAAAGTTCCGCAGCCGTCAGGAAAGCAACTTACCATTGCCGAGCAAGATCCCGAATTTCCTGGGGGGAAAATGGCTCTTTATACATTTCTAGCTCAAAATATCAAATACCCTAAGGAAGCTTCCAGCGAAAATTGGTCGGGAAGGGTATTTGTTTCGTTCACGGTTAACGAGACCGGAAGTATTAGGAATCCCCAAATTATTAAGGGCATAGGCTGGGGCTTTGACGAAGAAGTATTGAGAGTTGTATTAAATATGCCAAAATGGAACCCAGCAATACAAAACGGCAAGTTTGTATCAAAAGAAATAACACTTCCAATCACCTTTATGCTTGAATAATGATCAAGGATAAACCCGATAATTCAAAAAAAACAATTTAAATAAAACGGTTTCAACTTACAGAAGTTCCGGGGTTTTAGTAGTCATGACACAATCCATTGTATGTTAACAAAAGGAAAATGCAAAATCATCTTGCCCAGCTACATACTTACTGTAGTCTGGGTCTTAATCGGCTTTGTATTCATTTCGGCCACGAAAAAGCTACCCGATTTCAATCGTTTAGTATCGGAAAGGCGTCTAGAAACGAAGATTCTGTTAACCATTCAAGGCCATGTCACCGATGAAGCCGGTAACCCGATCGCAGGTGCAACGCTCACCGTCAAATGGACTGAAAGACAAACCAGTTCAGACCAAAATGGAGAATTCAAAATTGAAAACGTAACGGAGAAAGACACCATAGCGGTGAACATCAGCGGTTACCAAACATCGCAATTCCGTGTGGAGCGATCAAAACTCAATTATTTTATCACGCTTAAAGCAGCATCAAAAGAAGTGGCGTCGTCACCTCCTTCGAGTACGAGGCAAAAGAGTGAAGTGGTTGCTGCCGCTCGTTTAAAGCCCAATGGAGATGCCATGCACATCACGGGCAAAATATTTGACGATAAGGGAATAGGTCTCCCTGACGCATTCTTATTTGTCAATGGATCTGGCCAAAGGAGCCTCACGAACAGCAATGGTGAATTCGTGATGTCGGATGTTCCTATCAATGCTAAGATAACCTTTTCCCAGGAATTCACTGTAATAGAATCCCAATTGACTTACCATAGGGCACTGCAGAAAAGTGTCATTCATCTTGATGAAATCGTAGTTGTTGGTTACGACCCCAGGCCCGATTCACAAAAAATCGCCAATAATGCCATTACGCAGCAACTGTTGGGAAATGGGGATGTAATCATCGCGCAAAATCCGGAATTCCCGGGAGGTTATAAGGCTCTTTATAAGTTTTTAGCACGGAATATAAAGTATCCTTCTTCGGCTTCGAGGAGCCTGATAACGGGCACCGTATTCGTTTCATTTACGATTAACGAAAACGGAAATCTTCTTGAACCCGAAATTATCAATAAAATAGGCTTTGGAATTGACCAGGAAGTGCTCAGGGTTGTATTGAGTATGCCAAGTTGGAATCCTGCCAGGCAAAACGGCAAACCCGTCTCAACGAGTTTTACCATGCCGGTTAATTTTACTCTGGAATAGCTACCCGTCTGTTAACCAATCCGTCTAAATAAACTCAATTTAAATGTAACTAATAAAATAGTTTTAAAACTAAATAAATAGTATTACATTTGAATATTCAGTTTGAACAAGAGTAAAAAAGTGCGTTTAGCAAATCATAAAGAATACTATTAAGTAGTAAAGTATTTTCATTCAAAGCGCCCAGATTGACCATAAAAGCTGGAATGCAAGAAATCAGATAATAAGAAAACATGGAAGCACTTATTTATTTGGGAAAAGTAAACCTGTACTGGGTTATTTTTTATGTCTGTTATCGGCTGTTTTTGCATAGACACACATTTTTTGTTTGGAACAGAACGTATCTCCTGGTTTCCCTAATATTGGCGATGGTCCTGCCTGCAGTCCATGTCCCAGAGCAAACTCCCATTGTTGTGCAGTCAAACGCCTATATAGTTGACAAGTTGCCCTCATATTCCAGTATTCCTTCACCTGATATTATTCCACCTGCGTCTTCAAATATTGCCTGGGAGCAGTTGGTGCTTATTGTTATTGGTTTGGGTATTGCGTTTATGACGGCACGGCTGCTTCATGCATTTCGAAGGCTTTTCCAAGTCATTAAAGAGGGTGATGTGGTCCCTTTTGAAGATCACATACTGGTGCTATTGCCTCATAACGAAATCGGATCGTTTTCTTTTTTTAAATGGCTTGTAATTAATAGAAACGACTACGAAAGTAATCTTGATATCGTTTTGCACCATGAGATCACGCATATAAATCAAATGCACAGCTGCGACATCCTTTTTATCGAATTGTTAAAAGTAATATGCTGGTTCAACCCAGCCTTGTGGCTTTACAAACACTCTATTCAGGAAGTACACGAGTTCCTGGCGGATGAAAAGGCTCCAAACCGCGAACGGTATGCAACATTCCTGATCTCGTACGGCCTGCAAGCTCCAATTCAATCTTTAACCAACCACTTCCTTAATTCTTCTTCACTCAAAAATAGAATCGCCATGATTTACAAAACGCGTACATCAAACTGGTTGTTGGGGAAATATGCCATGATCGTTCCCGTGATTTTAATAATCGTCTTGAGCACGGCTTCAAATACACGTTTAAACCCGATCTCAAAAACAATTAAGGAAAAAGCTATCCTCGACGAGCCTTCCAAAGTCATAATCACTAAAGAGGTGCCGTCGGATCCAAAAGTCAAAATCAAGGCCGTTGCGACTAATGAAACGTTTGACATTAACGTGGTTGTTGTGGATGAACTTGGGAAACCGGTATCCAGAGCAACTTTACTATCTTCGAATAAAGCGCCTGTGGGAAAAACGGACGAAAATGGGCAGTTCCAAATAAAGGGTGTTGAAGCCGACAGCCGCATCTCGGTATCCCATGTCAGTTTCGTCACAAAACGATTTGTCGCAAAAAAAACGTCAGACAGCTATAATGTGGTACTAATCAGAAATAAGACCATGCTTGAAGAAGTTGTCGTGGTAGCGTACGGTGCCGCAACCCAGCCCGAGGTAACTAAGATGTCAGAAGCAGGTAACCCTGAACCAAGCGTAAGTAACCAAAAAATGCCCGAGTTCCCAGGCGGAGAAGCGGAGATGTACAAGTATATTGGCAGGAGGGTTCTTTACCCTACTGAGGCTTCCCGGGCAAATATTCAGGGACGCGTTTTTATCGCTTTTACCGTAAATGAAAATGGCAGCATTCGCAATCCAAGGGTGGTTAAAGGATTGGGAAACGGAACCGACGAAGAAGCTTTGCGCGTCGTGCTGAACATGCCAAATTGGAAACCCGCAGAACAAGATGGAGAAAAAGTATCGGCCGACTATGAAATAGCCATCAAGTTTGCTTTGGAAAAGCAGTTACCTTAACATAAATTCAAATTTCAGACTCCTATAAAAAAATATAACCTATGGAAATCAGAACACTAACGAGGGCCGAAGAAGAAATTATGCGTATCCTCTGGCAATTGAAGAAAGCATTTGTAAAAGACATACTGGCAGAAATGCCCGAACCCAAGCCTGCTTATAATACCGTTTCCACCATTATCCGGATCCTTGAAAAGAAAGAGGTCGTTGGCTACACAGCGTACGGTAAAACGCACGAGTATTTTCCGCTCATTACAGAGGAAGAGTACAAGCGCTTCGAGATGCAGAACCTGATGGTGAATTATTTCGACAACTCTTTACCGAACCTGGTTTCATTTTTTGTGAAGGACAATGATCTAAAATCAAAAGATCTGGAAGAAATTATGAAACTGATTAACGATCATAAAAACGAACAATAAACTTTCCGTTAGCCATGGAAATTCTTGTTTATTTCGCAAAAGTAAGTCTCTACTTGACTCTCTTTTATGCATGTTACTGGCTGTTGCTTAGAAGATATACCTTTTTCCAATGGAATAGGTATTATCTGATCGGAACGCTGGTGTCGGCAACGTTCCTTCCATTTTTAAGTTATCCTGAGTCGGTGCCCGAAATGCCCGTTGTTTATCAGGCTACCGCAAATATTACCTCAATACAATTTCGGTCTCAGCCTGTCAGTGACACATTTTCGTGGAATGAGCTAGCCACGATTATCTATTTCGTGGGAGCTTTCGTTTCACTTCTCATTTTCGGCAAACAACTCAGGCAGTTAATTTCATTTGCCCGTACCGGTGAGGTATTAAAATTGGAAGGATGCAAACTCATATTAATTGATAGTGATGAAGTGGGTTCCTTTTCGTTTTTAAACACGATCGTAGTGAATAAAACAGATTATGCCCATAATCTGGATACAATTCTACGACACGAAATGGCTCACATTCAGCAACTGCACAGCCTGGACATTTTGTTACTCGAAATGTTAAGGATCGCGTTCTGGTTCAACCCTTTACTCATTCTATATAAAAGATCTCTTCAGGAGGTTCACGAATTTCTAGCTGAAGAAACTGCAATAAACCGCGAGTTATATGCCAATTTTCTTTTATCCTATGCACTTCGCTTACCAGTAGCCGGGCTTACAAACCAATTTTTCAAATCATCTCAGATTAAAAGCCGGGTCAGGATGATCTATAAAAGCCGGTCAAACAAATGGTTTAAAAGCGCCTATCTCGTTGCAATCATTTTCATGGGAACGGTTGCCTTGTTTGTCGCAAGTTGCGAAAAAGCAAAGGAGCGAAACCAGAAGGAGGAAAGCAGCTCATTGGAATCCAAGCCAGACCGCATGATGGAGCTACGGGGCAAAGTGATGAACACAGATCAAATAGGCTTACCGGGTGCCTCTATCATAGTCGTTGGTGTCCAACGTGGAACAACGACGGACAAGGATGGAGAATTTATGATCAATGCCCCTGCCAATTCTAAATTACAAATTGCATTCATCGGATACCAGACGCTGACAGTTGATGTAAATAATCGCAGCAGGCTTGAGGTTTCACTTGCACTCTCAAGCAATTCAACATTAAAGTCTTATGAGCATGCCGAAGTGGTGGATTTATCCGACGAACGAGCATCCAATACAATTATGCCAAACCCGTTGCTCGGCCCATCAAATGACGCTTTTCAGGAATTTAAGAATCCTAAAGGGAATGATACGATTATCGCGCCTGAGGTGAAAATCATCCCACTACCGTTGTTCGATGGCAAAGTACTTGTTGAATCTGCACCTGAATCGGCTGCAAGCAAACACCCGAAAACAGACCCGGAAACAGTCTTTACAGTTGTAGAAGAGCAGCCGCAATTCCCCGGCGGGACAAATGCGATGTTTAACTATTTAAGCAGAAATATCAAATACCCGGTCGCAGCAGCTGAAGCAGGCGTCCAGGGAAGGGTCTTTTTATCTTTTGTTGTGAGTAAAACAGGCAACATTTCCGACATTGCAATTTTAAAAGGTATCGGTTTCGGATGTGACGCAGAGGCTGTGCGCATCGTTTCGTCATTCCCAAAATGGAAGCCTGGTACGCAAAATGGGGTTCCGGTAAATGTTAAATACAATTTGCCAATACAATTCGAAATTGAAAAAGCAAAGCGTACTGAAAATGATGGAGTAGGCCAAAATTCTACTGGCAGGCCCGCTTCAAATGCCAATACCACAGATTTATCTTCTACAAAATCCCCCGAAAACTTTTTGTCCGATGAGATTATCTATCATCAATCCTCTCCCGCAATCCAAATCAGAGGAAGTGGTAAGAATACAAGTTTCGACAAATCAAACACGCTTCTGATTGTGGACGGAAAAGTAAACAACTCGACCGACTTTTTCGGAACCTTAAAACCAGAATCTATTGCCAGCATTCAGGTAATTAATGGCAAATGGGCGGCAGAGAAATATGGACACAAGAATAAAAGCGGTGTAATCCTAATCCAAACTAAAACAATTTAGACCCCATGGAAACGCTAATCTATCTCGGCAAGGTCAACCTTTACTGGATATTACTATACGCCTGCTATCATCTTGTACTTCGAAAACATACGTTTTTCGAACTTAACAGGTCTTATCTTGTGGGCTCGCTATTGCTTGCTTTCGTGCTGCCATTAATCATCTACCCCGACACCGCGCCTGCGATTCCTGTCATGTATGAAGTCAGCAGCGCCTCATTCTCCATTTCAAACGCCGAAGTTGAAGAAGCCTCCATCTTCAACTGGGCGAACCTGGCCTTCGTGGTATATGGATTGGGTGTAATTACCATGTTGTACCAACTATTCCGCAACATATCGCAGCTAAACCAGTTTTTGAGTTCAGGAGAAATCGTCGATCTGGAAGACTGTAAAGTGGTATTGATTGACTCAAATAACATCGGATCATTTTCTTTTCTGAAATGGATCGTAGTGAACCGGAGTGACTACGAAAACCACTTCGACGCAATTCTGAGACACGAAATGGTTCATACCAAACAGTGGCACAGCGCCGATATTTTGTTTCTGGAAATATTGAAGATCATCTTCTGGTTTAACCCGGTTTTTGCTTACTACAAAACCGCCATGCAAGAAGTCCACGAGTTTCTTGCTGATTCAAAAGCACCTAATCGGGAAAATTACGCAACTTTCCTCCTTTCCTATGCCTTAAATGCACCCATTGCTTCTTTGACCAATCACTTTTTCAAACCGTCACAAATTAAAACCCGTATTCAGATGATCTACAAAAACCGTACATCGAAATGGCTTCTTAGTACTTACTTACTGACATTAACATCCATCGGCCTTATCGCTTTTCTTGTAGCTGGGTGTGAACAAAAACCACTGGCAGACGCAACAGAGGTAAAGGAAATGGCAAAATCAACAAATGAGGTTAAAGTCGAGACTCCTGAAATAAAAAAGGTTTACACAGTAGTCGAGGAACAACCGATGTTTCCGGGTGGACAAAGTAAAATGTATGAATTTATGGGAGAAAATATGAAGTATCCCGAAGCAGCGTCCAGAGCAAATGTGAGCGGACGTGTTTACTTATCCTTTGTTGTCAGCGAAACCGGTGAAATAGGTGACATTCAAGTACTGAAAGGCATTGGTTTCGGTTGTGACGAAGAAGCGATCAGAGTGTTGAAAGCATTTCCGAAATGGATTCCTGCAAAGCAGGATGGCAGGGCGGTCAGTGTAAAATACAATCTACCTATCAACTTTCAGCTTAAAAATAAGATTGACCGAAAAACAAGCGTAAAAATTGATTTAGATAAAGCAAATGCCCTCTATATTTTGGACGGGAAAGTGATGGAAAACTTTGACATCAAAAGTGTATCTACCAATGACATTGAAAGTATTGACGTACTTAAAGGAGAAAGCGCGCTAACTCAATATGGCGAAAAGGGCAAAAATGGCGTAATTATGATCACTATGAAGAAAATCTAAAAAATGGAGCTGCTCTCATACCTTGGAAAAGTAAACCTGTACTGGATCTTGTTCTATGCCTGCTATTGGCTGTTGCTTCGCAGGCATACCTTTTTCCAATGGAACCGCGCCTACCTGATCGGATCCCTGGTCATCTCCTTCGTATTGCCACTGCTCTCCTTCGCCGGGCAAGCACCTGTCATCGAACCGGCTGTCTATGTGGCGGCAGCTATTCCCGTTTATATTTCTACACCGGCTTCGGAGTCGCATTTTGGTCATTGGGTGCAGTTTTTCTGGGCGATCCAGGCTTTGGGAGCTGCGCTAATGCTCTCGAAACTGTTTGAAGCCGTTCAGGATCTGCGTGCATTCATCCGTGATGGAGAAACGGTCCACTTTGACAACTATACACTCATTTTGTTGCCGCATAGTGAAACGGGATCTTTCTCATTCCTGCATTGGATCGTGATAAACCGCAATGATTACGAAAACCATTTTGATCTGATTCTTCGTCATGAAACCGTTCACGTTATGCAGAAGCACAGTTTCGATATCCTGTTTGTCGAATTGTTAAAAATGGCTTTCTGGTTCAATCCTGTCCTTTGGTTTTACAAAAAATCATTTCAGGAAGTGCACGAATTCCTTGCCGACGAACAGGCGCCAAACCGGGAACATTATACAAAATTTCTGGTAGCTTATGCATTGGACACACCTGTTGCCTCGCTTACAAATCATTTTTTCAATTCGTCATTACTTCTTACCCGTATTCAAATGATCTATAGAAACAGAAACTCTCAATGGTCACTGGGGAAGTATCTGATTGTTGTTCCTATCGTCGGCGTGATGGTCTTACTGACGTCAGCGCGTGAACGCTTGATGGATGCAGTCGAAAAACGAAGCACCTCGTTTTCCACAGCCGTTGATTCGGTTCATGTAGAAGGCCAGATTTATGACGAATCTCGTAAACCAATCGCAGGCGCTATTATCGTAATAAAAGGCGGAACCAAAGGCACATCAACCGATGCAATGGGCTATTTTCAAATGGAAGGTGTCCCTCAAAATAGCAGGCTGGTAATCAGTCATATCAACTACAAGTCTCACGAGTTCAAGGTCGGTGAGGCAAGGTCAGAGCATTTTGTTTTCACGCTAAAAAATGAGGGAGCGGCAATTGCAGAAACCGTGGTTTTTAGTCCGAGCCCTGCAACCGTCAAAAGTGATGATCAGCCGGATAAAACTGTAAATCGTGATATGTCAAATATCGTTTTTACAGTGGTTGAGCAAAAACCCGAGTTTCCGGGAGGGCCATCAGCACTGAGTCAATACCTTATGCAGCATGTCGTTTACCCGATGGAGGCGATTGAAAACAAAGTAACGGGTGAAGTAATCGTTTCTTTTATCGTAAACGAAAAAGGATATGTACGCTCCCCTTCTATAATAAAAGGACTGGGCAGCGGCATCGATGAAGAAGCTGTGCGTGTTGTATTAAACATGCCGAAATGGGATCCAGGGGTTCAAAACGGGCATCCCGTTCCCGTTAAATATACGATGCCAATTAAGTTTGATTTAACATCTCCTGGGAAAATTGAACCTGATAGGCGACAAGGTTTTTTCGAACAAAAGGAAATTCCAGCTAATATGAAACTTCGGGGGACCGATTTTACATTTGGCCAACAAAATCCACTAGTTTTCATTGATGGCGTTAAACAGAAAGAGCGAGGAAATGGGGGTATGGCGAATGCAAAAACCGAGAACATTCAATTTATTAGCGTATTAAAAGGGCAGAGCGCAACTTCTATGTATGGAGAAGAAGGGAAAGAGGGCGTTATCCTAATTCAGACAAAAAAATCCAGTGGCTTTTTACAGCAAGAGCCCCTTGAACTTCCCCAGTCAGTCAACAAAAAGTATTATAAAAAAGAAAGTAAAAATTAGCTCCTCGTAGTGCAACAAGCTCCAACCCGTTACAGTTATGAAATTATCGTTTGCAACTAAAACATTAAAACATCAACTCCCAGCAATAGTGGTCTGTTAGATTCTTTATGCCTATTTTTGACAAAATTCACGAAGGCTATAAACGATTTTGGCAGATTACATACAGACTCCGTTATTCAAAGCAGCCATCATTGGCGGCGGGCACATTGCCGATCAAAACCATATTCCAGCTCTAAAACAGCTGGCTCACAGGGTCGAGGTGATTGCAATTTGCAGTCGGGATATTACCAAAGCGCGGGCACTCGCTGATAAGCATGACATTCCGTTCGCTTACGACAACACAGGCGAAATGTTCAATCACGAACAAAAGCCCAATTTGATCATCAACTGTACTGCTAACAATCTGCATTATCCCTTTACCATGCAGGCTTTGGAGAATAACTGTCATGTATTCTGTGAAAAACCTCCGGCTATGAGTGCGCGGGAAGCAAGAGAGATGGCGGATATCGCAATGAAAAAGGGGCAAGTTCTTGCCTATAACTTTCAAAGGCGCCAGTCGCCCGAATACTCCATGTTAAAAAAGTGCCTGGCAGACGGGACACTTGGTGAGGTGTATCACATCAAGGCCAACTTTCTCCGTCGGAGAGGCATTCCGGGTTGGGGAAATTTTACCAACAAAACCATTCAGGGAGGCGGCGCTTTAATTGACTTAGGGGTGCACATACTCGATTTGGCCTTGGGTTTGATGGAGTATCAGTCACCATCCAGAGTGCTGGGCAATATTTATGATTTCATTGGCAAAACAGGCGGTAAAGGACTCAAAGGACAATGGAATCCTGAAAAATTTGATGTTGAAGACGCATGCTTTGCTTATCTCTCCTTTGCGACTAATTCCAGTATCATGTTGTCAAGCTCCTTTGCACTGAACCGAAAAGAAGAAGAGACTATTAATCTGGAAGTGTTTGGGACAAAAGCGGGTGCTACACTTCATCCGTTGGAAGTATTCACTGAGATCGCAGGAGATCTGGCCAACATAAACTTCCCTCATTTAACGACAACAGACAATCAACTCCAGAATACCATCGCCTTTCTCGATGCCTGCGAAGGAAAACCAACCAACATTTGCACCGCGGAACAGGGGGCCATTTTACAGGAGATCATAGAACGAATATACCAGAGTGCAGGACAATAAGCCAGAAAACACGAAAGCTTCGATACAAGAAGTACCAAAGCTTTCGTGTTAATTCATTCAAGTGAAATACAATATTTCAAGCGGGCCATAGCTGGCGAAATGCCCTCTCACCCCGATTGTCCCTTTCCTCCATTCTCCCTTTCCTCCATTCTGAAATCGGGCCCTTACCCTTTTGCTCGTCCCCTACTTCGCTGTCGCCATCACCATTTTAATATCCTGTTTCGCACCAAGTTCAAGTACATCAACAAGATCCTGTACGGCCAGATTTTTATCCACCCGCAGTACAATGGTACGTTCTTCTACACCTTCAAAAATCGTTTTCAATTCCGTTTCCAGCTGTTCAAAAGGTATCGGGGTTTTATCAATGTAATAGACCTTTTTGTCGTCAATGGATAAGGTAATTTGTTTTTTGTACATCTTTTGCGTCGCCGATGCTTTTGGAAGCAAAAGTTTGATCACGTTCGGATTTGACATCGTGGAAATAATCAAAAAGAACAGCATCAGGAAAAACATAATATCGCTGAGTGAGCTTGTAAACACCTCAGGGGCAAACCGGCTCTTTCGACGTATCTTCATAAATAAATTTCAATGAGAGAATGATTGGACGAGTGAATGCTTCAAGGAACATTCAGCTCAGAAGTATTACTTAGATGCTACCGGCTTCTGCAAAACGTCAAGAAAATCCGACGCGGCCATTTGTAACCTCAAAGCAAAACGATCAATTTTCATGTTAAGTAAGTGATAACCTGCATAAGCAAGCAAACCGATAATAAGGCCCGACCCGGACGTGATCATCTTTTCATACATCCCACTCGCAATGGTACTGATATTGAAATCGTTACTTACTGAAATGTCATAAAAAATACGGATAATCCCGGAAATTGTTCCCACGAAACCAAGCATAGGCGCTATCCCCGCGATTACACCAAGATAACCCAGGTTACCCTCCATGCGCTGGATTTCGATCTGGCTGGCCGTTTCAATGGATGTTTCAATATCCTTGATAGGATAGCCAATCCGTCCAATGCCCCGCTCAAAAATACGACCGGCCGCGTTGCGCTGGTTACGGCATGTGGATTCGGCAGATTTAAGATTGCCTTGCTGGATAAAATCTCTCACATTATCTACAAACTGGGAATCGATTTTGCCGTTAGAGCCTATTCCCATGTAGCGTTCAATAATAATAAACAAGGTCGCTACAAAAAGAAGACCCAACGGGATCATCACAATCCCTCCTTTTCCAAGAAGGTCAATAACAGAAAGTCCCTGGTCCGCGATGGGTGCGGCCACGGTAGAGTCAGCAAGTGCTTGTAGAAGCATCATATCAAAAAAGAAAAGTGAATGGTTAAGCTAATGATAAAGAGGTCAATTTGATTCAGAAACAATATTTGATCTTAAACGGAGCAAACTACCGGTTATTGTTTAAAGGTCAAAGATAGGAAAATTACTCTTCAGGTGTAATCCAGCCTTCTTTTACATCTTCTGTGCCTACATACAAATCCGACAATAGTAGTGTTGCCTCAATGGGCTGGATCGTGACAGAATCTGACAACTTGTAAGCGTCTTCTGCAAGCAGCCAATGACTATCAGGGGTGCGACGATAAATTTCCACGCCAACATTCAGAGAATTAACGATTACATATTCCTGTAAGGTGCTGATATCACGATACAACCGAAATTTGTCACCTCGGTCATAAGCACCTGAACTTTGAGAAATCACCTCAATGATAATGGTAGGATTGGTGATTGTGTTACGATCCCGGGCCGAGTATTGGTTGGGTCCGCACACAACCACTACATCAGGATAAGTATAGAGGCTGTTTTCAGGAATATGAATCCGCTGATCGCTTGAATAACTCCTGAAGGATTTTTTACTCTTCAAGGTAATTCCTATCTCAACAGACAAATTTTCCTTAATCCGATTGTGATTCGGAGTACTTCCGGCCATCATGAATATCTCCCCACGAAAATATTCAGATTTGTATTCCGATTCAATCTCCATTTGGAGATATTCTTCCTGTGTATAGTTCTTCTGCGCAACAGCCGTCATCATCAAAAGTGTTGTTTTAACAAAAATAGCAAAAACCAGAAGGAATTACAGCTTTGAGTGACGGTCGGTCTTCGAGAATTTTAATGCAGGGCAAAGGTCAACACCAGAAAAGAGAAGCATCAATCCATTCTATTACCCTGGTCTTGGTTTTACCAATGGAAATGGAACCATGATGTTTTCTCCAGGCTTCGGCGCACAGCTTTTCTACAAAGTCCGATAAATTTTCCATACGACCGTCAACCGTATTGATTCCATTTATACCTTTGCCCAAAATACATTTCTTCGTATTGACTTCGTTAAGATATTGTGAGAAGTTCCGCTAAACAATTGATATCACTTGGCCTGCTTGGGCTCATGCTTTTGAAAGCATGTGTGATCCCATTGTTATATCTGGACTTTGAGATTCGTCGCGATTATATCGTAGCCAATCTTTGCGAAAACCGAAACAGGCCAATGCTGAATTGTAATGGCAAATGTTATCTCGCCAAGAAAATAGCCGACGCGAAAAAACAGGAAGAAAAACAAGCAGAAAGTGACTTCTTATCTAAACTTTTCGCTCCTGCCACGGATCTTACTTTTATATCGGTGATCACCGTTGAAAAAAAGGAATATTCCCTCTCTTTCGCAAAATCTGTAAAGTTTGATTACGATTCCACTTTCAGATCCTCAAATCACATCCGGGATATCTTCCATCCGCCACTCTGTTAACAGATTCTTTTTCAACTTATTGATCTGTTATCCTATACCGGTTTCCCGGGAATAGCGTTTATTTATTATCTATTCAAAGTTCAGGCGTAGCGTGAGTTAACAGCCTTGACGTTTAATATTCTATTTTTCAAAATCATGAAAATCAACTTTTCATATCTCTCATTGTATATTTCCGTCCTCTTTTTTGCTACAATCCTGGTTTCCTGCGACGGCCCGCAGACCGTAGTTGATCCTAACGCGAAAGGCAGCATCACCATCGAATTTGATAATGTGGTGGGAGCTAGAGATTTGGCGCTCAATACGGGTACTTATCAAAATGCCTCCGGCGAAAGCTTTACGGTTAGCAAACTGAATTACTTTATATCCAACATTAAATTACTCCGGGTCGATGGGAGCAGCTACACAGTGCCGCAGGATTCCAGCTACTTCCTGGTCCGGGAAGCCGATGCAGCGTCTCAGGAGGTAAAGCTTAACAATGTCCCAACAGGAGAATATAGTGGAATTCAGTTTGTAGTAGGTGTTGACAGCCTGAGAAGTGCAATGGAGAAGTCTAAACGCAAAGGTGTGCTTGACGAAAATACCGGGCCTACCAATGAAGAAGCAATGTATTGGGACTGGAATCCGGGTTATATATTCCTCAAACTCGAAGGGACGTCACCGGCGGCTATGGCCCCGACTGGGAAGTTCTACTACCATATTGGTGGATTTGGCGGGCTTACAGCGAAAACACTGAACAACTTACGTACTGCCAAAGTCGATTTTGGTGGAAAAAGAGCAATCGTTACCGATAAGCTGACCCCGGAAGTCCATTTGATGGCCGACATATTGAAAGTTTTCGACGGATCGACCAAGGTTAGCATTGCAAAAAACGGCATGGTTATGTTTACTGACTATTCTAAATTTATTGCAGATAACTATGTGAATATGTTCAATCTGGATCATATTCATGCTGATTAAGCTTGTAGTTTTTGTTAACAACTGATGAGAAAGACTTCTTTTTTCTGGGTTTCATTGCTCACGCTGGCTCAGGTATCCGTTTCCTGTAAAACGGAGCCGGATTCACCTGTACCAGAGGTGATAACACCAACGCCCCTCACTTGGACAAAGCCATCGTATTTTCCGGCCCCGGTTTATGACTTATCCAAAAACCCGCTGACCAAGGAAGGAGTGGAACTTGGGCGATTTCTATTCTACGATGGTATTCTTTCCCGTACCGATAAAATAGGTTGCGGAACCTGTCATCAACAAACGGCTGCGTTTACACACCACGGACATGATATTAGTCACGGAGTAGATGATTTGTTAGGTACGAGAAATACCCCCTCAGTGCAAAATATGGCTTGGAATACATCATTTTTTTTCGACGGTGGAGTACATGACCTGGATGGCGTTCCGCAGGTTCCTATTCAAAACCCCGTGGAAATGGGTGAAAGAGTCGGTAATGTCGTAGAGAAACTAAAAAAAACACCCGTATTGGGTGCCGCAAAGCAGGTTGATTACCCGAAAATGTTCAAAGCAGCATTTGGAACCAATGAGATTAATGCGGATCGTATGATGCAGGCGTTGTCCCAATTTATGCTGACGATGGTGTCTGCGAACTCCCGGTATGATTACTTCAAACTTGGCGATGCTTCGGCACTTACGGTACAGGAAAAAGAAGGCATGACTCTTTTCAAGCAGAACTGTGCTTCATGCCATTCCGGTGAGTTATTTACTGATAACAACTTTCGGAACAACGGCCTGATCCCAAATAAGATCAATGACCAGGGGCGATATGCGATTACACTTAACGAATCCGATCGGCTTAAATTTAAGGTTCCAAGTTTGCGAAATGTCGGCCTTACCGCACCTTACATGCACGATGGACGCTATTATACATTGCAGGAGGTTCTCGATCACTATGCAAATGACCAAAATAGTAACTCAGCGGATGTTATATACGCCTCTCCAACGCTGGACCCGATTCTTCAGCTCAGTGGACAAAAACAGGGAATCAAATTAACTCCCGCCGAAAAGCAATCAATTATCGCTTTTCTCAGGACTTTGAATGATGAACAATTTATCAGTGACAAACGCTTCTCCGATCCCGGAGTCGGGACCTCTTTATAATTATGAGAAACAGATACTTATTTATTTATTTACTAATGCTGCTTTCTCCGGCCGTTTTTGGCTGCGATGCCTGCGGATGCTCCAACAGCGGCGCCTATTTTGGATTGATGCCCCAGTCCAATAAATCCCTGATTGGCGTTCGTTACCAGCGCCTTAATTTCACAACACATCCTGATAGTCACGTACTTCGTACAGAGGAAACATTCAACGTAACAGAGATTTACGGGCGTTTCTTTCCCATAAAACGTGTGCAGGTTATGGCCTTTTTACCGTATCGCTTTGCCCAGCAAATCACCACTTCCGATACTAAAAAACAAAACGGCATCAGCGATGCAACAGTATTGGTCAATTATAACGTGATCAATACCTTTATGGACAAGGAATCCAGTTCAAGCTTTTCACATACTTTGCTGATTGGCGGCGGAGTCAAAGTGCCCACAGGGAAATTCAAATACGATGAAAACAATCTTGCCGATGTAGCCAACGCTAATTTTCAATCCGGCACTGGCACAACGGATTTCATCCTTAATGCATTTTATACGATCAATAAAGACAAATGGGGGTTGGCTATGAATATTTCACGGAAATTTAATACGACAAACGTGGAGCATTATCGTTTTGGAAATCAACTTTACGGTACCGTAGATTTGTATCGATCTTTTCCAATCGGAAACTTTACCCTCACCCCTAACCTGGGCGTTTATGGAGAAAAATCAGAGCTAGGCACAAAGCAGGGTAAGAAAGTGCTCGAAACAGGTGGAACACTTTTGAGCGGAACAGTCGGCGTAACACTTTTTACAAAACGCTGGACATTAGGCATTAACGCCCAGAAACCATTGGCACAAAATCTCTCCGCAGGTTTTGTGCAGGCACGCTCGCGAGGCTTGATCCAGGTAGGATGGATCTTCTGAAAATCTCAAGACATTTTTCAATAATCGCTATGAGGCGTGTATTATGCCTAGCGTTATCGCTGCTTTTTGTTTCCGCCTGTCACACCAGGAAACTTCCATATCTGGGAGAACCAGATGTGATTAAGAAGATGGTTGAAGGCAAAGAAGTCGAAGAAATCACTTACCCCACGATCCCCTACTTTTCATTTCAAAACCAGAACGGGGACACGGTTACGGTCAGGTCATTTGATGGAAAAATCTATGTCGCGGACTTTTTCTTCACCACTTGCCCCACGATCTGCCCGGTCATGAAAAAGAACATGCTACTGGTATATGAAGCTTATAAAAACAATCCGGCGGTAAATATTCTGTCACATACGATCGACCCCGGCCATGATTCGGTGCAGGTCCTGAACAAGTACGCAAAAGATATAGGTATCACCGGGACGATGTGGCAGTTTGTTACAGGCAAGCGGGAGGAAATATACAACATTGGACAAAAACACTATTTCATAACCGCAAAAACAGACTCAAGTGCAGCAGGCGGATATATTCACAGTGGTCATTTTGTATTAATTGATAAAAACAAACACATCCGGGGCATGTATGATGGGACAACCGAAGACGCCACAAAACAATTGATTGATGATATCGGAGTTTTGCTTATGGAGAATTGAGTTGCGCCAGACTCAAGATGTCTGCTCTCTCAACAAAAATTGTATCTATTGTTCAGAAGTTTTTTCCTAGCAGAAACCCTATTAAACATTCATTAAAATCAAGGAAAATTAACTTTTGAGTTGTTTCTTTGTGAAAAAATTCAGGATATGCAGGAGCAAGAAAAGAATCCGCAGCCGTGGTTGGGAAAAATGCAGGCGAAATGGGGATTGGAAACAACCAGACAGGTTCTTTTGGTTTTAGCAGTGTTTAGTTTGTCTGGATCATCGGTGGTCTGGTTGAGAAAAGGCCTTTTTTATCTCCTGGGCTATGATGAAACCACACCCATGTGGCTGAAAACCATCACTTATATCCTATTTATTTTCCCTACGTACCAAAGTCTATTATTGATATACGGCTTTCTGCTTGGCCAGTTTTCATTTTTTTGGGAGAAAGAAAAGAAAATGTTCCGCTGGATTGCTGCGAAGTTCAAAAAGTAAAATTCATAGAACAGAAATATAAAAGGACGAGGGTGCAAATTAGCCCTTCGTCCTTTCTTGGTTGTTACAAGACACTTAGCTTTTCCAACTGGCTACAATCCTGCTCCCCTCTTCACTTTCTTCGATCCTCAGATAAGTCTGTATTTCCTGCTGCAAGTCTTCAACGTGACTGATGATGCCGACAATACGGTTTTCCTTCCGAAGGGATTTGAGCGTTTCGAAAACGGTCTGAAGCGCATTTTTATCGAGAGAACCAAAGCCTTCATCCAAAAAGAAGAAGTTATGGACCGACTGGTTACGAACATGAATATGATCCGCCAGTGCGAGCGCGAGCGAAAGTGCAGCCTGGAATTTCTGCCCACCGGATAAGGTTTTCAACAGCCGCATGTGTCCGCCGTTGAGCAGATCTCTCACCCAAAAGCTGTTTCCCTCACCTAGCTCAAGATGCAGCTGCTGATGGGTCATCTGATGAAAACGGTGGTTGGCCGCCTGTATCAGATTTTGCAGGTAGATACTCGAAGCATAATCAACAAATCCGCTGGAACGAAACAATTTAGCCAGCTCATCCAGGTGCTCTTTTCTGAGTTGAAGCCTGGCCTTTTCGGTAAGCAACAGAGCCTTTTTTACAAGATCCTCGGCCATTTTTTTTAGTAATCCTTCAATTCCCCCTTCTTCTTTTCGCTGAGTGTTGAGCTGATTAGTGAGCGTTTCCTTTGCCTTTACTACCGTCTCATGCTTTTCCAGATCATATACCTGGCCTAAATTTTCTTTTCGCAGATTTTCAAGATCTCTTTTGGTGTTGTTGAAAGCGGATTTGAATTCATCCAGAGCCTTTTTCTCGGACGCAATCTGTACCGGGTTTTGAAGGATTTCATTCACCAAACCCTCGGATTCAAATTCATAAATGCCCAATTGTTCATCAATCTTTGCCTGCGCCAAATCCAACTCCTTTTGATTCAATGCCAGCGCCGAAATCAGAAAGGACTGGCTGCCGAAAAGTGTGTCTTTCTCTTTTTCCAACGAGTCAATTTCCTTCGTGGCTTTTTCAAAAAGACTGACAATTTCTTCATATTCAGATTTCAGTCTGACAATTCTCAGAGAAATTGCAGATTTGTCCTGGCCTTCAAATTCATCAAGTTTTACCTTTTTCAGTTGTCCTGTCAACGTTGAGATCGTATTGTCAACTTTAAGAATTTCTTCTTTAAGATTCTTCAAGGGCCTTTCAATCTTTTCCTCTTTCTCTGCCACTTGCATTTCGATCAGTTCAGACAATTTCTTTACCGCCAACTCCGTCTCTCTGATCTCCTTTTGATTTTGGCTGGTCTCAGCAAAATGCTTATCAAATCCTTCACGATCGTTTTTATCAAATTTAGTCCAAATGAACTGATGACTATGCGTTTCTAAGCGATCGGTAGATTCTTTATAGCGCAATCTGAAGGTCTGGATCTGTTTTTCCAGATTCTCAATATGGATAAAATCTTTCTGCACGCCCGAATGGAACTGCCGAACCGATTCATCCAGTTTATGAAGTACTTTCTGCTGGCTTTCATTTCCCAGAAGTTCTTCCGACAAATTAATATCTGTATGAAGTACGGCAGGGTGGTGCAGGGAACCGCACAGCGGACAAGGCTCGCCCTGTTCAAGATTGCTCGCGAATTTTTGAAGTTCCCTTTTGGTACCGATCAATATCGTTTGCCGTGAAAGTTCCTGTCTTTTCCCTTCATTGCCAACGAGATAATTATTAACCGCGTTTTGGATTGAGTCGGGTGTAGGGTCCGGCAAAACTCCAAACCCAAATACATTGCAGGCCTCCTTAACTTTTTTAGCCAATTCGATTTTACGGGAGTCAATCTCCTTTTTCAGTCCTGTACCTTCATGGTAAATCAGGTTCTTATTTCCCTGAATTTCATCCATCGTAGCAAACCACGATTTGACCAAACTTAACGCTGAGAGATCAGTAAGCACCGACTTTTTTGCCTCATTTTCAGCTTCCTGTGATACTTTTTGATTTTTAAGTAACTGAATAGCTGTTTCTTTTTCCAACAGCCTTTCTTCACCACGCAGCAACGCAGAATTGTTCTTTTCTAAAACCAGCACATTATCCTTAATCAAAATCACTTTTTCAAGCTCCTGGGCGATATCAATCAGTGCTTCCCGATCTTCGTACCGAGATCGTATCGCCGAAATGATTTCTTTTTGTTTCGCCAGCATTTCATCCAACTCCGCGACTCTCGAAAAGTTTTTGTCAAAAATTTGACGATCTCTGACGATTGAATTTGACAGGTTTTTTTTCTGATCAATAAACGTCTTAAAATGAATGGAGCATATTTCGAAAACCCTTAACGCTTCTTCCCGCAGGTTCATTGATGGAAGCGCTGATTCCAATTGCTGTAATTGCGCCTGTAATAATTGCAGCTTCTGAAATGCCAGTTTCAATTTTTGCAATTGCGCCTCCTGTTCAGTCTGGATTAACAGCTCTGCCTGGATCAATTTTATTTGCTCTCTGACTGTTTCTCTCCGAATCTCTTCTGCAAGGATCATATCGGAGGTTACCTCGCCAAGTCCCAGAAGCTGCCCATCCAGATTTGAAAGTTCCAGGTCATTTTGTTTACTGAGCGACCCCACATTCCTGCTCAGATCATACTTTTCCAGTTGGAAAAGCTCCTTCATCATTCTCGTACGCTCAGCATCCTTAAGCTCAATAAACTCCTGAAACCGACCCTGAGGAATGATAATCGTGCGACGGAAATTGTCGTAACTCAGCCCAATGATGCTTTCAGTTGTCTCTTGTTCCGCCAGCGGAACCCAAGCCTCCTCTTTCCACACATATCCCCTTCTGTCAAAGGTTTTTACGTCTTTAAAGTTCTTGCTATTCCGTTTTCCTCTGACCGTAAACCGGTATAGATCCCCATTTTTACCTGCGTTGCATTCAAAATCGATGAGTAGTTCGTCGGACCGGAGGTTCATCATATTGTAAGTACGATCATCCCCTGAACGGTTCAGCCGCTCCGTGTCGCCATATAAGGCAAATGTTATCGCCTCTAAAATCGAAGATTTTCCACTGCCCACAGCACCAAAAATACCAAATAAAGAAGCGTCGGTCAACCCTCCAAAATGAATTTCCTGCTCCTTTTGATAAGAATAAAGTCCTTTGATTTTGAGGTACTTAGGGATCATTTTATATATAGTCAGCTTTCAGCGGGGCAGCCCATGCTGGCGGCTGGCGCCCACACTGACATCGTGGAAGTTTTTGATATCTTACTATTATTGTCGAACAGGCGGGCGGTCACCTGCCGATGACTCATTCAAAAGCATTTCGAGCAAGTCGTCCAGGTATTCTCTGTTGTTGCTCAATCGGGGTACTTTATTTTGCCCTCCGAGTTTTTGTCTTTTACCCATCCAGGCATAGAACGTACCCGCAGGGACAAAGTGGATTAGCGGCTCCATCAATGCCATATCCTTATAACGTTTTGCGTCATAATCCGAATTTACTTCGCGTAAAGCCTGATCCAGAATTTTAGAAAATTCGCCCGTGTTTTCAGGCTCTTTGGTAAACTCGATAACCCACTCATGTCGACCCCTCGACCCATCCCCCATATAAACCGGTCCTGCGGTGTAGTTGCCAACCAGGGAATCTGTTTTTTGAGCAGCTATTTTGATTGCGTGATCAGCATTCTCAACAATCACCTCTTCTCCAAACGCATTGATAAAATGCTTGGTACGTCCACTGACTTTGACTCTGAACGGGTATTTAGAAGTAAATTTTACTGTATCGCCAATTAAGTATCGCCATAATCCCGCATTCGTAGAAATCACTATCGCATAATTTTGTCCGACCTCCACCTCATCAAGGAGCAATGCTTTCGGATGCCTCTCACCGACTTCCTCCATAGGAATGAATTCATAAAAAATCCCGTAATCGAGCATCAGCAACATCTCTCCAATCTTAGTGAGATCGTCCTGAATGGCAAAAAAACCTTCCGAAGCGCTATAGGTTTCCAGATAGGTAACCTGATCAGAAGGAAAGTATTTTTGCGTAAACAAATCCCGGTACGGTTCGAAGGAAACCGCTCCGTGGACAAAAACTTCAAAGTCGGGCCACACTTCCAGCAGGTTTTTCTTCCCCGTAAGTTCAAGGATCTGGTCCAGCAGCACGATGGTCCAGGTCGGGACACCAAGGATGCTTGTGACATTCTCCTGGGAACAAATTGATGCCATTTTTTCCAGCTTACTTTCCCAGTGATCCATCAATGCAACTTCCAAAGGCGGCGTGCGCATAATTTCACCCCAGGCGGGCAGATTTTGCATAATGACCGCTGAGACATCTCCCACCTGCGTGTAGTCGTCGAATGGATTTGCATGTAAAGTTCCACCAATCGATAAGCCTTTCCCGTCAAACACTCTCGTTTCTGGTCGATTTTGGATCAAAAGAGTCATCATGTCTTTGCCTCCCTCATAATGACATTCTTCCAGCGCCTCAGGCGAAACAGGCAGATATTTACTCCGTGCGTTGGTTGTACCAGACGACTTGGAAAACCACTCAATAGGAGATGGCCAAAGCACATTGGGCTCTCCTTTTAGTACACGTTCAATAAAAGGATACAGTTCTTCATAAGAGGACACTGGAACCTGGTTCTGGAATTCCTTTACCGTTTTGATTTGCCCGTAGTTGTGTCTTGATCCCCATTCTGTATAACGGGCCGTTTCGATAAGCTCCGAAAATATTCGCTGCTGAGTTTCAATAGGGTTTTTCATAAACTGCTCGATTCTTTCATAGCGACGCTTCAAGAACCAGACAGTCATATCATTCACCAGCTTCATGGAATATCAATTGGTTAGGAATTTTCATATTCTAAATTGTGTAAAAATAGCAAATAAAAATGGTGAGAAAACAGTTTTGAACTGATCCCTCACCACGCTATTAATGATTATTGCTAAGACTTGGTTACTACTTTCCTATAAATGAAAAGAAGCAGCACCGCGCCAACGATCGCTATAAAAAGACTTCCGATATCGAAGCCATCCACTTTACCGTATCCCAGCAGTGAGAAAATCCACCCGCCCACCACGGCTCCTGCTATACCAATCAGGATGGTTACAATAAATCCGCCCGGATCCTCTCCCGGGTGAATGGCTTTGGCGATTGCTCCGGCAATAAGTCCGATAATGATCCATGATAAAATTCCCATTTTCTTGCGTTTTTAGTTATTGTGAAAGATTTATCGAAAATATATAAAAACTATACCAATTTTCACAAACAACATCATTCATCACACGAGAATGGACTTTCAAAAACTAGCGATCAAAAAACATATTTCCGCCGCCCGCCTTATTTTCAATTGTCGATTGTATCTCAACAGGCTCTTGAGCGGACGTTCTCTGAGCTTCCGCACTTTTTCTCACAACTCTCGAACCAACGATGTGAAACAATGCTTCTCCCAATAACGGGTCATGCGGATCACCATATGGATAAATCTTCACTCCTTCAGTAGCAGGAAAATCCGGCGTAAACCCAACTGAGTAATCCGATTGGCGTAGGCCGTTAAATGATTTAGTGACAATGGGTTGCAGGCCCCATTTGATCCCAGCTTTTTCATCACTAATTGTAATAGATCCGACATTTTTCCCAACTGTCTTTCCTCCAACCAGGGTGACTGCCATAAAGGGTTTCAGCCCGTTGATGAGCAATTCACTGGCAGATGCCGATCTTGATGATGTAAGGATTGTCAGATTCGAGAGTTGAGAACCGACATTCTGCGTTTTGGAAGCAAACTTCTCAAAGAAATATTCCTTGCCGTATTTTTTTTCAAGATCTGCGGTGACTTTGCTATTATATTCCTTGTAATAAAAAATGTCGTTAGCGGTGACCTTACCAATCAGACTGGCTAGCGTGGAAGCTGAACTTACGTATCCCCCGGGATTGTATCGGAGGTCTAGTATGAGTGAATTTATATTTGCAGCCTTGAATTTGGCAAATAGCGTTTCCAGCTTCTTATCGTATAGGGTCGCATCTCCGCCGTTGGGACCGGGAATAAACTGCTGATATACGACATACCCCACTTTATTGCCACCGTATTGGAAGGTTGTATCATAATGAACCGGGTCTTCCTGGTAGGTGACAGGAACGATTTCCTTCTTTACGGTTCCTTCCGTTACAACGGCCTGATCATCCAGAGTAGCAAACGTGTAGGTAAGTGTCCCTCCCGCATTTAAAAGCTTCGCGTAATTATCACCTGTGAGCTTTTGGTTGTCCACGCTGGTAAAAATATCTCCTCTTTTGACCCCTGCTTTTGCCGCAGGAGATCCCGGCAGTGTATAGAGAACTACTCCGATAACATTATTACTTCCTGTGGGATAGTACACAAGTTTGTAGTGCATGCCCGTCGTTTTTGTTTCTCCGCTTAGGGACGCTTTAAGCTCTTCTGCGCTTTCCTGTATCCACGAAAACCGATCACCATCGGGGCGTGCTGTTGCATCATACTTATAAAGCAATGCATTGAAAAACGCATCTGGTTTCTGGGCCAGATCGGGCGTTCCCGTAATATGGTCACTCCAGTAATACCAGTATTTCATCTGCTCCAGTATCCAGTTATTGGTCTCTGTATCCGTGGCCGGGTCGACGTTTTTGTCGCGGCAAGAAGATAGAAATCCTGCCAGGAGCACCACCCAGATTACTTTCCAAAACTTTGAATTCCTCATATCGTCAGTTTTCCGTTAGCTAATGGTTCCAAACGCTGATGTCAGTCAATTGTTATGTTTCAAGATTCACCAAAATATGATTGGTTTCAACAACAGCGTTCGGTTCTATTTATTGAAATCTAAAAATACCTCTTCAATTATATCACAGGCATCGTGCATCTGGCCTTCGGTAATTACCAGGGGTGGTGCAAAGCGAATTTTATTTCCGTGTGTTGGTTTACAAAGAAGTCCTTTTTCCATCATTTTATAACAAAGATCCATGGCAGTGGCACTGTCTTCAGAATCATTGATCACAATGGCATTCAGCAGGCCCTTTCCCCTTACAAGGTCAATTAATGAGCATTTCTCTTTTAGCTCGTTCATTCTGCCCCTAAATAACTGCCCCAATAATTCCGCATTTTCAGCGAGATTTTCATCCTCTACAACTTTCAAGGCAGCCATCGTAACGGCACAGGCGAGCGGATTGCCCCCATAGGTAGAGCCATGCTCTCCCGGTGCGATTGTGAGCATGATCTCGTCGCTGGCAAATGCGGCAGAGACGGGCATAGTTCCCCCTGACAGAGCCTTGCCTAAAATCAAAATATCTGGTTTCACACCTTCCCAGTCACAAGCCAGACGTTTTCCTGTACGGCCAATACCGGTCTGAACTTCATCTGCTATGAAAAGGACATTGTATTTGGTGCACAAATCTCTTACGCCCTTCAAGTATCCTTCTGCTGGCACTACAACACCCGCTTCACCCTGAATGGGTTCCACCATAAAACCCGCTATGTCAGCATCAAGCTTAAAAGCTTCCTCCAACGCATTTAAGTCATCATAAGCTATAATGGTAACCCCAGGCAGAAATGGACCGTAATCATCCGTACTCGACGGATCTGTCGACGAAGATATCGCAGCCAGGGTCCTTCCCCAGAAATTACCCGAAGCATAGACGGTTTTAGCTTTGTTAGGAGCGATTCCCTTCACCTTATAGGCCCATTTCCTTGTAAGTTTCAATGCTGTCTCCCCCCCTTCCACACCAGAATTCATCATTAACACCTTATCATATCCAAAATAATCGCAAAGGAATTTTTCACACTCCCCGAGCTTATCATTGTAAAACGCGCGTGACGTCAATGTCAGTTTTTGAGCCTGATCAATCATTGCCTTAACAATTGCAGGATGACAATGACCCTGGCTTACAGCACTGTAAGCGGAAAGAAAGTCCAGGTATTTTTTGTTATCGATATCCCAGACGTACACACCAAGACCCTTTGCCAGAACCACAGGCATAGGTTTATAGTTGTGTGCGCCATACTTATATTCAAGTTCGATTGCCTGTTGCGAAGCGTTCTCTGCAATGGCCCCCGGCATGATCGTGTCTGTATAGTTAGCCATCTATTTACGTCTGTCTTAGTTAGTTAGATTCAAGACGGTAAAAATACGTAAAAGGTTGGGATTTTGGGGGAGTCAGAGAGGCTACCAGGGCAAGTTAAATGAGCCCAAACCATGACTTATGGAATGAAGGGAAACAATAATTCACCATTCTTGTTGAATCATCCGGTTATCTAACCTAACTTTGCATCGTTAATCTCAAAGGGGTGCCCTACCGAACGGGCTGAGATCATACCCATATTACCTGATCCGGATAATGCCGGCGAAGGGAGAGAAGTAAATTATAAGGATATTATTTGTCGGGCCCGACACGCTAAGCCTTCTAATTTACAGCTGTTCAATTTTATTTATTGTACCAAAGGATAGGTGGCCCCTTGCCTGTTCGTAACCAATTCATTCTCGCTATGCGAAAAGTTACGACCTATACTTTTATGCTGATATTCAGCATGCTTATTACTGCATCTGTCTTTGCCCAAAACAATTTCTCAGGACGCATTACAGATTCTGAAGACGGCAAACCTTTGCCCGGCGCTACCGTCCGCGCAGGAGATATCCGAGGAACAAGCTCCGACGCAAACGGTTCATTTTCACTCCGCAATGTTTCAGGGAACATTTCCCTTCTCGAAATTTCCTATGTAGGCTATGAAACCCAAAAACTATCGGTTTCCGGTTCAATTGAAACGTTGGATATTAAGCTAAAGAAGAACACTTTCCAGGCCGATGAAGTGATTATCAGTGCCACTCGTATTAACGACAAAGCCGGGATGGCGTACACCAATGTGCGGGCAGAAGCCATTGAAAAGCAAAATCTGGGACAGGATCTTCCTGTATTGCTAAATTTTACGCCATCCCTTGTAAGTACAAGTGATGCTGGTGGTGGTGTCGGTTACACAGGTATCAGGATCAGGGGCTCGGATGCAACGCGCATTAATGTAACTGTAAATGGAATTCCATATAACGATGCTGAAAGTCAAGGGGTTTTCTGGGTTAACATGCCTGATTTCGCTTCGTCGGTCAGCAGCATTCAGATTCAGAGAGGTGTAGGAACTTCCACAAACGGTGCAGGAGCTTTTGGTGCAACCGTTAATATCAACACAAATGCTTTCAGGAAAGAGGCTTACGCAGAATTGAATAACTCGTTTGGTTCATTCAATACATTCAAAAATACACTGAAAGTAGGCAGTGGTTTACTTCATGACAAGTTCACGGTCGATGCCCGTGTTTCGAGAGTCTCCTCGGATGGGTTCGTCGACCGTGCATCATCCGAACTGCACTCGTATTACCTTTCCGGTGCCTATTTTGGCAAAAAAAGCTTCGTCAGAATGAATGTTTTTTCTGGGAAAGAAAGGACGTATCAGTCCTGGAATGGTGTACCTGAAGCAAAGCTGCGTGGCGATAAGAAGGGAATAGAAGATTACATTGGCCGTAACGGTCTAAGTGAAAAAGATGCGGAAAACCTACAGTTGTCCGGCGACCGTACTTACAACTCCTACACTTACAAAAATGAGGTAGACAATTATCGTCAGGATCATTATCAGATCGTTTCGTCTCATAATTTAAGCGACAAATGGATTTTCAACCTAAATGGGTTTCTGGTTCGCGGCTTGGGCTATTATGAACAATTCCGTACGCAGGATAAGTACAGCAAATACAACTTACCAAATGTGGTAATCGGGAAGGATACGCTGAAAAAGAGCGACTTCATCCGCAGGAGATGGCTGGACAACTATTTTTACGGAAGCACATTCTCCCTCGATTTCAATAGCTTCAAAAAGCTGACTGGAAGTGTAGGAGGCGGTTGGACCAAATATGACGGCGATCATTATGGACAAATCATCTGGGCCCGCAATGCAGGTAATATTGAGAATGAGCATCAGTATTATTTTAACACTGGCAAAAAAACCGATTTCAATATCTATGGTAAGCTCTATTATCAGTTTACCAGTAAGCTTAATGCTTTCGCAGATCTGCAATTCAGGAAAGTGGGCCATACCATAACAGGTCCGGACAATGATCTTGTCAATCTTTCTTACGATCAGACTTACAACTTTTTAAACCCAAAAGCGGGAATCACCTATCAGGTCGCAGATCAAAGTTCTGTTTACGCTTCTTACAGCATCGGAAATCGCGAACCCAACCGGGATGATTTCACCTCGTCGTCAGCAAATCTTTTTCCAAAAGCGGAAATGATGCAGAACGTAGAAGCTGGTTTCCGAACACAACGCGGGATCTGGGCGCTTTCAGCTAACTACTATCTGATGCATTACAAAAATCAGCTTGTTCTTACCGGGCAGATCAATGATGTAGGTAGCTCCACACGGGTTAACGTTCCGAAAAGTTACCGTACAGGAATAGAACTGGAAGGAGCGATTGCTCTCAGCAAACACTTGAAATGGAATGCAAATGCAACTTTTAGCCAAAACAAGATCAATAATTTTACAGAATATGTGGTTAACTACGATGATGGCGGATATAATACGATCAACCATGGTAGGTCGGACATCTCGTTTTCTCCTAATGTGATTTTGGGAAGTCAGTTTACTTTTAGTCCGCAAAAAAACCTGGAACTGGCATTGCTAACCAAATATGTAGGCAAACAATATCTTGACAATACATCCAATGAAACCCGCAAGCTGGACGCTTATTTTACCAATGACGTACGTTTGTCGTGGACGATCAAACCGGCTTGGTTGAAAGAAATCTCGTTTAATCTGTTGGTAAACAACATCTTCAACGAAGTGTACGAATCAAATGGTTATACGTACGGCTATTATGCCGGCGGAGTCACGACGCAGGAAAACTTCTATTTCCCTCAGGCAGGAACGAATTTCCTGGTAGGTGTGAATTTTAAGTTTTAGAACGCATCGGGTTAAATCAAAAATGGCCGGCCCACCAGAATGATCTGTGTTAACCGGCCATTTGATAAATTTCAGCAGAGAAAACGTGGTCCGGTTGCTGCTCCTTGTAGCCGTGCTCAATAGGCGTAAGTATTTTTTAGTTAATTTAGCGCCCTATAATTGGTCGTTTATGCGTAATTTATTAATCCTATCCTCCTACATCCTGCTTATTGCCGTATGTATTTTATGGCGCCATGAAATGTGGAGAGATGAGCTGCAAGCCTGGACCATAGTTACACATTCGCAGGACATTGCAAGTATTTTTCATAATATCCGGTATGAGGGCCATCCGATTCTCTGGTTTTTACTTTTATGGCCAGCATCCCTTTTTACCCACAATCCCATCGCCATTCAGCTTATCAATCTTTGTTTGGCCTCCCTGACAGCCTATCTCGTTGTTTATCGCAGCCCGTTTTCCCTCATTGAAAAAATCTGTATCCTGGGTAGCTATTTTATATTTTACGAGTATGCGATGATCAGCCGTAATTACATGATCGGCGTCACGATCATGGTTGCCATTGCTGCCTTATGGAAAGATTACAAGGCCAACCTTCCCGCTATTTGCATCCTGCTGATACTGCTTTTTCAGACAAATGCTTTTATGCTGGCCATTGCTTCGGCGATTTATGGCATACTGATTTTGCAACTTTATGAAGAAAAACAGCTGTTCAAGATCAGGACACTTGCATATCTGGTGCTGGTGTTGAGTGGACCGCTACTTTTCGTAATTGTTACCCAGTCACCACCGGACAATTCCTATTCTGCCAGCTGGAATGTAGTCCCCAACTGGAACTTAATGAAGATCATCATGGGGAATGTTTACAAGGGACTTATTCCCATTCCATCTTTTCACCGCGGATTTTGGGGCACCAATATAAGTCAGAATCAGCAGCTGAATAGCTATCTCGGCGCCCTATTATGCCTCCTTGTAATGTATGCTTACAGAAAACAAACTTACAGCCTCATTTTCCTTGCCATATCCTTCGGAATCATTTATGTATTTATGTACACCAAGTTCGTGGGGCATTTAAGGCACCACGGCCATTTTACACTCGCGCTTCTTTTTGCAGGCTGGATAAGCAGATACAAGCTCCGGAACAAATTTGCAGAGGCCGTCTTCCTTGTAATTTTTATCGTTCAGCTGGTGCCAGGCGGTTTTGCATATCTTACAGACCTGCGTTATCCTTTTTCCAACGCAAAGTATGTCGCTAAATATATTAAAGCAAATTACGGTGAAGACATTCAGATAGCCGGCGCTTACAATGATTTATCATCCAATGTGGCAGGTTATTTGGAAAAAGACATTCATTTTTTGAACGACGGCAGGTTTTCGAGCTATGTGGTCTGGAGAACAAAATATTGGAATTACAAACTCTTTCGCCTCAATGAAGACACATTAATGCATAAATACGTGCAAAAAATAAATGTCGGCAAACCCAATCTTCTTGTGATGAATTACCGCAATGGTGAAGATTACGCCAAGAATGCGATTAAAGAAGGTGAAAGTAAAGTGGTCCGTATCAAAGACGAAAACTATAAAGTAAGCTGTATAAAAACGTTTCAGGGAGCAATTGTTATGGATGAAGATTATCTTCTTTACACAATGTGCAAAGTGAAATAATTTATTGTGAAATGTGTCAGTAATTTTCAGTTCTCGTAATCACACCGCCCCCCCAGAAATATCAGCTCTTTTCTGACAATGCATTGCCAGCAAGTTTGAAGCAGTCAGTTTTTTATCAGGAAAAATAAGACTCTAGGTGTTTGTGATTTTTTGTCCTCTGCTGGAATTTTTTACATAACTTAAAGCGCTCAACATTTGTTTTTATGCGAAATTTTATAGTTTTATCCTCCTACATGCTGTTTGTTACAATAGGTCTTTTATTGCGGCATGAAATGTGGAGAGATGAACTGCAGGCCTGGACCATCGTCACCCACTCGCATACCATTTCAAGCATTTTTACCAATATTCAATACGAAGGCCATCCAATTCTCTGGTTCTTAATTTTGTGGCCCGCTTCGTTTCTTACACATAATCCCATCGCGATCCAGATTATCAATCTTGGTTTGGCGTCCATAACGGCATATCTGGTAGTTTATCGCAGTCCATTTTCGCTTGTTGAAAAAATCTGTATACTGGGCAGCTATTTTATATTCTACGAATATGCGATAATCAGCCGCAATTACATGATTGGCGTTACAATAATGGTTGTTATTGCTTCATTATGGAAAAATTACAAGCCAAATCTTCCCGTTATTTGCATTCTGCTGATAATGCTTTTTCAGACCAATGCTTTTATGCTGGCCATCGCGTCTGCGATTTATGGTATCCTGATTTTACAACTTTACGAGGAAAAACTATTGTTCACAAGCAAAACACTAGGATTTTTGGCTCTAGTTCTGTTGGGACCAATACTTTTTCTAATCATTACTTACCCACCGCCTGACAATTCTTATTCCGCTGGCTGGGTTCTAAATCTTGATTGGAACTTCATGAAGATTATCATGGGGAATGTATACAAAGGTCTGGTTCCTATTCCGTCTTTTCAACACGATTTTTGGAGCTCAAATATAAGTCAGAATCAGCAACTTAATGCCTACCTCGGGGCTCTGTTATTCCTTACTTTGATGTATGCTTACAGAAAACATGTTTACAGCCTCATTTTTCTTACTATATCCTTTAGTATACTCTACATATTCATGTATACCAAGTTCTTTGGGGCTCTGAGGCACCATGGACATTTTACAATTGCGCTACTTTTTGCCGGCTGGATAAGCAGATATAGTATGAGGAATAAATTCGCAGAGATAGTCTTTCTGGGGATTTTTATAATTCAGCTTTTCCCAGCCAGCTTTGCTTATTTATCGGACCTGCGTAATCCTTTTTCCAATGCAAAATATGTAGCCAAATACATTGATAAAAATTATGCGGAAGACGTTCAAATAGCCGGAGCTTATAATTATCTTTCAGTCCCTGTGGCAGGTTATTTGGAAAAAGACATTCATTTTTTGAACGACGGCAGGTTTTCGAGCTATGTGGTCTGGAGAACAAAATATTGGAATTACAATCTCTTTCGCCTCGATGAAGACACATTAATGCATAAATACGTGCAAAAAATAAATGTCGGCAAACCCAACCTTCTTGTGATGAATTACCGCAATGGTGAAGATTACGCAAAGAATGCCATTAAAGAAGGAGAAAGTAAAGTGTTCCGTATCAAAGACGAAAACTATAAAGTAAGCTGTATAAAAACGTTTCAGGGAGCAATTGTCATGGATGAAGATTATCTTCTTTACAGCATGTCCAAAATGGATTAAATTATTGCCGAAAAGTTTCAGCTACCCCGGATTTATTAAATATATCGTGGCCTTGAACTTTACAATCCTGTTCTGAAACCTTGAAGGAAAAGTATTCCCAGTCTTCATCTGTGGTTTTTTTTGAAAATATTCGCCCTACCTTTGCGGCATGAATTTGAAAAATGATCTTTTGCTTAGGGCTGCGCGCGGCGAAAAAGTTGAGCGTACGCCGGTGTGGATGATGCGTCAGGCAGGGCGTATTTTGCCAGAATATCGCGCTGTCCGTGAACAAGCAGGCAGTTTTATTGCATTAGCCACCACGCCGGAGCTAGCGGCGGAAGTCACGGTTCAGCCTGTCGACATCCTGGATGTTGATGCCGCAATCATATTTTCCGATATTTTGGTAATCCCGGAAGGAATGGGCTTGCCATATGAAATGGCTGAGCTAAAAGGTCCCGTTTTTCCCAAAACCGTAAATACAATTGAAGCACTTTCATCGCTTCACGTTGCCGAGCCAGAAGTGGATTTGGCATACGTACTGGATGCCATTAAACTAACAAAAAGTGCGCTTAACGGTAGGGTTCCTTTGATTGGTTTTGCAGGTGCCCCGTTTACCATTTTCTGTTACATGACGGAAGGCAAGGGCTCAAAGACTTTTTCTGTTGCAAAAAAACACCTCTATGCCGATCCTGAATTTTCTCACTTACTTCTGCAGAAAATAACGGACAGCACCATTGCATATCTCAAAGCTCAGGCAGCCGCCGGGGCGGATTTACTCCAGATTTTCGATTCATGGGCCGGAATACTTTCGCCAGATCAGTACCGCACGTTTTCGCTGCCGTATATCAAGCAGATCTGCGATGCGATTACGGAAGTTCCCGTTACAGTTTTTGCCAAGGGAGCGTTCTTCGCCAGGGAGGAAATCGGTACGTTAAACTGTTCGGTCGTAGGACTGGATTGGAATATGGATATCGCGGAATCACGGAAACTAATTCCAAACAAAACCTTGCAGGGAAATCTGGATCCCTGTGTTTTGTATTCCTCATTTGATCAAATTCGGAAGGAAGTAAAGAAGATGGTGGAGCAGTTCGGCTCTCAGAAATACATTGCCAATCTGGGCCACGGCGTATATCCAGATATGCAACCCGATAAAGTGCGTTGCTTTATTGAATCAGTCAAAGAGTATTCCTCTTAGAAACAAAAAGGGACACAGAGATGCACAGAGTCTGGTTAACATCTCTTTACTTTCTAACAACTTTCTCGCTGAATCCGCACAGCATTCGCACTTTTTTCTTTGTGAAACCGCGCGGCGTCCGCTCTTTTTTTGCTCCGTGCCCCTCTGTGTAACCTTAGGCAACCCCTATGCTAAAAAAAACGAAATGCGTATTTCTTGACCGGGATGGTGTTCTCAATGAAGATCTGGGCGATTATTTATTCAAACTCGACGAGCTGGTCATTCCCGAAGGGGTTCCGGAAGCATTAAAACTGCTGAAAAAGGCTGGTTATCTATTGATTGTCATTACCAATCAGGCTGGAATTTCCAAAGGCATGTACGAAGCTGACGCTGTTTTCGCGATCCATGAAAAAATGCAGAGCGTCTCAGAAGACGCGCTTGATGACATTTATTTTTCCCCATATCATGAGCGATATTCCGGAAAATCCCTTTCCAGGAAACCTGATTCGCTGATGCTTGAAAAAGCAATTGCCAAATATAACATTGATATCAGTCAATCCTGGATGATAGGAGACCGCGATCGCGACGTGGAAGCAGGAAGAAAATGCGGACTTAAAACGATTCAGATCGTTTCAGTAGATGAAATTTCAATTGGCGATTACACCGCCGTCAACCTTTTGGAAGCAGCTAAAATTGTGTTGAACAGCGCGGATTAAACGCGTTCTACGGGAGCAGGTTGTTGGGCTTTTTGTGACGATCCGTATGCAGGACATGCGTGCTTAGTGCATGACACTATCGCCAAAGATCCGATAACAGCAAGAGCAAATATTAATTTTTTCATGGGAGTAGTATATTATTTTACAAATTAAGTCAAAAATGCTTCGTTTTTGATTGAGTTCACTATATAAATTTACTAACGAACTCAATCAAAGAACGTTATACAAAACATCAGATTTTTGTTTCAGCCAATTCTTCCTCTCTTTCCATGCCAGCCGTTTCCTGATCGATACGCGGCTCAGGATTAATGTAAGATTCATCCTTAAAGCCCAAAATTTTCAGCATCGAATCGCTGTTTTGCTCAACGGCAAAGACCCGTGTTGTAATCTTTCCTTCCTCGTCACGATCCACCAAAACATGCTTTGGAGCTGGAATCAGGCAGTGCTGAATACCACCATATCCTCCCAACGATTCCTGGTAAGCCCCGGTATGAAAGAAACCGATGTATTGCTTTTCGTCGTCTTCAAAGATTGGCATATACAAATCGGCACTGTGCATTTCACTGTTGTAAAAATCCTGAGAATCGCAGGTAAGGCCACCCAAATTCACCTTTTGATACGGACTGTTCCAGTTATTAACGGGAAGCATGATATACTTTTGGTTCATCCCCCACGAATCCGGTAACTGCGTGATAAAGGATCCATCAATCATATACCAGAGCTCTTTATCATTCTGCAATTTCTTATCGATTATTTCGTAAATGACCGCACCGCTTTCTCCAACCGTATAACTGCCGAATTCCGTAAAAATGTGAGGAACAGGAACATTGTTTTTGTTGCAGATCCACTGAATATTCTCTATAATTTCGTCGATCATCTGCTGATAGTCGTAATTGGATTGCAGTGAAGTTTGAATCGGCAGCCCACCTCCAATATCAATACTGTCAAGCTCAGGACAGATCTTCTGCATTTCGCAATACTTGAACATGAACCTTGTAAGCTCACTCCAGTAATATGCGCTATCCTTGATCCCTGTATTAATAAAAAAGTGAAGCATTTTAAGCTTGAACCTTGGATTCGGCTCTATCTTCTCCTTATATAGCTGTTGAACGTCATTGTACCTGATTCCCAGTCTCGAAGTATAAAACGCAAAATTGGGTTCCTCATCAGTGGCAATTCTCATGGCAAAGTTCACGGTATCTGCCGTTACCTGCTGTTCATAAGATTCGATCTCCTTCAGGTTATCCAGGATAGGAATTACATTAAACCCCTCGTTGATGAGCTCACTCAAATACTGGGTGTAACGGGGACGTTTGTAGCCGTTTGCGAGGATATAGGTAGACTTCGTAACCTTTCCCCGACGATATAATTCACGAATAATGGGAATATCGAAAGACGAAGAAGTTTCAAGATGGATATGGTGCTTCAATGCTTCTTCGAGCACAAAACTGAAATGCGAAGATTTAGTACAATAACAATATGTGTAACTTCCTTTGTAATTGTGTCGCTTAAATGCGTTTTTGAAAAACATATTTGCATTTGCGATATGTTCGCCAATTTTCGGCAGATAGTTGATCTTTAAAGGCGTACCATGCTCCTTGATGATGTCCATCAGTGGCACATTGTTGAACAGCAACTCATTATTGTCAACGTTAAACTCCATAGTTGGAAACTCGAACGTTTGCTGAATCAGGTCAATGTAGCTTTTCATTTATCTATTTTTCGCGGATTGCTATTAGAATTGTGAGTAAAAAATTGATTAGTTCCTGTGTTTAAGCCTTAAACCTGCCAATCTGACTCTTGAGATCGAAAACACACCACTACCCGTTTCAGAGAAAAAGGTCTGAAAATTGGATAGAAAATGTGTCTTTTCCAAACACCATTCATTTATAAATCATTCCCACTTAAAATCACTTTATCTGCGGATAAGGTAAGTTCATACTCAGAATCGCCCGCTTAGTATTTTTTTGATTGTTTTCAACTTCATTTTGCACCTAAATTTAGCATCTAACAATGGTAATTTGTTGATTGGCCCACTTATCCAGCCAATTGAGACCCGTAAATATTTTCTTGGTATTTTACAATTACAAAAAATAACCTTACAGAACCCGCAGGTTTTTAGCCTGCCGAGCATCAAAACAATTTGGGGAAGTAATTTATTTTAAATCAGCAACCTGGACCATGACACCGTCCGCAAGGCACATAAAAATTCAAAAATATTACGTATAGCAGTGAAAAACTTTGAACCTTTTCAAAGTTTCCAAAGTTTCTCTATTGAAATATTATAATTTGGATGTGAAGGACAGGATCATAAAAGAAGCATTTAATCTCTTCTGGAGATACGGAATTAAGAGTGTTACGATGGATGATATCGCAAGAGAATTGGGTATATCCAAACGTACCATCTATCAACATTTTCCAGATAAAAATGCCATTGTAACAGAAGTAATTCAAAGTGAGCTTAGCTCGCAAACATGCCAGTTTGATGAAATAGAGGAAACGATATCCAACCCCGTTGACCAGATGATCCAACTTTCGGCACACATGAGGCTGATGATGGCTAATATCAATCCGGCACTACTTTTCGATCTCAAGAAGTATCATCCCGAAGGGTGGCAACTGTTCACAGATTACAAGCACCAGTATGTCATGCAAAGTGTTCGTGACAACCTTAACAACGGAATAGAGTTAGGCTTGTATCGTGAAGATCTTGATATTGAAGTACTTGCGCGATTGAGAATTGAGCAAATCGAAATGGCGTTTGATCCCAGTTTATTCCCCTTTGAACAGTTCAATATGGTCCATGTACAAATCCAATTTATCAATCATTTTCTCCGAGGAATTTTAACACCAGAAGGCTTTAACTATTATAATACACTTGAAAAAACAGCAATTGAATCTAACACCCATGAAAAATGATCAATTAATTCGCAGCAGTCTTATGATGCTGGCGATAGCCCTTTGTGCCCTTCCACTTCGGGCGCAGGAGGGGAGTTTCTCCCTACCCCAGGCCGTGGAATATGCGATTAAGAATAATATCAATGTTAAAAACTCCCAGCTCGATGCCGTTTCGGCCGAAGCGCGGATTGGAGAAATAAGAGCTGCCGGGTTACCCCAGGTAAGTGCAAACCTGGGCTTGATTGATAACCTCATCATTCAAAGGATCTTTCTTCCAGCAAGTTTTGGAGGCGACACGACACCAGGCGCAGCGCCAATCGCGGCGAAGTTTGGCGTTAACTACCAGGGATCAGCTAACGCTACACTTAACCAGCTGATTTTTAGCGGCTCCTATTTTATTGGATTGAAGGCTGCAGCAACTTACCGGGAATTGGCTCAGAAAAACATCACCCAATCAAAAGTAACAGTTGCTGAAAATGTAACAAAGGCATATTACTCTGCTCAGGTTGCGGAAGAAAGAGCTAAAGTACTGGATCTCAATATCACCCGGGTCGATTCTCTTATGAGAGAAACTCAAATTATGAACCAGAGCGGTTTCGTGGAGCTTTTAGATGTAAACAGGCTTGAAGTGCAGATCAACAATCTAAAAACTGAACGCCAGAAGGTTCAGAACCTAATTGAGCTGAGCTATGCGTTACTCAAATATCAAATGGGAATGGCCCTCACAGAGCCCATAAAATTAACGGATAACATCAATGATGTAAATGTTGACATGCTTAAACCGGGCGTCGCGGGAACCGAACTTAGCTATGCCAACAGGATTGAATATTCCCTTTTGGATACTCAGGAGAAACTCGCCATGCTGGATATAAGGAATACCAAAAGCGGCTATTTACCAACCGTATCGGCTTCCTTGGGATATGGACACAACAACGGACGGGATAAACTAGGAGATTTGTTTAGCACAAAATGGTTCAACAGCTCAGTTCTGAGCCTGAATGTAAATATTCCTATTTTCGATGGCTTCTCTAAGCGCTATCAACTCGACCAAAAGAAAATAACACTGGATAAGGTCAAAAACGGGCAAACTCTGTTAAAACAAACCATTGACCTTCAAGCTTCGCAAGCAGACATCACAATCAAAAATGCTTACGCAACCCTTGAAACGCAGAAACGCAATCAGGACCTCGCAGCAGAAATTGTACGCGTCTCTAAAATTAAATACAAGGAGGGTGTCGGATCAAACATTGAGGTGATCAATGCTGAATCTTCTTTTAAGGAGGCGCAAACAAATTATTTTGCAGCTCTCTACGATCTGCTCATTGCCAAAGTTGACCTTAGCAAAGCGCGAGGAGAACTTTACACTGAAACGAAATAGGCTAATTATCAATGGTTAATGCTTAATTATTAATTCTTTGGTACCCATTCATTTACCATTAAAAAAAATTACAATTAAAGAACACTGCTACTTATTAACATCATGAAAAAACATATTTTAATACTTACCACAGTCGCAACAATACTTGCTGCTTGTGCCGGTGAGAAAAAAGAAGGAATCGAAGGTAAAAAAGAGGAGCTGGCAAAACTCAAAACAGAACAGTCAGCAACCACCGAAAAAATAAAGATCCTGGAAAGTGAAATTGCTAAACTTGATCCCAAAAAAGCCGCCGAAGCAAAAGTAAAAGCGGTTACCGTTGCAACACTTAACCCTGAAACATTCAAACGTTACGTGGAACTGCAAGGTACAGTTGATGCCAAAAACAGTGTACTGATTACGCCAAAATCGGGAGGCGCGATTACTGCAATGTATGTAAAAGAAGGCGATCACGTGAGTGCTGGAACAGTCATTGGTAAAATCGACGACAGTATCATGCGTGAATCTATCGAAGAAGTTAAAAGTCAATTGGTCTTGATCAATACGCTATATGACAAGCAGAAAAGTCTTTGGGATCAGAAAATAGGAACCGAGATTCAATTCCTGCAGGCCAAAAACAACAAGGAAGCAATTGAGAAAAAGTTAGTTACGCTCAATGCGCAGCTTTCACAATCCAAGATTGTTTCGCCAATGTCCGGAGTTGTTGACCAGGTAATATCGAAAGTAGGCGAACTTGCTTCACCTGGAATGGGTGTCGTTAAAATTGTTAATCTTAGCAATCTTAAAGTGGCTGCGAAGGTTTCCGACACGTACGCTGCGAGCGTCAAAAAAGGGGATGAAGTTTTAATTAGATTTCCCGATTTGAAGAAAGAAGTTAAGGCACGGATTTCATTTGTAAGTACTACAGTAGATCCGTTGTCCCGCACTTTCACAATCGAAGCAAACCTGCCTGCTGTTAAGGACATCAAGCCCAATATGATGGCTCAGATCCAGATTAACGACGCCACAAGTAAAAATGCCCTTGTGATTAATCAAAACTTTATTCAAAGCACCGAAAGTGGTCAGATCGTTTATGTAGCCGGAACCGAAGGCAGCAAAAAAGTAGCAAAGGCTAAGACTATCAAAACAGGATTGAGCTACAATGGAAAAGTAGAAATACTTGAAGGCCTGACTGCGGGAGACCAGCTGATTACACTGGGTTATCAGGAGGTATCCGACGGACAACAAATATCGTACTAAAAATTAGGGTAAATGGTGAAAAGGTTAAGGGTTAACGGCAAAAAAACCGCCGGATTCAACATTCTTTTCCCTTTAACCTTTCCCCGTTAACCTTTTACCCCTTTTAAATTTTCATACTCATGAAATTTGACGAATACAAAACCTTAAGCTTCACCAACTGGTGTGTTGAGAACCGTACAACGATTTACATCTTTACGTTTATCATCACACTAGCGGGGTTTATGGTTTACAATAACCTGCCCAAAGAGCAGTTCCCTGATATTAAAATCCCCCAGATTTATATCAATACCGTATATTTTGGTACCGCACCGGCCGATATAGAAAATACGATTAACAAGCCGATCGAAAAACAGCTTAAATCACTGAGCGGGGTAAAAAGAATTAAGTCCAACGCACTCCAGGATGTATCTGTAATCCTCGTCGAGTTTACTCCGGATGTAGAAGTAGAGGCTGCGTTGCAGCGTGTACGTGATGCGGTAGACAAGGCCAAGACAGATCTTCCGCAAAAACTGGATGCCGGACCGACCGCACAGGACGTTAACTTTTCGGAATTCCCGATTATGAACGTTAACATAGCCGGTAACTATTCTTTAAAACAACTCAAAGAATTCGCAGAACAGTTACAGGATGGTATTGAGGCGCTTCCCGAAATTACACGGGTAGATATTTTGGGCGCATTGAACCGCGAAATCCAGATCAACGTGGATCTTGCCCGAATGAAATCGACGGGATTGTCCTTTTACGACGTCCAGTCAGCACTCCAAAGTGAAAACATTAACATCTCCGGCGGTGAGCTGAATGTGGAAGGTGTGCGCCGGACGTTGCGTGTGACAGGCGAATATACCAACGTTGCGGACATGTCAAATATCCGCATACGTACGAGTACAGGCGCTGTGGTACGGCTTGGTGATGTCGCGCAGGTGCAGGACGATTTCGAAGAACAACAGGATTTTGCGCGTTTGGCCAACAAATCGGTAATTACCTTGAACGTTATCAAACGGTCCGGAGAAAACCTTGTCGAAGCGTCTGACAAGATCGAAAATGTGATCGCTGATTACCGGGCAAACCGTTTTCCGCAAGGGCTGGATGTCACGATCACGGCCGATCAGTCGGTTCAAACCCGTGCTGATTTGCATGACCTGATCAATACAGTTGTACTCGGTTTTATATTCGTGGTAATGGTATTGATGTTCTTCATGGGTGTGCGTGATGCCATTTTTGTAGGACTTTCCGTTCCGCTGTCTGCACTTGTGGCATTCGTAATGATGCCGATTATTGGTCCGATGGTAGGCACTGAATTTACATTGAACACCATTGTACTTTTTGCCTTCCTGCTCGGAATCGGACTCGTTGTGGATGATGCGATTGTGGTAATCGAAAATACCCACAGGCTTTTCAATATGCACAAGGACTGGACGATTCAACAGGCTGTAAAAGCGGCGGCCGGCGAAGTATTTATACCTGTACTTTCCGGAACACTGACGACCATCGCACCATTTTTCCCGCTCCTTTTCTGGACTGGTATCGTCGGGGAATTTATGAAATTCATGCCGCTTACGCTAATCATTACCCTGGGTGCTTCCCTCTTTGTCGCTTATGTAATGAACCCGGTTTTTGCTGTTTCCTTCATGGGAAGGCATGATGATGAGAAGGCAGCACATGACACCAGCTTCAAAGGAATTCGTCGCCCGCTCATTATTCTTGCAATTGCAGCGGCAATTGGCTATTTCATCGACCGTGGTATTGGCAACTTCTTTATCATGATCCTGATTCTTTGGATCTTCAATCATTACATACTTACGCCGAGAATTCTTGTTCCCTTCCAGGATCGCTTGTTACCAGCCTTGAAAAACAACTACCGTAAACTGATCGACTGGATCCTGCGCGGCTGGAGACCTGTAATTATGATCGTGTCAATGGTTGTTCTGCTGGTCTTCACGATCGTACTGACCGGGATTGTTAAACCTAACGTTTTGTTCTTCCCCAGCGGTGATCCTGATTACGTTTACGTTTACAACAAGCTGCCTATCGGAACGGATGCAAAAGTGACGGACTCAGTAACAAAAGTGATTGAGAAAAAGGTCTTTGCTGTGCTGGAGAAAGAAAAAGCGATGGACATGGTGAACTCTGTAATTGCCAACGTTGGTAAAAACGCCGGTGATCCGTACAACCCCGATCGTTCCGCAACTCCTCATAAATCCAAAGTAACTGTTGCTTTTGTATATGGAACAGAAAGAGGCGGTCGTTCGACGCAGGTTATTTTAGGGAAAATCAGGGAAGCCGTTTCGGGAATTCCGGGTACTGAGATTTCTGTTGAGCGTGAAGCCGTCGGTCCTCCAACAGGGAAGCCGATCTCCATCGAAATTATGGGTGACGACTTTAAGATTTTGCAAAAACTCGAAAAAGATGTGCTCAAAAAGATTCAGAATTCCGGGATCGAGGGTATTGACCAGCTTCGTTCTGATCTGGTGACCAATAAGCCTGAAATCGTGATTGATATTGACCGTGAAAAAGCACAGCGCGAGGGTATCAGTTCACAACAGGTTGCACTCGCGGTTCGTACAGCACTTTTCGGGCTCGAAGTTTCGAAATTCCGGGATGACAAAGATGAATATCCCATTATGGTCCGGTTGAAAAAAGACGACCGTGAACAGATCGAAAAGCTTTTGAGTTTGAACGTTGTCTACCGTGACATGGTCATGGGTGGTGCGCTACGCCAGGTGCCGATCACTTCGGTTGCAAATATTCATTATTCAACTACATTCAGCCAGATCAATCGTAAGGACCAGGAACGTATCGTAACCCTGGGATCTGACGTATTGCCCGGGTTCAATGCCAACGTCATTGTTGGACAGATCGAGGGCGTGATAAAAGATGTAGAAGTACCGAACGGCTACACGATCAAAATGGGTGGTGAACAGGAAGAACAAAACGAGTCCATGATGTTCCTTGTGGGTGCTTTGGGAGCTGCATTCCTGATCATTTACCTGATTTTAGCAACACAATTCAACTCGGTTGTGAAGCCTTTTATCATTTTCTTCACGATTTTGCTATCGATTATCGGTGTATTGTTGGGCTTTATAATCTTCAAAAGGGATTTCTCAATCATTATGTCGGGCGTTGGTATTATCGCACTGGCAGGTATCGTGGTGAAAAATGGTATCCTGCTCATTGAGTTTATTGAGGAGCTGAGAGGAAGAGGCTATCCAATGCGTGAGGCAATTATTGAAGGCGGCGCAATTCGTTTGACGCCTGTATTGTTGACTGCATCTGCAGCGGTACTCGGACTTGTGCCTCTGGCTCTCGGAATTACAGTTGACTTCGTTGGATTGTTCCGTGACCTTTCTCCACACCTTATTGTAGGCGGGCCGAGTGCTGTGTTCTGGAACATCCTGGCATGGACCATCATTTACGGGCTTACCTTTTCAACAATCCTGACTTTAGTGATCGTGCCATGTTTGTATTATATCAACGAACGTGTTCGTGACAAATGGTTTAGGAAAAATAAGGTTGAAGTAGTTAATCCTAACTGGCGAAACGAAAATATCTAACGATAGGCTGAACTGAACAAAGCCATTATTATCATGACCAATGCCCATTCCCTTAAATATTTTTTAAGAGAATGGGCATTTTTCTAAAAGATTATTACATTTGCAACCCGAAAGAGACCGGGATTTGACTTCTTGATTAATTTCTAATTCAAAAAAAATCGGGATGTAGCGCAGCTCGGTAGCGTATCCCGCCGCGGCGGGAAGGTCGATAAAACAAAATAGTACGTCAATGCAATATGTTGTCTATGTTTTGTTTAGTGATGCGCTAGCTAAATATTATGTTGGTCAAACAAAGGATATTGAAAATAGACTAGACAGACATAATTCGGGACGCGAAAATTATACCTCAAAGGGTACGCCTTGGAATTTGATTTGTACATTTAACTGTAAAGATCGTCAGGAAGCTGTTCGGTTAGAAAGCAGGATAAAGAAAAGAGGAATACAAAGATATTTGCAGGACAATAATCTGCAATAACGGGATGTAGCGCAGCTCGGTAGCGTACTTGCATGGGGTGCAAGAGGTCGCAGGTTCAAATCCTGTCATCCCGACACTGATTATCAAGCACTTATGACGAAAGTTGTAAGTGCTTTTTTTGTCTAGTCGAACATCAGTCGAACATTTTTATTGGTATTGTTTTAGGTTTTTTAGGTTTTGTCTTATTTCGGGAGATATTTTTTCGGTTTTATTAGCCTGAATCAGCCTAGATAATTCACGTTTGAACAAGCGAGAACCCCTCCGTTAGTTTACTTTTTTCGGTCCCATCATCTGATGACGCTTCGATGATCTCGTCATTTCCATTTAACCTAGAAAATTTTAGACGGGACAGCACTAAAAAAATTCTGGTAATCCAAGTTTTATCTGTCACGACATGATATTTAAGGTTTAAAGTGTAGGTGGCCACGTTTCAAATAGTACAATTTAACGTGGCAGGTTGCAGTAGTAAGTAATTTGTTTTGGTGTACCGCTAAAATGTAATTTGAAAATAGCAAAATCAGGCATTTTTTGAACCAAAAGGGAAGGGCAATCAAGGGACATAAGAGTACAGAAATACCACCGATTTTGCAAAACGCTGGTAGCGGTTACAAAATGAATCTGTAAGTAAGTTCAAGTAGTACCTGCATAGTAGATTTAAATTAACCCCGACACACGTAGCTCCCAAAAGCGGTTCACTTTTTTGCATAAACCTTGCAAGAAACGAAGGAAGAAAGAAACTTAAAACAACGTCGAAGTTACGAGCATGAATTAAAGGGTGAGATTCTCAAAATGCTGGTTTCTGGCCGAAAAACTCAGGGAAGTTTCTCACACGTTTGGAATTGCTGTGAACGTACTGTATCGTTAAAAAACCATAGTGATTATGAATACAAAGACGACTTCGAAGATAACAAGGGGCTCCAAAAGCAGTTCGGAGCTGGTTTCTGAGAATGCCAAATTAAAAGCTGAGATTGAGTGACGTGGGTACGTTTTGGATTACCCTTTTGCGGGTTAGCAAATATTTAAAGCCTCAATTCTCATTCAGTCGGCACTTGACCAGGTTGATTACTCGATACCTTCTTCATCGGACCCAATAACTCGTTTCCCGAAAAAACTGGTACTACTTTCGTAGCCATTCTGGCTTATGTCGTTTCATAAATGCAGCAAGCCCGCTTGGTTGCAGGCCCGTTATGTGCATGTAATCGTCACTGATAGCGGGAGCCTTTTGAAAGCGAGGCAGCATATGGAGGAATATCATAACAAGGATTAATCCCCAGCCCGTCCCTTCCCTTCGCTTGATCCAAATGTAGCGTAGCAGGTTGGGGCTTACATATCGGATTTTACGCCCCAAGCTGGCAGAAAGCATAAAACTCACCTGCTCAAAGGTCAGTAGTTGGCGGCCGGTGATCGTGTAAGCCAGGTTTTTGTGATTTGCCCAATTGGCAAGTACTACCGCGATTGCCTGTCCGACATCTGCCACGTCAACCCATAAAAAAGGTGTATTACCCGCCGGTAAGACTATCCGTTCGTACCGGACAATGTCATCCCTTAACGCAGTAGTCAGATTTTGCATGAAATAGGATGGCCTGATGAAGGTGTAGCCAATGCCACTCTGACGGATCAATTTCTCAATTTTTGCATGGGGAATGAATGAGATTGTTTCGGCGCCCTGAACAGACAGGAAAACAATATGTTTCACGCAAAATCGGACGCAGGCGGCGATGAATGGCTTAAAAATCTTTTCGACATCCGCCAGGTGGGGCGGTCGCAAGAAAAAAACAACATCTATCGATTGCAGGGCTGTTGCAAACGAGCCCGGCTGTTCGAAATCCAGCCATCGTTCGTTAGACTTTAACTTTTCCTGATGGTAAGAAGCCCGGTAAATGGGCTGGTCGGTCATAAAGCTTAGGTGTCCAAGAACTTCCTTCCCTACGCTGCCGCTTGCACCTGTAATCAAATATGATGTTCCCATGGAAATTGTCGTTCATTTCATGTAAAACTAACCATTAGGAAACAATTATCGCCACTTGGAAAGCCGGCCAAATAATTGATAAATCAAGTCTGATGGACAATAAGCTTGTCCGAACAGCCTGGTCGGACAAGCGCAGGAGAAGAAGTGGATCTAACAGTAGGCCAACAAGCTTCCCCAACAAATTCATAATGACGGGGAAGATTATTTTAGACAATATAAGTAGGATTGTACCTTTTTCGAATTTTAAAACCTCTTTTCTATTCACTCGGGAATTGACAATTAAGAAATATTCTGAGACCTCATCTATTTCTAAAGCCTCTCAAATGTTGATCACATAATCTCCTAAACCCAGATTTTCAATGTCGACGTCCACGTATTTTTTTGAATAAAAGTGGTCATGATCTGATGAAAGTATTTCATGTTCATTATTATAAATTCGATTTGTCTGCAAGTAGGGGAATCGGCTAAAGGTCATCATTGTATGAAACTCCGCGCACCATCTGCCAAAAACCGTTGTCAAAGCAGATGCTTTCCAGGACAATAAGGGGCTGATCGGTACTCCATGAGACTATTCGGCTACTAGGTAAATTTCATTTTAACCCACTCCTATTTGAATTTATTGAACCAAAACATTTTCCATCTACTTTTAAACGGCAATTTTGGTTGCCACTTTTGGAATCGCTAGATTCATTTAAACCACCGAATTTTTAAAACACTAGTAGTGCTTACAAAATAGCTTGAAAGATGGTTATACCTGCGGAAGCAATGCTATTTGTGGGAGACACATATAGGGTTTGCCTGACAAACACTTTCTGATGGAAGGGAGGATTTGTCTTTTTCCTTGAAATGTCGGAGGCATTCCGACCAATAGAATTCCCTCAATCCAATCGTCTGGGAGGGGTTAGCTTGACAGTCTGGCAATAAGAGCTCTTTGCAACAGGAATAATGTTCTCTTGTAAAATAACCACTATACCGGTCACTAAAATCAAAGCGGCGATGGCCAGAGCCTGCGACATACCGCTGATGTAGGTATCCGATAAAGAACTTATCCCCTGTACAAGGAGAAAAAATTCATTGAAGATGATTCCTGAAACGAAAATGATAATTCCAAATGCTGTTACGCGGGTTGTTTTCAAGGCTTTGTTCATGTAAAGCCAGCAGATTAAAAAAAGACTGATAATGCCTAATAAAACCAAATGAAGATAGGCGATCACAACGGGCCGCAAACCGAAAGCAAAGTGGGCAATAGTCGGCAGAGATGATGCTGTTTGAAGTCCGAATTTTATAACACTAGCTATTGCAACGGCTGTCAAAACACATCGCATAACAGGCGAAAGGCCCGCTGCTATTTTATCCTTGCGTTTCCATAAAGCTCTTACAAAACTGCTGAATACAACAAACTGGATCAAGGCTGTCAGAATAGTCAACACATGCAGGGCAGCTGGAAATGCCATCCAGTTAATTGAAAGCAGGTAGATTGGAACACACGAAATTGCAAACAGGCGGAATTGGATTAACGCATTAGGCAGGCTGATCTTTTGCAGATAAAGCCATTGATGAAACAAACCCATAATGCCAAAAAAGAACCAACCGTTGTATTGAAAGTGTAGGTAAAAATATACAGATGCCAGCCTGAGTACTGTATTTCCGGGCTGCGTAGCCATGGTCCAGGCAAGCAGGAACGTGCCCAAGCAGGATATCATATTGAAAATTAGCGCCGCATGGATAAACTTGTACCAAACCTGCTTTTGCCCATTAACACTGATGTCCGTTTGACAGAGCCTGTAGAAAATAAAACAGACTAGTATAGATAAAGTTGAAAAAGTAATGGAGATAGCGGCGTATCCCTGAATTAGGAAACTGACCAGCATACCATAGGAACAAAAAAGATTAAAAGCCAGCAAACGGTTATACCGCACAGGAAGCATTCCACTAAAGGTGCGCTCCGATACCAGCACCGCAACAGATAGCATTAGTACGTGAGATATCCATCCGGAAAAGGCAAAATGGGAATGAGCATGCAGCGTGAATCGCTGGTCGAGCCAGGGTAAGGGCAATAAAATTTTCAGGCGCATCAAAAGGCCCAAGCACGCCACTATGAACAAATTGAATAAAGCGATACGGGTCCAGCCTCGGATTGTTATCTGTTTCATAAACTTGAACAGCAGTATCGTTAAGTGGCGATTTCGAGAAATTTAGGTAGAAATATCTTGCCTCTGACTATCTTTAACTTACCCTTATTCTCGAGAATTTTCGTAGCTCTTATGACAGTCTCAACCCGCATACCAGTCAAATTGGCAACCTGCTGTCTTGTCAACATTAACTTGTTGCATTCGCCGCATACGTCATTGGTATGCAGGTGAAGATACTTAAAGACCTCATCGACGATCCGCTCGGGCGAGTGGGTGGCAAGTTGGTGCGCCAGAAATAACTTGAAGCGCAATTTTTGAGCAAACATTCGGTTGAGTGCCTGCCTTACTTCTGAATGCTCGCACAACAACCTGTTGAATTCGGGCAGCGCAAGTCTGATAATCAGGCATTCGGTAAGTGCGGTAGCTGTACACGCGTATGGCTGCTGATCGAACAGGGGAAGTTCACCGAAACATTCTCCCGGCCAGACCACTCCCTGAAGGATCTCGCTTCCGTCTTCATTAAAGTTGGACCAACCTATCCTTCCTTCTACCAACTGATGATAAAAATGACAATTTTCTCCTTCTATAAAAATGACCTCATCCTCGTAAACTTTTTTGTAAACAGCTCCACAAATAAGTAATAGGTCGGTCTCAATCATAATTAGGGGATAATGGATATGCCAAACTTACCGACATCTGTGGGCGAAAGACATGACCATCGCCATGAATAATAATGACATATATCACTATTAATTATCCAACACAACTACCTGAAAACAAGTTCACTACAACTATTAGACATTCCTTTAAGACATCGCAGTGCCTGTTTATGCGTGAACGCATAAAATGAGGGTTTTTAGGCCTTTACATTTGGGTCATAGTCAATTCTTAGTTGTCTGAGAGGCTTTATTAACAGTCGTATTTTCACCAAAAAGTTATAAAAAATGAAAAAATCGTTGATGCTGCTGCTCCCTGTTCTAATGTTATATGGATGCAGCCAGAATACTGAAAAAACCGGCGAAACGGCAAGTACGAAAGAAATGCCTAAGGCCTCTGATTATGACCCTGAACGTGGTGAAGGCAAGTTTGACAAGGTTGAAATACCAGAAAGGCTGGATACAAAAATGGCTGCTGGCGGCAAGCAGGTTTTCGACCTTAAGTGTTCCAGCTGTCATAAACTAACAGAGGAGAAACTGGTTGGACCTGGCTGGAAAGGAGTAAGTACCAGGCATAAGCCAGAATGGATCATGAACTTTATAACGAGCCCCGATGCGATGATCGACAAAGATCCCAAGGTACAGGCACAACTTGAACTATGTCTGGTGCGGATGCCCAATCAGAATTTGTCCGACGATGACGCACGGCATATTCTCGAATTCATGCGGCAGAACGACGGCGTTCAATAACCTCTTCATTTTCCGATTAAACACAATTTTATGAAAACGTTAAAATATTTAATGGGTGCTGTCTCAGTCACTTTGCTGGCAGGTGGCATACAATCCTGCAAACCTAAAAGTGCTGACACTGCCATCAGTGGCGACGCTGCTGCCAAAACCTATGTTGCACCAGGCAAGTACGATGAATTCTACAATTTTGTTTCAGGCGGTTTTAGCGGGCAGCTTTCCGTATATGGTATCCCCTCAGGCCGTTTGTTGCGGGTAATCCCGGTATTTTCCCAGGATCCTGAGAAGGGCTGGGGATTCAGTGAGGAAACAAAGCCGATGCTCAATACCTCTCATGGCAGTATTCCCTGGGATGATCTGCACCATGTTCAGCTGTCCAAAACCAATGGCGAAAATGATGGACGGTGGGTATTCGTGAACGGCAACAATACGCCCCGGCTCGCCCGCATTGACCTTAAAACTTTCCGTACTGCTGAGATACTGGAATTGCCTAACAGCGGGGGAAACCACTCTTCTCCATTCATTACCGAAAATACGGAATACGTGGTGGCCGGAACCCGCTTCAGTGTACCACTCGACGACGCAGACGGGGACGTGCCCATTAATACCTACAAGAAAAACTTCAAGGGAACACTGAGTTTTGTGAGTGTAGACCAGAAGGATGGAAACATGGATATTGCTTTCCAGATCGAAACACCGGGTGTGAATTTTGATTTGAGCAGAGCGGGAAAAGGCCCGTCACACGGATGGTTTTTCTTTTCATGTTATAATACAGAACAGGCTAACACGCTGCTGGAAGTGAACGCTTCGAAAAACGATAAAGATTTTATCATGGCGGTGAACTGGAAAAAAGCAGAAGAATACCTAAAAGCCGGAAAAGGCAAAAAAGTAAAGGTAAAATATGCCCACAACAAATACAGCGAAGTGAGCCACACTTCGAGCTCGGAATTCAAGAATGAAGTGATTGTATTGAACTCGAAAGAATTGAAAGATCTGTGCTACTTCATTCCTTGTCCAAAATCCCCTCACGGCATTGATATAGACCCGACAGGAGAATACATGGTAAGCAGCGGAAAACTCGCCGCACTGATTCCTGTTTTCTCATTCAGTAAAATGATCAAGGCAATTGAAAGCAAATCCTTTGAGGGTAATTATAGCGGAATACCTGTCATCAAATATGAGGCTGCTTTATATGGCGAGGTGCAAAAACCGGGACTGGGACCTTTGCATACGGAATTTGACGGGAGAGGAAATGCAATCACTACGATGTTCGTATCTTCTGAAATTGTTAAATGGAGCATTAAAGACCTGAAAGTGATTGACCGTCAACCAGTTTACTATTCTCCTGGTCACCTGATGATCCCTGGTGGGGATTCAAAAAAACCAGACGGAAAATATTTGATCGCTTACAACAAAATCACCAAAGACCGCTATTTACCTACCGGACCTGAACTGGCGCAAAGTGCCCAGCTGTTTGATATTTCGGGAGACAAAATGAAGTTGATCCTGGATTTCCCAACCATAGGTGAGCCGCATTATGCCCAGGCGATCCGAGCGGATAAAATAAAAGATCAATCGATCAAGATATTTAAACTGGAGGAAAACAAGCATCCATATGCTAGTAAAGGAGAAGCTCAAACCAAGATAGTGCGCGATAAAAACAAAGTGCATGTGTACATGACGGCGATCCGTTCCCACCTGACACCTGATAACATCGAAGGGGTACGCATCGGCGACGAGGTTTATTTTCACCTCACTAACCTGGAACAGGACTGGGATGTGCCGCATGGATTTGCTGTAAAAGGCGCTAATAACGGTGAACTGCTGGTAATGCCCGGGGAGACCCAGACCCTGAAATGGGTACCGGACCGTGTGGGCATTTTCCCGATCTATTGTACAGACTTCTGCAGTGCACTTCACCAGGAAATGTCCGGTTACGTAAGAGTGTCGCCTGCAGGAAGCAAGGTGGCTTTGACAGGCAACACCGGCACTAATATGCCCGCAGAATAAAACAAGGTTCACAGCAGCCCCGGAAGCGGCAGGACAAGTTTATTTAACATAAGACTTACCAGTTGATGTTAAATGGTCCTGGGCGAAGGGGCTGCAATCGATTGAACATCAACCGCGGCAATCATGAAAAATAACAGTATGCTTGGCATTAACCGTCTGCTGCTCACCTTATGTGGCATTGCATTGATACTCGTCAATTACTTTCCTATCTGGCGCATACAACTCAATGCGCCCCAGTACCCGGAGGGTCTGGAACTATTAATTTATAGTGATAAGCTGGCCGGTAATGTGGACATCATCAATGGATTAAACCATTATATTGGCATGAAAACGCTGCATACTGATGATTTTGTCGAGTTCACTATCCTGCCTTATCTTATCATCTTTTTTGCGTTTGCATTTATCGCTGCCGGGATATGGGGAAAACGATTTGCCGGCTACACTGTACTGGGCCTGTTTGCTCTTTTCGGTATTCTTGCGATGGTCGATTTCTGGAAATGGGAATATGATTACGGCCATAATTTAAACCCGGAAGCTGCCATTATTGTGCCCGGTATGTCTTACCAGCCTCCGCTGATCGGTTTTAAGCAGTTATTAAACTTTGGCGCCTATTCCATGCCCGCAGTAGGTGGCTGGATATTTATTCTCGCAGGTATTATAGCAGCCTACTGCATGTTCAGTGAGTGGCGGACCAGCAGAAAAAAAGTTTTAATAACAGCATCTAGCAGGCTCATAGTTACACTGTCCCTCCTTTCTGTTGGAATTACGGCAGCCCAGTCGTGCGGGGTTAAGGGAGCGCAGCCCATCCAGAGTGGTATTGATGCTTGTAGTCACTGCAAAATGACGATCAGCGACCTTCGGTTCGGGTGCGAGCTTGTTACCAAAAAAGGAAGGGCCTATAAATTCGATGATCTCAAATGTATGCTAGCCTATGTGGAGGTTGGTACTGTCAGCAAGACGGATGTAGAGGCTTTTTATCTTGCTGACTTTCATAACAACGAACAATTATTGGTGGCAAAAGACTTATACATTCTACACAGCGAAGCGTTCCGGAGCCCCATGGGAGGAAATTTGGCCGGTTTCAAAACCCCGGATGATCTTAGCCGGGCGCAGGAAAAATTCCCGGGGACACAATTAAAATGGGAGGAGCTTCTAAAATAAGGCCCGCCCGAAACCCATGCCAAAAATCCTTAAAATTATATCCTTACTTGCCTGTCTCTGGCTGCTTACAGCAACTGGGATGGAGCTCTCTGCCCGGACGATCCGGGTTGGAAAAACACAATCTGTAAAAAGCATTAGGCGGGCGATCCGCATGGCATTAGCAGGAGATACAATACTGGTCAACAAAGGATTATATCAGGAAGGAAATATCATCATCGACAAACCGCTGGTGTTGAAAGGCATAGAAAGGCCGGTACTGAGCGGGCAGAAAAAATACGAGATCATATCGGTAAAATCTCCTCATGTTACTGTTGAGGGATTTGTGATAAAAGCATCGGGCCAGTCATCAATGCAAGACATCGCCGGTATCCGGATTTACAACACCCATCATATAAGTGTAACTGGGAATGTTCTGGAAGACAACTTTTTTGGAATTTACCTGCAGCAGTCAAGGCATTGCTTGATAAAAAATAACCGGCTCAAAGCGTATGGAAAAGCTGAGCATCTGATTGGAAACGGCATTCATAGCTGGAAAAGCGATAGCCTGACCATCTATGGCAACCACATTCAGGGTCATCGCGATGGCATGTATCTCGAATTCACAACCAACAGCAATGTAGAGCATAACACCAGCCACGGAAACCTGCGTTACGGGCTTCATTTCATGTTTGCCCACCATAACAACTACACGCACAACACATTTAGCAGCAATGGCGCCGGGGTGGCTGTGATGTACACCAATCATGTCAATATGAAAAACAATATTTTCAAAGACAACTGGGGGGATTCGGCCTACGGTATTTTGCTAAAAGAAATCTCTGACAGCCATATTGAAGATAATCTATTTTCAGGCAACACAACCGCGATCTTTATGGAAGGCGCTTCCCGTATCCGCATTAATAACAATCGGTTCAACGCCAACGGCTGGGCTTTGAAAATACAGGCCAGCTGCATGGACAACCATATTGAAAAAAATAATTTCCGGGCAAACACATTTGACGTTGCTACAAACAGTTCATTGGTACTCAACAACTTTGACAATAATTACTGGGACAAATATGAAGGATATGACCTGAACAAAGACGGAGTCGGCGATGTGCCTTATCATCCGGTAAGCCTGTTTTCAATGATCGTCGAGCGGTATCCTCCGGCTATGATATTGTTCAGAAGTTTTATGGTGAGCCTGCTGGACCGTACAGAAAAAATGATCCCCGGCATGACACCTGAGCAGCTCAAAGATACCATGCCTGTAATGAAACCGCTGAACTTATGATCTCCCTACAAAATATATCCAAGCAGTTTGGCAGATTTAAAGTGCTCACCGACGTTTCTTTTTCCTGCAACAAAGGCGAGTGCATTGCGCTCATCGGCCCTAACGGAAGCGGCAAAACAACCATTATCAAGTCGATACTTGGGATGGTTATTCCAGACAGTGGCACAATTACGTTTAAGGGCAAGAGCATAGCTAATGACTACAACTACCGCAGCGACATTGGTTACATGCCACAAATGGGCCGCTATCCCGAGAATATGAGCATCGGGCAAGTTCTTGGCATGATGAAGGACATTCGAAAAATACCAGAAAACCTTCTGGACGAAGACCTCATAAAATCATTTGGAATAAATAAGCTGCTCGACAAACGGATGGGGACATTGTCTGGTGGCACACGCCAGAAAGTAAGTGCCTGCCTGGCCTTTATGTTCGGTTCACAGGCGCTTATTATGGATGAACCTTCTGCCGGTCTGGATCCGGTCTCGTCCGAAATACTGCGGGAAAAAATCCTTGTTGAAAAAGAAAAAAACAAGCTTGTCATTATTACCTCCCACATTCTGAGCGAGCTGGACGATCTGATCACAGAGGTCATCTACATGCAGGACGGCCGCATGCTGTTTCAAAAAAGTTTGCACGCGCTCCGAAAGGATACTGGGGAAGAAAAGCTCTCAAGGGCAATTGCCCGGGTGATGCGCCAACAAGACGAAAGTGACGGTTTGCAGGCGGCAAGAGTTAATACATCCGAACTAAGAAACTGATGAAGAAGCTTGTAAAATATATCATTACAGACATCCTCCGCAGCCGGATCATGATCGCCTATACAGTGGTGCTGCTGGTGATTTCATTCTCCGTTTTCAGTATAGAAGACAATCCGGCCAAAGGGATTCTCAGCCTTTTGAACATCATCCTGTTTATCGTTCCACTGGTCAGCATTATATTTTCTACTATTTATATATACAACAGCAACGAATTTATCGAATTGTTGGTGAGCCAGCCGCTTCAAAGAAAATCAATATGGCTGAGCATGTTCACCGGACTGGCCGTTTCGCTGAGCCTGGCATTTTTTGCCGGGGCCGGTATCGCAATTCTACTCTACGCCTGGTCGATGACAGGCCTGATCATGCTTGGCTGTGGCGTATTGCTTTCCATTGTGTTCGCAGCCATTGCAATGCTGGCCTCAGTCAAAATTAGGGACAAAGCAAAAGGTATTGGTACAGCAATATTGCTATGGCTTTATTTTTCGATGCTATTTGATACGCTTGTCCTGTTCTTACTTTTCCAATTTTCTGACTACCCCATTGAAAAAGGAATGGTTGCACTTTCGTTCCTGAATCCGATCGACCTGAGCAGAGTGCTCATTCTTCTTAGAATTGATGTATCGGCCATGATGGGCTACACCGGAGCTGTTTTCCAAAGCTTTTTCGGTAGTGAAGGTGGTATGATGATCGCCCTGGCAATTATGATAACCTGGATCGCTGTACCATTGAGTATTTCCACCATCAGGTTCAACAACAAAGACTTATGAGGTTTCAATAGCCTTGCAGTTAATTACCCCAAATTGATAATATACACTTTAATTAAAAAACAATGGAAACGATTCAAACCATAGATGTAACTGTTATAGAACCACGTCTTAAACATTCCACGATTTTTCAGCATTTTGATATATTGAAACCGGGAGAAACATTTATCATTTTTAATGATCACGATCCAAAACCGCTGTATTATCAGCTGCTTGGTGAGAGAGGTGATATCTTCACCTGGAGTTATCTGCAAGAAGGCCCAAAACACTGGCAGGTTAAAATCACAAAAAAAGGATCGCTGCCTGCGGATGAAACCGTCGGGCAAATTGCTTCAAAAGACATTCGCAAAGCTGAAGCCTTTAAAAAGCTGGGAATAGATTTCTGCTGCGGGGGCAAAAGGACACTAAAACAGGCCATGCATGCCGCCAACATCAGCGAGCAGCAATTGGAAGCCGCCTTGGCAGATACTGCTCAGCTGCCAGCCACTCAGCAGCCCTTGAATTTTGCAGCGTGGCAACCGGGTTTTCTGGCCGACTATATCACCAATGTACATCATAGCTATATCCGCGAAAACGGCCCTGTGATCGAAGGGCTTGCCAACAAAGTAGCCGACCGCCACGGGGACCGCCAACCGGAACTCTATGCACTTTCAGAGCAGGTACAATTACTTCTTGCAGATCTTTACCAGCATTTAGACAAAGAAGAAAACATTTTGTTTCCGGCAATAAAACAGCTGGCTTCTGCTAACAATACTGGAGAAATAAGCGACAACACTGCTATTGCTTCGGCGATAGCGCTTATGGAACAGGAACACGAATCAGCTGGAGAGGATCTGCGGAGCCTGCGGAAAATAACCAATCAGTATCAGCTGCCGCAGGGCGCATGTAATTCGTACACCTATCTTTTTGAAAAACTAAAAGAATTTGAAAACGATTTATTTAACCATATCCATTTGGAAAACAATATTCTGTTTCCAAAAGCCCTGCAAATGCAGGAGCTGACTGGCACTGGGGTATAAATCTCAAACGGACAATATCATGGTCACAATCACAAATCATACCAAGCTATCGGAGATTATCCTGGCTAATCCTGACAGTATTGACGCAATAGCTGCAATCGCAAAACCATTGGAAAAGCTTAAAAACCCGCTACTTCGAAAGTTAATGGCTTCACGCATTACATTGTCAGAAGCTGCGGACATGAGTGGTTGTGATCTTGATTTGTTCAGGCAGGCATTAATACCGCTGGGGTTCAGCTTTGATCAAGAGGGCGCTGTCAACGAAAAAGAAGAAATCGAAAAAAAACCGCAGTGGCTGCTTACTATTCCAGACGACAAGATTTCCGATTTTGACGTTCGTCCGGTCATGGAATCCGGCGACGATCCGCTTAAAGCGATTGTGAAAAAATTTGGTGCACTCCCAGACGGCGAAGTGCTGTGTATCATCAACTCATTTGTCCCCTATCCGCTGATCAGCCTGCTTGCTGGCAAGTCGCTCACATTCACTGCACAGACCAGCCCATCAGAACATCACACCTGGTTCTTGAAACGTGTTTGTGAGGTAAATCCCTGCATCGAAAAACCGCTTGGTAAAGCGCTAATCATGGATGACGAAACGTCCTTTGCAGCCACTCTGGCAAACTTTCCCGAACCCTCGGTGAAACGCATCGACGTAAGACATCTTCAGATGCCCGCCCCCATGCAGACAATTCTTGATGCCCTGACTGGCCTCGGCGGTAGCGATGCGCTGTATGTGTATCACAAAAAGGTACCGGTTTACCTGTTGGAAGAACTCAATGAGACGCAGTTCGGCGTACATGTTCTTAACCTGGCAGAAGGTGAAGTACGGCTCTTGATTTATAAAAACGGCTCAGAGAAATGAACGACATTCATATCGGGAAAGCGCCTCCGGCCTGGATCGTGCTGCCTTTCTACGCCACAGGTGCCGTCTTTTTTCTGGTGCTGACTATACTGTTATTTCTGTCAGCAGAGGATTTGACCCGGCATTATTTCAGCCCACATCTGCTAGCGGTTGTCCATACGGCTGCATTGGGCTGGGGCACGATGATCATCTTCGGTGCTGCATACGAGCTTCTGCCGGTTTTATGCGAGCGCGATCTGTATAGCAAACGCCTTGCTATCATTTCGTACATTCTGCTTACTGCGGGTATCGCACATCTGATTCCGGCTTTCTGGTGGTTCAAGGCAGGCGGGGTTATGATCACCGGCGGCTCACTGGTGTTTATGGCAACCTTCTGCTATGTATTAAACGTACTGTTTACTGCACAAAGCACTAACAATCATTTGATCCATCAAAGGTTTTTGATCAGTTCGGCGCTTTGGCTGCTGGTGACAGTTACATTAGGGCTTTGCCTGGCTGTTAACCTAAGGTATCCTTACATGAGCCGAAATCACCTGGATGTCATGAAACTTCATGCACATGCCGGACTTGCGGGATGGTTTTTGCAGCTTATCACTGGTGTCAGCGTCAAGCTCGTCCCAATGTTCTTAATTTCCAAATCCGGGAAAACCAAATGGGTGCAGGCCGCATGGATACTACAAAATACAGGCCTGATCCTGTTTCTTTTTGATAACCACCTCAACAACAATGCAGGCCGGGATATGCTTTACGCTTTTGTCTGTGGCCTGGGCATCATCGCCTGGCTTTATTTCCTGAATGATGTACTTAAAAACAGGCTCCGAAAACGAATAGATTTACCAATGAAACACACCCTGGTGTCCTTCATTTTTCTGATTGCCGCACTTATGACCATTCCAGTTGCGCATCACAGTATTAGCGCCAAATGGACCTTAATGTACGGATTGCTATTGCTATTGGGCTGGATTACTTCCATCATTCTTGGACAAACCTTTAAAACGCTGCCCTTCATTGTCTGGAATGAGCATTACAAAAAACTAACAGGGAGGAGCTTAGTACCGCTTCCCAGTGATCTATATAATTTACGGATACTCAAATACCAGTTTCATATTTATTTATTTGCCCTCGCAAGTCTGGTTGCGGGCATGGTCGTTAATAATTCACTCATCATAAGATTGGCTTCGATTCTGTGGATATTGCTCGCAGGACTATATATCGCCAACATCGTAAAAATAATGTTTCATAGACCGCACATTAACCATGCAGATACAGCCTGATAATATCGATTATGACCAAAGCAGCAAAGCCATCGAAGCACTCAAACGGGTCATTGACCCCGAGCTCTTTGTGAACATCATAGACCTTGGCTTAGTGTATAACATTGATTTATCGCATCCGGACACAATTGAAATAAAAATGACACTTTCTACACCACATTGCCCATTAGGAGAGGCAATCACCAATGGAGTTGAAAATGTATTGCAAGATCAGTTTCCGGAAAGAAAAGCCATGGTAAATCTGGTATGGGTCCCCCAGTGGAGCCTTGAAATGATGACAGAAAGTGGTAGACAACAACTAGGCATTGATTAGGTTTACGGAACTACAGTACGATTTAACGTATACCTACTGACATTAACTGTACAATATTAATGTTCAAACAATGGAAGGCTCCACTGTTATTTTTGAATTAGCAAGCCAATCGTCAATAGGAACCTGACAGGCTAAGGTGCAGCGGCCATCTATTTACACCATACAGGTTCCGCAGCTCCCCATGCCACAACAGAGCCCGAATCCGGAAATGCTCATGTAATCCGAAATCAACGTCATCAAAGACAAATATTTCTTTTCCCGGGTCTGGACCTGATATTCTTCATTTCCGTAGATCAGTGTGAAGAGAATTTTGCTTTTTGGTTCTTCTTCCAAATTGATAAGGGGTTGACTATAATTTCTATTGAGGCCTTTGCTTAACTTCTCTCTGTGTTCAAAGACCTACCACAGGTAAACCACTCGGTACAGTTGCAGGGATTGTTTTGTCAAAGGAATCATCGTTGAGCGTATTCAAAAATTCGACGATCCTTGAAATATCTTTAAAATTTACGTCCATGTGTGTGGCGATTGAATCAATGCTGCCAGCTTTCACATTCGGGTTCAGGATCTTACCTCCTGCCACATCTTCATAGAACAACAACACCTGATCCAGGGTAGTAAACTTGCCACTGTGCATGTAAGGAGCGGTAAAGCGCAGATTACGAAGTGTGGGTGTCCGGAAGGCATAATCCTGATTGATCCCAGCGTCACTTTCTTTCCTGTTGCCCGTGTCGGGGACGCCCAGCGTATGCAACTTATAATCAGAAAACATGGGACCTGAATGGCATTTGGCACAACCAGTAACCAAAAAAGCGTTTAATCCATCTTTCTCACTGGTCGACAATGCGCTGCTATCACCACGCATGTACTGGTCAAACCTGGTATTGGTGGCAATCAGCGTCCTCTCGTAGGATGCTAATGCCTTCGCTAAATTTACCTGGGTGACTGGTTTGGGATCTGTGGGAAATGCTTTCGAAAATAACTCATTATAGGCAGGGATCTTATTTATCCGCCCGATGATTTCATCCAGGATCTGGTGATCCGCATAACCACTGCCCCGCATTTCTTCCAGTGTTTTAATCGGCTCCAATGCCTGCTCCTCTAATCCTTTTGCTCTTAAATCCCAAAACATGGGGGCTAGTTCAGGCCTGTATGTTTTGGGATTGGTTATGCCGTTAAAAGCTGTGTTTAAAATGCTTTGCGAGTTTCTTTTGACAAACGGAATATCGTTGGGATCCAGAAACTGTCGCTTGCTGCCGGTACCTCTCCCATTTACCCCGATGGAAGTTTCCAAGAACTCAGCATAATTGAACTCGGGCTGATGACAAGTGGCGCAGGATACGTCTTTGCTTCCAGAAAGGATAGGGTCAAAAAACAAAAAGCGGCCCAGGTTTACCTTTTCCTGGGTCGAAGGGTTGTCATCCGGGTCTGTCACGTACAGGGGTAATGCGCCCAGATCAGCAATTGTTTCGATCACCTTCGGCTTACTTTCGCGCAATGTTTCCCGGTCACTTCCGCAGGAGCTACAAAGAATTGTAAGTATAAACACTAAATAAATGGGATGGATAATCATTGTCTTACCGGAATATATTACTCATTGATGGTCTGCTTCATGAATTTGTCCAGGAAACCTTTCAAAGCAATTGCGTTGTTAAACTGTTCATTTTGGGCGGAATACAAAAGGGATACTTTTTTGTGCTCCTTTATCAAAGCGATAAGTTGCCCGGCAATCTGTCTGTTTTTGTTGAGCTGGAAGGTGTAGTCTGCAACAAACTCCGCCCACCGTTTCGGGTCGTGGTTAAACGATTTTCTCAATTCAGCACTCGGGGCAATTTCTCTCAGCCAAAGGTCGACCCCGGCTTCGCTTTTCTTTAACCCCCTGGGCCACAAACGGTCAACAAGTATGCGGAAGCCATCCTTTTTGCTGGCCGGTTCATATATCCGCACTACGTTTATTACAAGATCTTGATCAGTCGTTTCCATACTATCAGGCTTCATTTTCTGATTAAATATTAGGTTCTGCTAATCATTCGCCTGCAATCCTTTTCCAGATGTATATGCTTGTGCCGATCATTCTCAAATTCTTCAAGCATAAAAGACGAAGCTTATACGTAGTGCAGGCATTTGAGCCCGGTGTGTAATTGTCATTCAATGCTGCGATTTTCTCATGCGCTCGCCTTCGTTCTCATGATCGTCCATCATGGATACGATCTTGATTTGACCCGGATATCATAAAATCACACGGGATGGATCGCTTTGGTAGTACTTGATTTTGTGTTCAAACATTTCCGCCATTTTCTCCGCCCTGAATTTTGCTTCTTCGGCTTTCTCGCCGATAAACAGTTCATCAATGGTCCCGACAAATAAGTCCATCCAATTTTCAAAATGCGCGTGGTCAACCTGTAACATGGCATGAGGTGTAAACGGGCTTCCATAATAAGTATGCTCCTTCAAAAGCACTGTCTGCCAGAATTTGTACATTTTTTCCATATGCTGCGGCCATCTATTGCCGATCCGCTCGTTAAAAACGGGAGATAGTAATGCATCCGCCCTGACTTTTGCGTAAAAGGAATCTACCAGAAGCTTGATATCGTCGATGTTGAGTATCTGTTGTTTTGTTTCCATGTCAAATGTTGACCAAGTTAATGTATCGGATAAGGTAATAGATCGACCATCCCGAAAAGCCGATGAGCAAGATCCAGATCCAGGCCGGAATGCTCTGAGGTGTTTCACTTCCGGTAATCAGAAACCGCTTTTGGTCCCCTTTTCCATATGCATTGATCATTAATGGGACTATCCCGTCCACAACTGCATTTTCAGTAATCCCTTCGACGGCAATGGCGGGCCCATTCTTTACCTCGAAAGGAATGATGCGGATACCTTCTTTGCCCGTCGGATCTTTACTGATGATTTTCAGCTCATGCTTGCCATCCACCATCTTACGGGTATCCAGCTCAAAATTTACAGGAGAGATAAACTCGGCGATTGGCGTTTGATCCTGATCCAGGAAAAGAAAAACTGTGCTTTTATCTTCCATGTCATTAAATGTTTATAATAAGCCTTTTGATATGGTCGCCGGACTTTTCACCAGGTTTGATCAACATCTTTGCAGAGAAAAAGAGCGTGAGTAACACAATGATGGCGGCAAGCGAAACGATCAGATAGTCCCAGTTGCTTTCGGGGCCTGATCCATGCGCGATGCCTTGTAATAGCTTCGGCTGACGCTGGTCACATACCGGGCACGCCGCAGCAAATAAGCCCATCAAGACAAACACGGCTAACAAAAAGGCTTTTTTCATATCAAATCTGAATTCTTTTAATTTTACAAATGCCGTCATAGCATCTATTGCACAGGCATTTCCTTGATTTTCTGCACGATCTGCTCTACTTGTTGCACCGATACCTTGGGTGCATTGTTGCCCCAGCTGCTGCGCTCGTGGTTAATAATGGCGGCTATTTGCTCCGGACTTAAATCTGCATTCACTCCCACAGCGGGCATTGCCCCGTATTCCGGGCGGGCGTCATAGCCCCGCATGATGATGTTTACGATTAATGAAGGATCTTTATCGAGTACAACTGTACTACCTTTTAAAGGAGGAAAAGCGCCTTTCAAACCTTCCCCGCTTTCCTGGTGGCATGCCTGACAATGGGTGGCGTAAAGCATCTGGCCATTTTCGGAAGTTTCACTATCGGACTGCGTGGACTGGCCGGCACTTTCTACTTTCTGTTCCTTTGTGGGGTATAAAAAAGCAGGGGAACTCGTTGCGCCTGGGAGTTCCGCCTGTTTCAATGATTGTAAATAAGCGACCAGGTCCAGCGCATCCTGAGTAGCTACCAGGGTCATCCCTTGCCTTTGAAACGCATCGGGAACATTTACAACCACATCCTCTTTTGATGGCTCGGCTTTACTTTCGAACAGCCAGGGATATGCCGGCATAATAGACTGCTTGATCACAATGCGCGGGTTGTATAAATGCACCAGGTTCCATTCCCGGCTGGGCTGCCGGCTTCCGATCGAGGTCAGGTCAGGCCCGGTCCGCTCAGTACCCATCAGCGTGGCGGTATTACGCCAGAAATCGGTGCGGCGGTTCGATGCATAGTCTGCCGCCAGCCCGGGCCGCTGACCCCAAACCTTGTCCATATCTACATTGCGGACCTGCTGGGTGTGGCAGGCCACGCACCCATTGGAAACATACAATGCCTTTCCCCTAATCGCCTCATCACTGAGCGGCACTGCACTTGGCAGCGGCGCATTGTTCTGCTCATTATCAATGGCAGGTAATACGGCTACGAAAGCGGTTAAGCCGATAAAGAGCAGGAAAGCAGCGCCAAATAGTTTGTTGTGATTATCGAAGAAATCCATGATGTCAAATTGAAAGGGATAGATATTACTCGGGTTCAGGACACGTGATCAATACATCTCAGCTTTTCAAATGCCGTTTCCTTAATATCAACCGTGCCCGACCTGACCATCATCCTGTAAAGATTGTACGCAAAAAACAGATGTGAGAGCCACATGAGGCTTCCCCCAATCGCCCGCCAGAGCCAAAACGGCGCCATAAAGCTGACCGAGTCAATAAAAGGCTTGGCTTCCATCCACATTAGCCCGCGCATGGTGCTGCCGTACATCAATGGTATTGTGTAAAACAAAAGCCCGATCAACGCCAGCCAAAAGTGCGCACCAACCGTGATCTGCGGCGGCTCCTGCCCGGTAATACGTGGCATGAGTGCGTAAATGCCCGCCCAAAGCAAAAAGCAGATAATGCCATACATCGTCAAATGGGAATGGGCGACAGTAAAATCAGTGAAATGCCATAACAGATTGGTAGACCGGAAAGCTTCGGCAGTCCCCTGCATGGAACCGGTTAAGTAGAAAAGGATACCCGTTAAAAAGAACGGAAGCGTATAACTGTCGGTAATCTTGTACCACGCGCCTTTGAAGGTCAGTAGGAAATTAGTTGTTCCTGCCACTACCGGGATGATCATGCCTACACTGCCCACGATGGCGACCGTTTGCAGCCACCAGGGAATTGCACTAAAAACAAAATGATGGGTACCAATAAGCGTATAAAACAGGATCTGTGTCCAAAAAGCAAGTATACCCAGGCTATACGAATAGATCGGTTTATTGAGCTGCTGGGGCAGGAAGTAATAAACGATCCCGAGCGTGAAAAGCATGAACCACATTCCAACACCCTGGTGCATGTAATAGCCTTGAATGATCGTTTCACCCAGCCCATTTTGCCAAAGAGGCACATATGCAACGACCGCGATCACAATTCCAAAAATCACCGAAGAGACAATGTACCAGTTTGAAATATAGATCTCCTTCGTCGTGCGGCTGGCGACTGTCTTAAAGTAATTGATCAGGGTCAGCAGAAGCCCAATGCCAAAAAGCAGCATCACGGGCCATATGTACTCCCGGTACTCCCCGCCCCCATTATTGATTCCGGCCATCAAACACATTGTGCCCAATACCACCGCCGTGTTAATAAGTATCAATGTATACCATCCCAGTTTTATGCTGAATAGGTTTGTATTGCTGACCCTGGGCACGACATAGTTACCTAACCCCAGCATCGCTAACGATGCCCAGCCCCAGAAAACGGCATTGGTATGGACCGGCCGCAATCGCCCAAAGCTCAGCCAGCTTAATTGGTCTGCATCCGGCGCAACAAATTTTATCCCAATATATTCCCCTACGGTCGTTCCAAAAACAAGCCAGAATGTCGCAGTGATGATGAACCAGGTGATGAGCATGGAAAGTTGCGGGTCCACTTTCGGGCGAATGTGCGCCTTTCTTTTACGGGCCACAAATGGAAGTGATGCCTCATGCTCCACATTGTTGATCAAGCCTTTACGGTCGTTGGCAGGCAATGCTCCCGACAGTTCATTATGACTCAATGTAAAATCCAGCGCATCTTTTCTTTGTTGCAGTGCTACTGCAAGATCCTTACTTTCAATTCCGCCCAGGTAAGCTGCCACACGCCCGGCCTCTGCCACACGCTGCTGGTTTCTATACCTGTTTAATGTATTAGTGATTTTGAAAAATAAGAAGATAGTACCCGCCAGCACTGGGATTGATATCAAGACGATGGTAATTAAAATACCGCCCTGGCTCAGCAGCGAGTCAGCAGTTGGTTGGCTCGACTGTGCCAGTGAGGGAAGACTTACCAAACTCAGGATAGCGAGCGTAATGACCCCTAAATGCTGCTTTTTCGCCATCCGGTCGAGCAGCAATGAGATCTGTTGGCTATTCAGGTTATGGAGGTATCTTGAATAATCCCGTTTACCCGGGTTGATTTTATTAATCAGATCCTGTTGAACAACGTTTTTGATCAGGATCGCGATAAAAAGCACACCCACCCCCATCACCAATGCAACGATTCCCACCGATAGCATAGCGGCCTGCCCAAATAGGCTTTCTGCATATGCAGGGGTCCCAACCAAATAAATCAAAAGGCATAAGCTACTTATAATCATATACTTACTAACAGCAGTCATATTATATATATTAAGACCCGAATATCCTTTAATATAGCAAATTTTATCTTTCCTTAATGTAGTTCAGCCCTAAATTCAAATTATCATTGAACTCCCCGATCGTCGCCGACTGTAAGGTGAGATGCATTTTTCTTCTTATTTCTTTAAAATCGTTGTGCAGCGGGCAAGGCTTTGTCTCAGAGCAACTTTTTAACCCCAGGCCGCAGCCCTTAAATATTTTTTCCCCGTCGATCGCCCTGACAATATCGGCCAGCGTATTGCTCCGGGCACTGCTGTCAATATAAAAGCCGCCATTTGGCCCCTTACTGGATAGTATGAGCTCCCGTTTGCTAAGATCCTGAAGGATCTTGGCAATGAAGTGTTCAGGAGAATCGATGCCAGCGGCAACCTCTTTAATACCCACCTTTCTGCCTCCTTCTGACTTTTGGGCCACAAATATGACCGCACGTATTGCGTATTCACACGTTTTCGAAAAAAACATCTGCATCTGGTTTATATGCAAATATATCTTCAAGATTCCGGAAATAAAATACTTTTTACTCTTTTATTTAAATGTCTCTTTGCCCCGGGCTGTGCTTATACCCATTTAGTGGTTAAACTATACATGAGGAAAGAACCAGGTGCTATCGCTACGGATATGTTACCCGGCGCTCCCGCGATACACCACATTACATGAATTCAATTGCTCTGAAACGTCTAGGATGGAAATAAAAAATTTGGATCACTTGTTAAATTTTTTGCCAGATCCAGATTCCGGCTATATCACCGGAATCGAATGTGCGATTAATTTGAGGATCAATGCTTTAATTCTTTTCAACCCTTAAAGATATTGTCAACAGAAATAAGGATTCTTCACTGGCAAGAACCTTGTGTGCAATTCCTGCATGAAGTGCAAGCATCTGGCCTGCACTACGATCTGTTGTTTTTTGCGCCGTAGAAAAGGTGATATGTCCTTCAAGGACCTGCACACTGATAATCCCCGGTGCAGTATGGGTTTTCATTTCTGCACCTTTATGTAGCGCGATCAAAACCATGCGCATACCTTCGGTCTTAAAAATAGTTATGGCATTACGGTCGCCGTTCTTGTAAGAATCCTCTTGTTTGATCTGGGCTTTCAACAAATTCAGGTCCATCGTTACCATCGGAGCGTCCAGTTCCCGCTCACCTTCCGGCCTTAACGGAGTAGCTTCGTTCGACTTACTTGGGGCTGAATCTGGCAGCTGCTCCAGATGCTTAACCGGCGGCGTTTCGTTCAGTGCTTTGATGAGATCATCCGTCAAATTATCACTTGATATACCATATCCGTTCACCAAAGTACCTTTTATATTGTGTTTTGGAGAAGAGATCGCATATACAATAGCCTCATCACTTGGGTCAGACATCCCTTCAAAGCGGTAATGCTTATCAACCACAAAGTCCTGCGGGTGTATTTTCAACGAATTTGAATTGCAGATCAGGCAGTTATCGTCCAGATTAAAGTCTACAGTATAACCTTTTAATTTTAGGTCATTTAATACTTCCGAAACAGTAGTCATAGTATTCATAAGAAATATTTATTTACGATCAAATAAAACAAATTTAATCAAAGCCACTTGTACCCGGACATCCGCGTCTTTAACAAGACATTTGTTTGCAATTGAGCAGATGAGCAGACTGCTAAGTATCCGCCAGCAATCGTCATACTCGTCATCTTCATTTTGCCGCCATGTCCTTCCCCGTTTGTTGTTGGCTGCACAAAAAATCTATTCTATTTAACCATATTATAACTACGCAAATTTTCCATCCGAGACCTCAACGGGGTACTATGTGTCAATGAAAGCGGCTGATTGTAGGAATTTTGAAGCTAGCTTTGTAGATCGAGATTTTATTATATTAGCATGCTGAATTTTTATAGGAACCGAAAAGCTGAATAAGTTTACGACGGGCTTTATACAACGAGTATTTACGAATCAGTTCATTTGGCCTTTAATATGATTGTCAGGAAAAAGGAAAGAACCTTTAAGCTGAAGGTCTTTACCGAAGCTATGGTCGCTATAGTAGCAATAATCTTGTTTTTCGTATTTGTTACCTGCACGCCTGATAAGAGTAAGTTCTCCCAAGCACTACGAGCTTCCCCATAGCTACATAAGTACGATTTAAGGTGTAGCAGAAGCTTTTAACCGTACCTAATTCGCATTCCAGACGCTAGAATCTCAGATAATAAGATGTTTGCCATAGTTCACTTTAACCACCGTATTTCCGTACCCATTATAACAATCATTTGGAAAGTAGATTGGTATGCGCAATATTTATTTAACAAGTGTCAAGGGTCTATATATCTGTCACCCTGGACCTTTTAAATAAACAAGAACTTCATTAATTTCTATTTAGCACACTAATAATCAACTTCTTAACGGTATCCATCTCTTCCGGTTTACTTGCGGCAGCAAAAAGCGTCAGACTTGCAAGCGCTTCATTGCTGATAAGTACTACCCCATCTTTCGATTTTAAAAGATCGTTATTTTCTAAGAACAATAGGAAACAAGCAGCAGCGATTCGTTTATTCCCATCAACAAATGAATGGTTCTTAATGATCAGATATAGTAGTGTAGCGGCTTTTTCTTCAATTGAGGGATAGAAATCGATATCTCCGAACCCCTTACTGATTTGTGCCACGGAGCTTAAAAAGCTATCGTCTTTCTCCTTGCCGAAAATGTCTGAGTCGAAATCCCTTCTCATACTCTCAATGATGTTTCGGTAATCAGACAACTCCGGATACTTCGCCTGGCGGGTTGTAATACCTTTCGGATCCAATTTCTCATGATCGTAATCATCGAGTAATTCAAGACCTTTGGCGAACTGGTCGAGCAAAGTCAGATCTGCATCTCCTATCTCTGATTCATTTGCACGGCTTAATATCCGGATTCCATCTTCTAGGTTTCTCCCTCTTGCTGCTTTTGATTCAGCCGTTTCCCGTTAATCGCATAACCCTGGATCAGATAATCTTTTAGACGCTGCGTTGTCCCACTGCCGGAATTGAGTGGCTTTTGCTGAATTCACCCGGTAACCAACAGATATGATGACATCCAGGTTATACAAGTGCATATTTCTTTTCTTTCCGCCCCTGCAACCTGTTCCAAAATGGAACAGGTTGCAGGGGGATCCAACTCTTTGGATTGTGCAAAAAGGGCAATCACTCAATGAAAAATGACTGGTTTATTTCCGTGGGTTCAAGACCCAGATGGCGGTTTAGGGAGCGGCCACAAGCGGCGGTAAATAGCCACTTACGAGAGAAGGCCTGAAACCGTCATTTTTCGCTTCATAACTTTAGTTTACACTTATTGGTAAACGTGGGCTGGGTTGCCTCAATGGAGGGTATTTAACATATCCGGTATTTATAACTATCAAAGGAATTGCCCTTAGATAGCATGACATTAATTTACAAATTAATGATAATCAATATTTTAGTAAACAAATGGAAAACACAAGATCTAGTTGCGGGTAGTGATTACTATTCCTTCGGATAAGCGAAAATATTCTTCGTAGCAACCTTTCCCCCAGCCGCCTTTGAAGCGACGATCTGATCAGGCGCTTTCGACTTTTCTACCCAATCAATGATCAGGCTGACCCAATCTACCTTGTCGCAGCCCGGGCCGCCGCCGCAATGCAGAACGCCGGGAAGAAGAAATAGTCTTGCGTAGGATTGCGCGTCTCTATCGGTTTTTAATATTCCATTGTAATGTTCAATCGTTGCGTTGGCCGAGAGGGCAGCGTCATTCCACCCATGAAAAAAAATGATCTTACCATTGCGTTTTTTGAAACCGCTGTAATCGGTGCTGGTGGCATCCAGATAGGATGACGCGTAAGCCGTTTCCGTGGCGAAGTTTTTGAAGTTGTACTTCGTATAATCAAAGGTCGAATCGTTGAAGATGAGATACTTGAAAATGTTTGTTGAAAACATATGATGCAGGCTTGGCTCTTTTTGCTGTGCGGAAACTGGCGCGGTAATCCAGGGGTCCCAGGAACCACCTTCGGCTTCTCCCCCAAATGGAAAACCCGGGTAAATCTGTTTGCCATTTGCGACCAAAGGACTGTAAATCGACTTGATTGCCGCAAGCTGCGCTTTTGTAAAACATGCGCTTCCCTGCTTTTCGTTAGCGCACACCGGTAATTTTGAAAAATCAAACTGGCATTTACCGGGGTTGTTAAGGATCCCATCAGCCGTACCGTCGACTTGGTCGCACTGCTTGAGAACTTCCTCCTGCAGGAGTTTGAGATTGTCTTTTGTGATGACTGGCTTCAAATCTTTTGGATCCGGGTAAATGTACTGGCTGTGTTGCAAAAATTTCGCAGCAATTGCGGGCCACGCAAATGCAGGTGCTCCAGCCACGATCCCGTCAAAATCCTCCGGGTAATACTGGGCTTCAACCATAGCCTGTCCGCCCCCGCGTGAGCAACCAACAAAGTACGATTTGGAAGGTGCTGCACAATAATAATTTTGCATAATGGCTTTCGATACCACGGCGGTACGATGTATGGCAAGCCGCCCGAAGTTGAGCTGTCGTTCCATGTTGTTGTACGCCCATTTGGCGTCGCCGCCTCCTTCGTGACCGGTGTCGGTGCCTGCTGTTGCAAATCCCTCATCTACTTTGGATCTAAAACTATTTTGAATACTTCCCACAAAACCGCCTCCGCCCGACATTAGAAAACGCGTGTTACTTTCGTCCGGCAACAAGATCTCAAAATTAATTTCCCTGCTTATCCTGCCCACAATTCGACAGAAAGGCTTATGTGCGGCGACAGATCCGCGCGATGGTTCATTCGGATTTTTAGTAGTATTCCCGGCATTGGCCTCGGCTACTAAAATTGTAACATCCGGAAGTTGAAGGTTCTTTAATTCCTCGCACGGCTTACAAGGTTTTACATTTTGCGCCGAGGCAAGGCAGGCAAACAATATAAGGGCGAGGCAAATGTGAAATTTTCTCATAGGTGAATTGCTTAATGGCCCGAGTGCATTTCATTAATAAAGCAAGAAGAAACGACTTTTTCCCCATTGCATTCCACCTCAATTAAATCAGGCTCGTTATTTTCAATAACAAGCCTGATTTAAATATCGTTTTGAACGTGCTTTCCGGAGTTAGCAAACTCCCGGCGGGAATTATTAAACTAAGATCTTAAGTTTTGTTTTAAACTAAACTGATAAAGATGCGCTCAGAGCATTTTGCTACCGCCAGCAAAAGAGTCAGACGGTGAGGACATTTTCATTCTGTATGCTTTTCAGTACTTCGTAGCTGTGGATCCGTGCCTGGGGATCATAGATGTGACTGGTTACCATCAACTCATCGATCTGCGCATGCCCTTGAAAATAGGCAAGATCACTGCTGATTTTTTTTCTGTCACCGATGAACGTGTATTTCATCATTTGTCTCACTGCTGCTTCTTCATAATCTCCCCAAAGTCCATCCATACTATCCACTGGTGGCTGCAAAGGCCGGCGTTTACCGGTAATAATTCCCGTAGCAAGCTGTAGGAAGGAGGTGGCAAGGCGTTCGGCTTCCTGGTTCGTGTCAGCAGCGATCACGTTAACACAAGCCATGACATAAGGCTTCCCGAGATCCCGTGACGGTTTGAAACTCTGCCGGTAAAGTTCTATGGCTTCCAGGAAATGAGTCGGCGCAAAGTGGCTCGCAAATGCATAGGGTAAGCCCAGGTGTGCAGCCAGTCGCGCGCTGTCGGTACTTGAACCTAATATCCAGATCGGTATTTCCAGCCCTTCACCCGGAATAGCACGTACTTTGGAACGCTTGTTATCTGCTGAAAAATAAGTTTGCAAGGCAATCACATCATCCGGAAAATCCTGGGCGGATTCCATGTAGTTACGCCTGAGGGCGCGGGCAGTAACCTGGTCTGTACCGGGTGCACGTCCAAGCCCCAGGTCAATCCGGTCGGGGTAAAGTGACGCAAGGGTGCCGAACTGTTCGGCAACAACCAGCGGCGAGTGGTTCGGTAACATAATGCCACCGCTGCCAACGCGGATTGTATTTGTGCCGCCGGCAATGTAGCCAATAAGTACCGAGGTCGCCGAGCTGGCAACGCTTTCCATATTATGGTGCTCTGCGAGCCAGTATCTTTTAAAGCCAAGTTTTTCAACCCGCTGTGCGAGCCGGAGGCTGTTTGTAAATGTAGTCGCTGCATTATTTCCCTCTGTTATCGGCGCTAGATCGAGAATAGAAAATGGTATATCTTGAATATGTTTTTCTGCCATGACGGTTCATTGACTGTAAGAATCCTGATAGTAAAAAGAATTTAATCAGCTTGTAAGTTCCCTTCATACAGCAATAGCTACCAGCTCCAATTGAAATTCCGACTTTGCGAGTGCTTGAGATGTCTTATTCCAATGCCCACTAAGCTTATGAGTCATCTTCCTTTTTTGGCGTCAGGCTGTTAATATATTCAGGAAATAATTTCTTTAACCGATCTGACACATTAATCTGATCAGAAGTAAGTTTGCCTTTCAACTTTTTTCTATCCATTCCTCCATCTTCTCTTTTGCCAAAAACCATTTTTTTGTAATCGTTAACGCCATTAAAAAGCCATTCATAAGCAGCGTCGGTATGATCCAGATTTGTAATTGGGCAGTAAGCCGAAACAGCGAAAATACCATCACTCGCCAAACCACAGGCAGGTTGGTATCATTTGCAACCATAAAAACACTTTAATACCGTCCAAGACAAAAGCCGGTTACTGTCGAATATGCGCTTACACTCGATATAGCGACATTCTTTCCGAAGTAATTATTGCCATGCACAAATGGGGAAAAACAGCATCGTGAAAAGGTGATCGAAGATTTTGCTTTGCAAGACTAAAATGTAATGGATAAGATTGGAAGGAAGGAAACTATTATATTGTGTAGATTTATGATAAATGGCAGGGCGGCATTATCCATCCCTCATCACTCCAACCTTTAACATCATGACAAAGAAACAAACCGAAAGAGCAGACCGATCGACAGATTCATTCCCAATCACTCAAAATACGGAGTCGAACCAACTCCTGACGAGACGTGAAATGATCGGCGTAACCAGTATGGCAAGTTTGGCGGCTTTGACGGGATTCACGGGCACATCTGTTCCCCCAACCGCGCAAGCACGGCCTCGCATCGCCTGCCTCGTCACCTACTGGGCTGCTCCTAATTCACATGCAGACTGGATCCTGACCAAGTTATTGGACGGTTATTGGTGGCAGGGCGCCCATGTGGCCTCGCGCGTGGATATTGTCTCCGTCTATATCCACCAGTTTGATACAAGCCAATTGGGTCAGAAAATATGCAAATCGAAAAACATTCCGATCTTTAAAACAGTAGGTGAAGCCGTCACGCTTGGAGGGAAGGAGCTTGCTGTGGACGGTGTTGTCATTGTCGGTGAACACGGCGATTATCCAACAAATCTCAAAGGACAATGGCTCTTGCCGCGCTGGTGGATCTATGAGAAAGTGATACGGGTTTTCGAGCAGAGCAAGCGTTCGGTGCCAGTCTTTAACGATAAGCACCTTTCGTACAGTTGGGACGAAGCCAAATGGATGTTTGACAAATCCCGTGAGCTGAACTTTCCTTTGACAGGAGGTTCCTCCATACCGGTCTACTTCCGCAAGCCCGAGGTAGAACTCGATATGGATACGCCCATAAAAGCGTCAGTCGTGATTGGCGGCGCTTCGGATGAAGGAGCCATTTTCCATTGTATAGATGTATTGCAGGCATTTGTAGAACGACGCAAGGGGGGTGAAACAGGCGTCAAGTCCGTGCAATCCGTACGCGGCCCTGAAACCTGGAAGTGGACAGAACAAAATCCTTGGGCCGGTAAGCTGCTTGAAGCCGTCCGGAAAAGTTTCAATCTGAAACCGGGACACTTTCAGGAAATCGGTAAAGCCAATGTCTGTATCGTGGAGTATAATGACGGGACAAAAGCGGCGGTATATGCCGGCCAGGGTGTGGGGTGGACGTATGCCGGTGAAATCACAGGGCGTAAAGACCCAACGATCATCTCCATGCTCGACTGGCCCGGCCCCTTCTCGCAATACCACGCCTCCAACTCCCAGCCGCACTGGATAACAGAAACGATGGTGACCAAAAAGGAACCGTTCAATGCAGAGCGACTGCTGCTGTCTTCAGGGATTACGGCATATTACATGGACTCAAATTGGGAAAACGGAAAATACTCCGCAATAGGACGCCGGATCGAAACACCGTTTATGAACATGAAATATCGTTCCACTCGGGGAGCGCAATTCAGTACGGGAGAGCGGCCGCCAAACGTTCCTTATATCCGGGGGTTTGATAAATAATTTTGAATGAGTGAATTTTCAATGAGGGGCAGACTTTGAATTGATAATTAGATTTTAGAGTCCTTTGAGTTTTCTTTACCCAAACCCGGAATTAGCCAACTTCTGCCCATTTATTCACTAATTCAATCATTCGAAATTCAATCACTAACTACATGAACCGTAGAGACATCATAAAAAGCCTAACACTCCTTCCGGCAGCCGGTCAGATTCTTTCAAAACAGTCACTCCTATCCACTGCTGTCTCTGGGAATAATTTTTCTTTGATTCCTCAGAATAAGCCGATGCCCGATCTGCACCGCGAGGCATTTGTTATGGACGGGCATACCCATGTCATGAGCCGCGAACTGGTGCTGAAAACCGATATTGGCCAACGTTATCCGGACGGGACAGTTGACCTACCAAGAGCCAAAGAAGGCGGATTGGACGCTATGTTCTTTTCGGTTTATACGCCTGAAAATTATTACCCGGGAAGGTTCGAGATCAAGAATACTTTACGTGTGATAAACCTTGCATTGGACCAGATCAGGAAGAATAATTCGAGTATCGAGCTGGCGCTCAACGCCTCCGACATTGAACGCATCAATAAAAAAGGCAAAATGGCGGCATTCCTGGACCTGGAAGGCGGCTACGACCTGTATGGTGATCTTGATCTGCTTCGCGCTATTTACAAACTTGGACTCCGCTCCATGCAACTGACCGCCCACAGTACCACAAACGCCTTTATCGATGCCTGCAATGACGTGTACACCTGGGGCGGCATTAACGATCATGGAAAAGCGGTGATCAAAGAGATGAACGATCTGGGCATGGTCATCAACGTGGCCCACGCATCTAACGATGCAATCATTCAATCGGTAGCCGCCAGCCGGCATCCGGTGATCTACAGCCATGGAGGCTTTCACAAAATTGTGGATCATCCCCGCTGCATTACAGACGAAGCGGCAAAAGCAATCGCCGCAAAAGGTGGTGTTATCGGCGTGCATTTCGGCAGCCTTTTCAACAACCCGGACTACTGGAAATGGCAAAAACCGAATAATCCGAGCAAAGTACAGCCCAATCCTCAGCCTAAAACGCCGCGTATTCTTAACGCACAGGTGACCACGCAAACCATTGAAGACGTAGACAGGGAGTTTGCACGCGAGCTTCCATTTACTTTCAAAGGGACCATCCCTGATCAATATTGGATGCATGTGGATCAGTTGGCCAAAGTGATCGACTATGGAGTAAAATTAGTTGGCGAGGACCATATTGCACTCGGTTCCGATTTAGATGGCGGCCCTGAACTGCCACGGGAAATTAAAGACATCAGTGATTACCCGCAGATGACCATCGCGATGCAAAAGCTTGGTTACAGCGACATTCGAATTAAAAAAATCCTTGGCTTAAACTGGCTTCGGGTGATCCGGAAAGTAACTGAGGGGAAATGAGGGGCTGATACAGACAACCATCATTATTTCTCCATTTCAACTCGGCCCCTACAATGGGAATGTGGATGAACTTAATGAGGTCACCTTCGACTTTGCAAAATTTTACTGCAGTCAGCCAACCAATGAATAATTCGGGCTCACATAGTCCAATATTAATTGATATGTTCAGGCTAATTGTAACAATTTGTTTAAAATGCTATTTGTGATACATTTGACCACGACAAACTGATGACACAATTCCAAGAAAAAATTGAAATACACTAAACTTATCGTTCTATTCTGTCTCATTTTAACAGCTTGCTCCAAAAAGCGACCGAAGCAATATACCATTGGCTTTTCCCAATGTACCGGTGCGGATAATTGGCGTAAGACGATGCAGGAAAGCATGTATCGTGAGCTATCTTTTAATCCCGAGATTAACTTCATTATGAAGGATGCGGGTGGACAGAGTGAAAAGCAGATCACTCAAATTGAAGAGCTGATCAAACAAAATGTTGATCTGCTGATCGTATCTCCCAATGAAGAGGAGCCTATTACCCCCGTAGTCGAAAAAGCATATCAAAATGGCATTCCGGTAATTATTCTGGATCGGCGTACCAACTCTGATCAGTATACGGCCTATGTAGGGGCCAACAATGTGGAGGTCGGGCAAATTGCCGGAGCTTACACCAACACGCTTTTGAAAGGGAAGGGAAAAGTGATCGAAATCAGTGAAAAGCCAGGCTCATCTGCAGACATAGACCGCCACAAAGGCTTTATGGAAACGATCAACCGTTTTCCTGAGATTAAATTGATTGCAAAACTGGATGGCGATTGGGATAAATATTCATTTGAAACGCCATTGACGACACTTCTGAAAACTCATTCAGATATTGATGTCATCTTTTGTCAGAATGATCGCAGGGCACTTGCTGCATTTAAGGTTTGTAAAAGTTTAGGTCTCGAAAAAAAGATCCGATTGATTGGTGTTGACGGACTTACCGGACCAAACGGCGGAATTGATCTGGTTGACAGAGATATTCTGAATGCTACTATTTTGTATCCAACAGGTGGTGAAGAAGCGATACGAACTGCCATTTCAATCCTGCAAAAACAGCCCTTCAAAAGAGAAAACCGCCTTCAAATCACGATGATTGATTCCACCAATGTCAGGATCATGAAGTTGCAGAGCGAAAAACTGGTGGCCCAGGAACAGGACATAGAACGTCGTCAAGAGAAAATCGAAGAACAGCGTACTATCTCTGAAAATCAAAGCATTGTTATTTACACCGTTTCGATCACGCTTGCTTTGGCGCTCATTTTCGGGGCAATTTCTTTTTATTCTCTAAGAGAAAACAGGAAAATAAACAGGCGGTTGGAAGTTCAGAATCATGAGATATCAGACCAGAAAAACCAGATTGAACAGCTGGCACAAAGCGCTGAAATTGAAAACGAGGCCAAACTCAAATTTTTCACCAACATTTCTCACGAGTTCCGTACGCCGCTTACGCTGATACTCGCTCCTGTGGAAGACGTTTTGGCGAGTGACAAAATCCGTGATCCGCTGATTAAACAAGAACTTTCACTGATCAGAAAAAGTACATTGCGATTGCTCAGGCTTGTAACTCAGTTGATGGATTTCAGAAAACTGGGCAGTCACCGCATGCAGGTACGAGCTGACGAGCACAATCTGGTAGCATTCGTGAAAGACATTATGGTGGCGTTTGAACGAATTGCTTCAAAACATAAAATTGATTTTCAACTGATCACTTCCGAGGCCGAAATGATGGTCTGGTTTGATGCAACGATGCTCGACAAAGTGATTTTTAATTTACTTTCAAATGCCTTCAAATTCACGCCGGATAAAGGACGGGTTTATTTGTATATTAAAGTCATAACCCATGATCGTGTACAGATTACGGTGGAAGACAACGGGATTGGAATGACGGAATCTGAGGTAGCCCATGTTTTTGAAGTCTTCTATCAGGGCGAGAGCAGTTATAAAACACTCGGAACCGGGCTTGGCCTGGCACTTTCCAAGGAATTGATCTCTCTTCATAAAGGAACAATATCTGTTCGCAGTCAGCCAAATAAAGAAACTGCATTTACCATTGAATTGCCACTCGGTCATACACATTTTGATCAGGAAGAATTAAGACATGAGCAGATAGAAGACTTTTCGATGGTTCAAAATTTTGAACTCAATGAGGAGAATTCAGTCATCACTGTACCCGCTTCTAGTGAAGTTTCAAACAAAGAGCAATCTGTGCTCATTATTGAAGACAACGATGATCTGGTACGGCTTCTGGAACAGAAGTTACAGGTCAGCTATCAGATTTTTGTAGCCAACGATGGCGATGAAGGATTGCGACTGGCATTTGAACACATCCCGGACCTGATCGTATGTGATGTGATGTTGCCTAAAAAGGACGGATTAAGCGTAACTTCTATTCTAAAAGCAGATTTTAGAACTTCCCATATTCCGATCATTTTACTCACCGCCCGCACCACAACGGAACAGCAGATCGAAGGAATTCAAATCGGCGTGGATGCCTACATCACCAAGCCATTCAACCTATTGTATGTGCAGGAGATGATCAAAACGTTGCTCAAAAACAGAGCTCTTCTTCGGGAACACTACACCAGCGAATTGCCTATTGAAACGTCAACCGGCACAAACCCGAATAAACTCGACAAAAAATTCATCACGCAGTTTACCGCATACATTGAAGAGCATTACGACAACTCAGACTTGGGTGTTGAAGACATTGGTAAAGATCTGGGAATGTCGAGGGTACAGCTTTACAGAAAAGTGAAAGCGCTACTCGGCATGAGCGTGAACGAATACATACAACAGGTAAGGCTCAACAAAGCCAAGTATTTACTGCGGCGTGACGATCTCACGGTAGCCGATATTGCCTATAAAGTTGGTTTCTCCTCTCCTACTTATTTCTCAACAGCTTTCAAGGGAAAATATAATCAAACCCCGATGGAATATAAAAAATCATAAGTAACTGGTTTTTTATTTAATATTTTCAACCTATTGTACAATTCCAGGTCATTCAATTCTTCACAAATGATACAATTTTTAAACATTGTGTATCAAAAGTGAAATACAACCAATGTATCAAATTTTAAATAATGGCCTAATTCACTGATTATCATAATTATATACTTCTAAAATACCACTGTATCAAAGTTTAACTTTTTTGAGATATTATTTAGTTATTCCGGGTGGCATGTGGCGGTAGTTTTGACAAAAAAATCAGAACTACCAATGAAAAATAGTAAGGTATTAGTTTGGTCGATCGTCGTGGCGCTTGGCGGCTTTCTCTTCGGGTTCGATACGGCCGTTATCTCAGGCGCGGAAAAAGCCATCCAGCATGTATGGGATCTGTCCGCAGTCGAGCACGGATTCACTGTTTCCATCGCATTGATAGGGACCGTACTTGGTGCCATGCTTGGAGGTATACCGGCAGACAAGCTTGGAAGAAAAACAACGTTATTCTGGATCGCTGTTCTTTATCTGGTTTCTTCGCTCGGCTCCGCACTCGCTACCGACTGGTATGTTTTCATATTTTTCCGGTTCATTGGCGGATTGGGTGTTGGCGCTTCCTCCGTCGCTGCACCGATGTATATCTCCGAAATTTCTCCGGCCAAATCACGTGGAAAAATGGTTGGGCTGTTCCAGTTCAATGTAGTTTTCGGGATACTGATCGCTTACTTTTCCAATTACTTTATGCAAGATATTGGCGACAATGCCTGGCGTTGGATGCTGGGTGTACAGGCCTTACCTTCTCTTATTTTCCTTCTTGCAATCCTGTATGTTCCTGAAAGTCCGCGCTGGCTGATTATGAAAAAAGGAGACGTAGAGCAGGCAAGAGAAATTCTGAACATCATTGATGCCGACACCAGCGAAGAAACATTGTTTGCCATCATGAACGCAAACGAAGAAACGAAAGAAAAACCCTCAGCACGACTGTTTTCAGCGAAGTACAAAACACCTGTAATGCTTGCCATTCTGTTCGCTGTCTTCAATCAGGTTTCCGGAATCAACGCCATCATTTACTATAGTCCGCGTATTTTTGAAATGACAGGCTTGGGAGCAAAAGCTGCCTTTTTATCTTCTGCCGGAATCGGTTTCGTGAACTTTGCTTTCACGCTTTTAGCGATCAATTTTATAGATCGTTTTGGCAGACGCACATTGATGGCGATCGGCTCAGTAGGCGTCATCATCACACTCGGATTGGTTGCAAGGGCATTTTTTATACAGGATTTCACCGGCGTTCCCGTTTTCCTTTTTGTATACATCGCCTTTTTTGCATTCTCACAAGGCGCAGTGATCTGGGTATTTATATCTGAGATCTTCCCGAATGAAGTACGTGCAAACGGTCAGGCGCTGGGAAGTTTCACGCACTGGTTTATGGCGGCTATTATCGCCTTTTCATTCCCCATCATTTCCGAATATCTGGGTGGCGGAATCACATTCTCATTCTTCGCAGTCATGATGGTTTTGCAGCTCATTTTCGTGTGGCGCATCATGCCCGAAACTAAAGGAACTTCGCTAGAACGGACTGATAAAACGATGGTTCTGCACTAAGTCTGCTATTAGCCGTTGGCAATTAGCTCCAATAACCGCACGTCGAACTAGAACCACCAATTAACCAACTGATTCATAAATCATTATAAGAATTAATAAGGTAAGCCAATTTTTCGCTACTACATATTTGAATCTATATGAAACCTACAATAACCGTTTTCGGAGAAATGCTTTGGGACATGCTGCCTTCTGGCAAGCAACCCGGGGGCGCACCCATGAATGTGGCCATCCACCTGAAAAACTTCGGCATGAATCCGGCTTTCATCAGTCGCGTCGGTGATGATGACCTGGGCGTTGAACTCATGGAATATCTTAACAACCAGGGATTTAATACAAAATTCATTCAAACCGGCATTACGCATCTTACCGGAATCGTGAAAGTCAACCTGACCGACAAAACCGAAGTAACCTACAAAATTGTGCAGCCGGTAGCCTGGGATTACATTCAACCATCACCCGAAAACCAGCAATTGGTAAAAGATTCTGACGTGTTTGTATACGGGACACTTTCAGTCCGCAGCCAGCAATCTCGTGATACTCTTTTGGAATTGCTCAAAGACGCCAAACTGAAAGTGTTCGACGTCAACATCCGTCCTCCGCATCTGGATAGAGCAACCACCGAATACCTGCTGCAGCAGGCTGACATTGTGAAAGTAAACGAGCATGAGCTCAATACCATTTGTACTTGGTTTGGCATACAGCCGGAAGTAGAAACTCAAATGAAATTCCTATACGAACGCTTCAACCTGAAACTGGTTTGTGTAACGCTTGGAGCCGATGGCGCAGTCGTACTCTCAAGTGAAGGCTTTCATACACAAAGTGGCTATCATGTTGAAGTACAGGACACCATAGGAAGCGGTGATTCATTCCTTGCCATGTTCCTGAAAGAATATGTTTCCGGCTCTTCCATCCAGTCAGCACTCAAAAAAGCCTGCGCGGTAGGTGCGCTGGTTGCCTCTTATTCCGGCGCCACACCGGAAATTTCCGAATCAGAACTTTATCATTTTCTTACCATTAATCACTAATTCCATGAACAAAAGATTACCAATGATGGCATTTGCCATCCTGTGCAGTATGCAGCTGGCATGGGCACAAAGAGGTACCCTCACCGGTACTGTCAAGGCTTCCGACGGCTTAACATTGCCGGGCGTGAGTATTCTTGAAAAAGGAACGACTAACGGCGCGATCACTGATGTTGATGGAAAATATTCCATTTCCGTTTCCCCCACGGCGACACTGGTATTTTCTTATGTGGGTATGATCGCCCAGGAACTTCCGACTGGCAATAGCGCCAAACTGGATGTGACATTGCAGTACGACTCGAAAAATCTGGGCGAAGTGGTTGTGGTCGGTTATACATCTTCCAAAAAAGAAGATTTAACCGGGGCTATTGCGGTCGTTGATATGGCGCCACTGAAAAATATTAGCTCGGGAAACCCGATGCAGGCTTTGCAAGGACGCGTTCCGGGTTTATATATTGAAAAGACAGGCTCGCCAAACGGTACGAATTCAAGGATCTTAATCCGGGGCGCAAACACACTGGGAAATACCGATCCGCTTTACATCATTGATGGTGTCCCAACAAAAAGACCGGAAGTATTCCAGGGATTAAACCCGAATTCCATCGAATCAATACAGGTCTTGAAAGATGCTTCCTCGTCTTCGATTTATGGATCAAGGGCTTCGAACGGCGTTATTATTGTAACGACTAAAAACGGTGCAAATTCCAATGGCAAGATCAGTATTGATTTTAACAGCAGCATTTCTGCACAATCTGAAAAATACGTGCGGTTTAAGATGCTTAACGCAGTTGACAGAGGCCGCGCCTTGTGGAGAGCATCGGTTAATGACGGTACAAATCCCGAAGACGGTTATGGAGCACTGTATGCATTTGACTGGAATAAGGATTTCAAAAATCCCGTTTTAAACAGCGTTAAGGTTCAGCCGTTAGTTGGTGGTAACCCTAACATGCCTGCCGGCGATACAGATTGGCAAAAAGAAATGTACAAAACAGGAATTGTTACCAACAATGAGCTAACGATTTCAGGTGGGAACAAGACCTCTTCGCTGCAAGTCAATCTTGGGTATTTCAAAAATACAGGGATGTTGCGGTTCACGGATTATCAGAAAATCAGCGGCCGTATCAATGCTTTAACAAGCGCATTTGATGGGAAACTAAAAATCGGCGCGAATGTGCAGCTGGCAACCTCGAATGAAACCCTTGCTTCAACCGATATTGGTGGCGCACTCACACCTGGTCTGGCTGTAACACTCGCACCCACCATTCCGGTTTACGCAAAAGATGGCTCCTGGGGCGGAGCGATCGGCTCGGGTTATTCGGATCGCAATAATCCACTTCACATGCAGGACATTAACAAATGGGATAATACCAACCGGATGACACTTTTCGGTAATGTTTTTGTCGAAATCCAGCCGATTAAAAATCTGTTTCTGAAAACCAGTCTGGGAGCTGATAATGCCAATTACCGTTTCAAAAATATTGAACAGGCTTTTGAAGAAGGATCTTTCGGACGAACCAGCAATAGTCTGACACTGGATGAAAACCGCTATTTGAGTCTGACCTGGTCCAATACGGCAAGATATAATCTGGATCTTGGAAATCACCACCTGAAATTTCTGATTGGCACTGAGGCGATCAAAAATACGCTTGATAACCAGATTGCCAGAAAAGAAGGATTTGCCGTGCAAACAGAGGATTATTTTGTACTCAACGCTGGTACAGGCAATACGAACGTGACCGGAACCGGAACTGGAAGCCGTTTATTATCACAATTTGCGCGGGTTGATTACGGCTTTTCTGACCGTTATCTGGCTGCAGTGACAATTCGACGCGATGGTTCTTCACGGTTTGGTAGCCAAAATGCCTACGGTATTTTTCCGGCAGCTTCGGTGGGATGGAGAATTGACAAAGAGGAATTCTTTAAAAATGTAAGAAAGATCAGTAATCTGAAAGTAAGAGCCGGCGTAGGCCGCGTAGGAAATCAGGAAATCGGAGATCTTGCCCGTTTCGGTTTGTACGACACACGCTATGGTACAAGACAATCACAGTTTTCAAACGGGCATAATAGCTTTTTTGATCAGTACTACAACATCGGAACGGCGTATGACTTGAACGGCGCGAACACCGGAAATCTTCCATCCGGTATCGTTTCAATTCAAGGCGCGAATCCGAATTTGAAATGGGAAAGTACTAATGAGGCAAACTTTGGTGTGGATTTCGGGTTCCTTGACGGAAGCATTCAGGGTTCTTTCGATTATTTCACCCGCAAAACCAGCGACATTCTCATCACACCTCCGATTGCGTCAGCGGTTGGAGAAGGACAGCTGAAAGTGGTTAATGGTGCTGCAAAATCCAATCAGGGATTTGAATTTTCGTTGGGATATTATGCCAAACCAAAAGGCGATTTTACCTACAACATCATGACCGGTATCAGCCGCTTCCGCGACAAAATCACCTCACTCCCAGAAGAGGTTAGAGCCGCTTATGCCGGAAACGTAACCAACACAATCCTTGGGCATTCACAGTTTGATTTGTTCGGTTATAAAACAAACGGTCTTTTCCAAAATCAGCAGGAAGTAGACGCTGCACCAGCGCAGGTAGGTGCCGGCCCGGGTCGTATCCGCTATGTGGATACCAATGGCGATCGCAGAATTGATGATCTTGACCGCGTTTTCTTCGGTACTACCTTGCCTGCATTTGAATACAATTTGAAAGTAGAGGTATTCTATAAAAACTTTGATTTATCTGTATTTGGTTCAGGTATCGCAGGCAGAAAAGGGTTTGATTCTTATACTTTTTACAACAACTTTATCAGAGGTCGTGATAATGTAGGACCGGGCGTTTTTAATGCGTGGTCACCCACAAATACAGGTTCAAAAATCCCTGCGCTTTCTCTTTCTGATTCTAATAATGAAACGCGGACTTCGGATTATTTCAACGTTAACACCTCTTACTTCAAACTGAGAAATGTTCAGCTGGGTTATGCGATCAATTCCGCTTTTGTTGAAAAAATCAAGCTGCAACGCATCCGGGTTTATGTAATGGCTGAGAACCTGTTCCTAGTCAAATCCAAAAGTTTCCTTGGACCCGATCCTGAACGCACGGATATCAACGCAATACCGATTCCGCGTACGCTTACAGTTGGGCTAAATGTTTCATTCTAATCCTTTCCGAACAATGAAAAATAAATATATATATTCGCTTATACTCGCTGGCAGTTTGATCGTTACCTCATCCTGCAAGGATTACCTTGACTATCAGCCGCAGGGCCTTTTATCCTCCGACAATGTTAAATCGGCATCCGCTGCTGAATCGCTGGTAACGGCCGCTTATGCAGGCATTGGGAATGATGAAATGATTGGCCCGATGACCAGCATGTGGGTATATGGCAGTGTACGCTCGGATGATGCCTACAAGGGAGGTGGCGGCGTTTCGGATGTGGCCGAAATCGATTTTTACGAACATTACAACCTGACAAGACCGGATCTGACTTTTATGCATCCCTACACCTGGGAGAATTTCTACAAAGCCATTTCGAGGGCCAATGCAGCGCTAGCCAGTTTAAATACTTTGACCGAGGCTGAGTTTCCTTTGAAAAAAACACGTGAGGCTGAAATGCATTTCTTGCGCGGACATTCACATTTTATGCTGAAAATGCTGTTCAAAAACATTCCCTACATCACCGAAACGATGACCAGTGCGGACATTTTAAAAGAGTCGAACGTCAGGTATAAAAACGACGAATTATGGAATAAAATCGGAGAAGACTTCCAGTTTGCTGTTGACAATCTGCCTCAGAAACAAACTCAGGTTGGCCGCGCGAATAAGCTTTCGGCAGCTTCTTATCTTGCAAAGCTAAGACTATATCAAGCTTATGAACAGGATGATAATCACAAAGTGACAGGCATCAATAAAACCCGTTTACAAGAGGTAGTTACGCTCACCCAGCAGGTAATTGCTTCGGGACAATACAGCTTACAGCCTGACTTTGCCGAAAACTTTATCGCTGAAACAGAGAACGGGCCCGAATCGATTTTTGCCATCCAATACTCGATCAACGATGGCACGGCCACAGGCAGATTGAGTTATGTGACGGGATTAAATTATCCGCACGGAGCACCTCAGTACGGATGCTGTGGTTTTCACCAGCCTAGCCAGAATCTTGCAAACGCTTACAAAACCGACGCGAACGGCTTGCCCTTATTTGACACATTCAACGACAAAAATGTCGATTTTAATACGGAAACTGTCGATCCGCGCGTAGACCACACCATTGGGATTGATGGCCATCCCTACAAATATGATGCGACTAAACCATTCAGCAACAGCTGGATCCGCGACCCGGGCGTTTATGGTTTTTTCCACACGATGAAAGAGCAGCAGCTGGCAACAAGCGCGTCTTATCACAAAGAGGGTCCTTTTATTGGGTCTTCCAAAAACATTGATATTATCCGTTACGATGATGTAATTTTGATGCAGGCGGAAGCTTATATTGAGCTGGGACAGCAAGCACTCGCACTTCCGCTGATCAACCAGATCAGAAGGCGTGCGGCGGCAAGTACCGGACGGTTGAAAAAAACAGATGGAACCTTGCCTTCCAAGTATAACATAAAAGAATATGCATCCGGCTGGACGCAGGACTTTGCAAGAAAAGCGCTTCAATGGGAAAGAAGGTTGGAATTCGCCACAGAAAGTCCGAGGTTCTTTGATCTGGTGCGCTGGGGAATTGCAGAAAAAACGATGAATGCTTACATTGATAAGGAAAAAACGAGAAGACAATTTTTGGCCACAGCAAAATTCACTGCGGGCAGAGACGAATATCTCCCGATCCCGCAGCGTGAGATCAGTTTTACCAAAGGATTGTATAGGCAGAATCCAGGATTTTAGAACGGCTATCGGCCGTCAGCTATCGGCTGTCGACCTCCGGAAGCCGACGGCCGATAGCTCAAACAAAACCAATATCTATGAAAAAAATAATCATTTGCCTGTTTCTCGTTTCCGTATTAGCAGGATCGCGAGCTATGGCTCAGGACTTTAAGGAAAAGTACCGTCCACAATTCCATTTTACACCGAAAGCCAACTGGATGAATGATCCGAATGGTATGGTGTATCACAACGGAATTTACCATCTTTTCTATCAGTACTATCCTGATGACAAGATTTGGGGGCCGATGCACTGGGGACATGCGACGAGTAAGGATATGATCTCGTGGAAAGAGCAGCCGATCGCGTTGTATCCCGATAGCCTCGGTTACATCTTCTCAGGAAGCGCCGTTGTTGACAAAAACAATACAGCAGGGTTTGGGAAAGATGCCTTGGTAGCCATTTTCACGCATCACGATCCGGTGCAGGAAAAACAAAAAACCGGCAAACACGAAACGCAGAGCATTGCATACAGCCTAGACGACGGTAAAACCTGGACGAAATACAAAGGAAACCCGGTAATTAAAAATCCGGGCATCAGCGATTTCCGTGATCCGAAAGTGAGATGGTTTGAGCCTCAGAAAAAATGGGTGATGACTTTGGCGACAAAGGATAGAATCACGTTTTACTCTTCGCCAGATCTCAAAACATGGACACGTGAAAGCGATTTTGGCGCCAATGAAGGTGGACATGGTGGTGTATGGGAATGCCCTGACCTGTTTCCGATCATGCACGAGGGAAAGCAAATTTGGGTTCTTATCGTCAACATAAATCCCGGCGGGCCAAATAAAGGCTCAGCAGGCCAGTATTTCCTGGGGGATTTTGACGGTAAAACATTTACTTCCAACTCAAGGGAAACCAAATGGCTGGATTTCGGGACGGATAATTATGCGGCGGTTACCTTCGCAAATACCGGCAATCGTAATATTCTGATGGGGTGGATGAGCAACTGGCAATATGCCAATCAGGTCCCGACTGATCCCTGGCGAAGCGCGAACACCATTGCCCGCGAATTGGGTTTAAAAACGGTTGGAAAAGAAGTTTACCTCACTTCGGTTCCTGTAAAAGAACTTGACGTTTTGAACACCACAGGATTTTCATTGAAAACTGTAAAGGTGAAAGGCCAATTGGATCTGACGGACAAGGCAAAGAATAAAACCGGATTATTCCGCCTGGATTTAACGACCAAAAACACAGCAGATTTTTCTATTGTTTTGGCCAATGACGCAGGCAACGAACTGATCGTTGGGTACGATAAAGCCAAAAATCAATACTACATCGATCGTTCTAAATCCGGTAAAATCGACTTTGAAAAGGGTTTTGGAGAAAAACACATTGCACCAAGGTTTGCAACGGGAAGTACTATCTCATTGACCATAATTGCCGACGTAGCATCGGTAGAGCTCTTTGCCGATAATGGACTCACCGTGATGACCGATATTTTCTTCCCCGAAAGCCCCATGTCCAAACTCATGATCAAATCCGTCTCGGGCGTTACTTTGGACACATTGAAATACACTTTGCTCAAATCTTCAGTCGAATAACCTAAGATATACGATCTACCACCGAGGCTCCATTTTATCGATTCGGAGGGATGAAATCGGTGGTAGATATCATTTACTTATTACGCAATCGTACACTTGCCCTCCCACTTGCTCTGGAATTTCGCATATAGCGTATTGTTCAAGCGAAACTTCCATCTGGCAAAACTGTTTTTTAACGAACATTAGACTTCCCGAAGATTCCGTAGAAATTAACCCACATCCCGTTAAAGTTTTGCCCCAAACCTCTTTCAGGGACGTAAAGTTGAGTACATTTAAACAGCAAAAAATGAACATGTACTTGATAAAAACTGATTTATGAAACTGGCATTTTCTCTGGTAATCACTTTTCTTATAACTGCCGGGGCAGCTTCGTCGTCCGTGACCAGAAAACCTGGTAAAAAGATTGTTCAAACAATCACAAACCCAAAGGTTAAAGCGCTCCCTCGTGTCGCCATTACCGGACTGGCGATTGAATCAAGCACTTTTTCGCCCGCACTCACCAACGAGGAAGCTTTTCATGCAAAGTATGGAGACAATATTTTTACCTCATATCCATTTTTTGCTGCTGATTCACTAAACCGCAAGCGCGCAGTATGGTTTCCCGCCATGATGGGTCGTTCGTTGCCGGGAGGTGCGGTTACCAGGGAAGCATACGAATCCATGGTTAAACAATCGCTCGAGCTGCTGAAAAAGAACCTACCCTACGACGGTCTGTTTTTTGATATTCATGGAGCAATGAGCGTAGTGGGCCTTGATGATCCGGAAGGTGATTTTATCGTACGAATCCGTGAAGTGATTGGCAAAAAAACCGTGATTTCTACGTCAATGGACCTTCATGGAAATGTTTCATGGCGTCTGGCACAAAATACCGATTTGATCACCTGCTATCGGATGGCTCCGCACGAAGATGCCATGCAGACAAAGAAAAGGGCGGTTAACAATCTATTGTCCAGATTGGAGAGTGGAAAAGGCAAACCTGCTTACAAAGCCTGGATTCCAATACCGATTTTACTCCCTGGTGAAAAGACAAGCACGCGGATCGAGCCTGCTAAAACGATATATGCTGCGGTAACACCGGCTTCCTTGCAACCCGGAATTATCGACGCCGCCATGTGGGTGGGATACGCCTGGGCCGACGAGCCGCGGAATCACGCCGTGGTGATGGTAACGGGAGATGACAAAGAAAAAGTAACACAAACAGCTGAGAAACTGGCCAAAAGCTTTTGGGATGTGCGATCGGGCTTTGCTTTTGTAGCACCAACAGATGATTTAAAGGGAAGTCTGGATAAGGCAGTTGCCAGTCAAAAACACCCGTTCTTTATCAGTGATTCAGGAGACAATCCTACTGCCGGAGGAGCCGGTGATGTAACCTGGACCTTGACAGAAATACTGGCTCGTCCGGAGTTTAAGAACGAAAGCGGACCGTCCCTGATCTACGCATCTATTCCAGGGCCTGACCTGGTAGCAAGTGCAGTGGCAGCTGGGGTTGGCGGAAAGGTGGATGCCTTGGCCGGAGCAAAAGTTGACTTCCGCCTCGCGCCGCCGGTAAGGCTGGTGGGTACCGTCGAATCCATTGTGCATGGAGATCAGAATGCTGAAACAGAGGTTGTGGTCAAAGTAGGTAGCGTGCATGTGATCGTTACGAAAAAGCGTAAGCCTTATCACAAAGAAATTGACTTTACACGTCTGGGACTTAATCCCCGAAAATCGGATATCGTTGTGGTAAAAATCGGATATCTGGAACCTGAACTTTATAACATGCGGGCAGACTGGATATTGGCACTTACCCCTGGCGGTGTAGATCAGAATATTGAGCAGCTGGGATACAAAAGAATCAAGCGACCGATGTTTCCATTGGATAAAGGCATGAAAGATCCGGATCTGAAAGCCAAATTTGTTCCTGCGTCGGATAAATTGTAAGGGCGGACTGCTACAAATCCTTACAAAGAATAATCACAACTGAGCCGGCGATCATAATACACGCGCCCACAAGTTTTTTGCGAATATCCTGTTCGTCAAAAAACTTGTGTCCTAATAGCACACTTCCAATACTTGACAGCTGAAAAAGGGACAGTGCATAACCCACCGGCATATGATCGAAGGTATAAATCGTGGTGATCAGAGTGGTTCCAACGCAAATGACAAGAATTACTGATTTGGGAAAATCCGAAAACTTCAATTTGATTAATTCCTTTGCGGGATTGATCCCGGAGAATAATAGGAATACAAAGGAAAAAACAGCACCAATTCCACACCAGATGATGCAGGCGATAGTCTGGGAAGAGATTATAATGACTTTCTTTACAAAAATCGCTTCTATTGCTGTGAGCAGCAATGCAAAAAAACGGAATTGTATCTCCTTTCTTTTCAGCAAATTCCAGGAAAACCGGTCATCTGTTGTGTCCAGAATAAAATAGCTACCTCCAATGATCAGAAACACACCCAACATCCCCCATGCGCCCGGGATTTCTCCAAGCAATAATATGCCCGCTATAACTCCAACAACTGATTTGTACGAATTAATAGGGCCCAGTACCGAGAGGTCCCCTTTTTCCAGTGCCTTGACCAAAAAGCCATTTCCAAAAGCACCTAAAATTCCAACCATCAAAGCATAAAACCAGAAAGGAGCAGGAAACCCACTCCAATGAATATCCAGCGCGAATGGCAGGCAAAGGACGGACAGAAAACCGTAAGTCAGAAAATTAATGACCAGCGGATTGTTACCCCGATTGATAAGCTGTTTTTGAAACACATTGCCCAAAGGGTTGGCTGTGATTCTGAATAAAACGGCGATCAATGTAAGGATACTTTGGATCACGAGAATTTCTTATAAAATAATGGACTCGATCTATCTGATGTTCAATTCAAATGTACAAATAACTCTGACAATAGGATGTTGACCCGCAATGTAACCTCTTTCCGGTTTTGGGTAGCGAGGCTCATTTTAGAAGTTATAACGAAATGCAGATGGTAAGTTTGCTTATGCCGCGTCTTTTCTAAATAACCAGCTATCAATTGTTCCTTCGATCAAAATGTACAAAAAAAGTGGTTGTATAATTATTCTCCTTCTGTTCAGTATGCTGTCAAACGCCCAGAAACGGCAAACCCAGGTGGCTATACGTGGGGAGAATTTTTATATCAATAACGCTATCACGCTAAAAGGAAAAACTTATAACAGCATGAAGCTCGAAGGGCTATTGCCTAACTCGCGAATGGTACAGGGCACCTTTGACGATCTGAATCCTGAAACGCGGGATCTTTGGAAATATCCTGATACCGGGAAATGGGATCCGAACCGAAACACAAGTGAATTCATAAACGCCATGCCGTCTTGGAAGGCAAATGGATTGCTGGCAATTACCTTGAACATGCAAGGAGGAAGTCCACAGGGCTATTCCAAAGACCAACCGTGGAATAATTCAGGATTTAATGCTGATGGTTCGCTCCATCCGAAATATCTGCAAAGGCTGCATAAGATCCTGAAAAAGGCGGATGAGCTTGGCATGGTGATCATTATCGGTTATTTCTATTTCGGGCAGGATAACCGCCTTAGAGATGAAACAGCGGTAACCAATGCAGTAAAAAATATGACAGAATGGCTTCTCAAAACAGGTTATAAAAATTTGCTCGTAGAAATAAACAACGAATGCAACATCAAATATAGCCATCCGATCCTGCTTGAAAACCGGGTTCACGAATTGATAACACTTGCGCAGTCGATCAAAATTAAAAGAAGGCGTCTTCTGGTTTCGACCAGTTTTAGCGGCAATCATATTCCAAGCGAAAATATTCTGGCGGTCAACGACTTCGTTCTTATCCATGGCAATGGCGTTTCCAAACCTGACCGCATCGAAGAAATGGTACAGATCATCCGAAATAAGCCTTCATACAAAGGTCAGCCCATAATTTTTAACGAGGATGATCATTTTGACTTTGAAAAACCAAACAATAATTTCCTCTCTGCCACCAAAGTACATGCTTCCTGGGGTTACTTCGATTACCGCATGAAAGATGAGTCTTTTGAAGATGGCTATCAAAGTGTCCCGGTAGACTGGGGAATCAACGGAAAAAGAAAAAAAAGCTTTTTTGGGCTTCTCAGAAAAATGACTAAGGGAGATTGATAAACCACCTCCCAGGACAAATGAACAGCTTACGAAAGTCTCACCGAATATAAAGGTTTATAAATTCGTGGCCTTTTCCCCTCTTTTGACGAATGTGTCGATACCTGGCGCTTCTCCTCTACAAAGCTCTTGGTGGCGAATGGATTTGTACTTTCAGTAAACTGTTCGAAACTATCTTCTTTGTCTTTATAGGAGTGATTGTTTTTAGTAAACATGGCTTAAGTAATTTAAAGTTTTCAAATCGTTTTACAGAGATACCTAAAAATCATGCCTGAAGGAGCAGTGATAACTTTGTCCCTCTCAAGCCTTCCACAAACAGTAACAGCAGGAAGTGGTTCGAAAATCATAATGACCAATGCCTGAGCAGAAGTTCGATTGCTTGACGCGATTATTTTCTTGACTGGGTGAAATAGAGCAAATGATCAATGATGCGTAAAGTTGTCCATCCAATCCCAACGAATGGCTTTCTAATTACCAATTACGCCAAAGATATCTACAGTACAGGGGACCATGAGATTACCCATTTATTTCCCTTCCCAACATTCCTATTCAATGAGAAATCCGTAACAGTTAGTTTGACAGCCGATTACACCGAAGGCCTGCCTTTTGCCTGCTGGCACAATTGTTATAGAGAATGAGAATCCTCGCTTTTCTGGTTGGGTATTGATGCTCCAAACCAGCAGCGAATCCATAGAGAAGTAAGCGTGAAATTAAACAACCTGAATTTAACTGTACTATGGAAAACAATGTCGACAAGCCGATGCCAGAGCGTTACTGGAATTTATTCTCCAGAACGCGGCCTGTTTTAAGGATTTAGTGTTAAAAGCTATGGCCGTTGATGGGTCGGCTATTTATTCATATTTACCGCACAAAGCGCTAAGACTTGCTAAAAGTCGCGGGAAAGATTTTGTGCCCATTTTTTAAAAAAACACAACAAGCGTGTGGAGACCACACCTGTCTTAACAGAGTTAAATCAACTGTAACTATTTATTCAACAACAAATTATGTCACACTCCAAACCTTCGGACAGCATCAACATGGACCGTTTACCAAAAAACCTGATGTGTTTTTCACACCTTCGATGGGACTTCGTATATCAACGTCCGCAACATCTGATGACCCGTTTCTCATCATTTTCCACTGTCTATTTTTTTGAAGAGCCTGTTTTCGAATCTTCAGAGAAAGCATTCCTTTCTTTTTCACAACGCCTGCCAAACCTATGGGTTTGTGTACCGCATTTACCCTTTGGGCTGTCCAAAAGCGAGGCGAACAGACAATTGAAAGACCTGCTGGACATATTTTTTATCAATAAAAATACTCGTGATTTCATTTTTTGGTACTACACGCCGATGTCACTCGAGTTTTCTCACAAATTTATCCCCGCCCTCACAGTATATGACTGCATGGATGAGCTATCAGCATTCAAGTTTGCACCGGAAGAATTGAAGGGTCTCGAAATGCGACTTTTTGATAAAGCTGATGTCGTCTTCACCGGAGGACAATCTCTTTATGATGCAAAAAAACATCAGCATACGAGAATCTACCCTTTCCAGAGTAGTATAGATAAGGCTCATTTTGAAAAAGCAAGATACCAGCTATCCGAGCCTTCGGACCAGGCAAATATCAAGGGAATAAAGTTAGGATTCTACGGCGTTATCGACGAACGTTTTGACATCGATCTCATTCGCGACATTGCTACCAGACGTCCTGAATGGCAGATGATATTGATAGGACCTGTGGTCAAAATTGATCCGGGCACTTTGCCTTTGAACAGCAACATTCATTACTTAGGATCCAAAAGTTACGACGAGCTTCCACAATATTTATCAGGCTGGAATGTGGCGCTCATCCCATTTTTGCTAAACGAATCTACCAAATTCATCAGCCCAACCAAAACGCCAGAGTATCTGTCTGCTGGAAAACCTGTTGTCTCTTCTGCAATCCGGGATGTAATAAACCCATACGGAAGACAAAATTTGGTCTCTATTGGTACAGATGCCGAAGACTTTATCAATGAAATAGAAAATCTGTTGAATATGCCGGATTACACCGGCTGGCTGGCGCGCGTGGACCATTTCCTCGCTGACAATTCGTGGGATAACACCGCTTTTTCGATGACAAATCTGATGTTAAATGCGATGAAAAGCGAGGTTCCAATTTCCATAAGTGTACAATAGGATACAGTGGCAATCTTTGAACGCAACGAAAAAAATGGTTATTAAAAACCCATTCAAATCCTTCTGGATGGGAGGATTTGAATGTACAGATCAGCTGAACACCCACGGTGATCGTGTGGACTTCCTTCATGTGACCGCTCACCTGGAACTTATCATGGAAGACTACACCCTGTTGCAGCAATTTCAGATGAAGACTGTTCGTGAAGGGCTTCGATGGAGTATGGTGGAAGTCCGTCCGTACGTTTATGATTTCAGTACGGCCAAGAAAATGATCATTACTGCGCGGGACCTGGGTATTCAGCAGATTTGGGACATTTGCCATTTTGGGTTTCCAGATGACCTGAGTCCGCTTCATCCGCATTTTACCCCTCGTTTTGCAGCATTATGCACAGCCTTTGCCCAGTTTTACAAGGCAATGGGTTTTGATGAACCGCTTATCGTAACGCCGATCAACGAGGTGGGTTTCATGTCGTGGCTTGGCGGTGATGTGGCTGGTACTTCGCCTTATTGCCGACACAATGGCTGGGAGGTAAAATATTCGTACATGCGCGCTTACATTGCAGGTGTGCGCGCCTTGAAGGAAGTTGATCCGCGGATTAGAATAGTGACTACTGAGCCTCTTGTAAATATTGTGCCGAAACAGGATGCGACTGACAGGGAAATCGAAGACGCTAAACACCACCACGATCTTCAATATCAATCGCTTGACATATTATGCGGACGAATCTGTCCTGAATTGGGAGGCAAACCGGAATATCTGGACCTGCTTGGGTTTAACTATTACTACAACAATCAGTGGGTTCTGACTCCGCACGAGATTCTGGGATGGAATGACCCCGTACCAAATGCCAGGCTGCGCCCCTTGTCATCTTTGCTTATCGAAGCGCATCATCGGTACAATCGGCCCATCGTGCTCTCGGAGACAAGTCACCCAGGCGAGGACAGGCCGCTCTGGATACAGCACATCACTTCCGAAGCGATAAAAGTGCTCAGGCAAAATATTCCACTGTGGGGAATATGCATATATCCGATCATTGATCGCCCAAACTGGGACAATCTCGACGATTGGCACAACTCGGGCGTCTGGGATATGGTACCCGAATATGGGTCAAAAAGCAGAATTTTGCATCTTCCTTCCGCTCATTTCCTTCACGCAAGCCAGAAGTGGTTGTCGGAAACTTTGCTATTAGCGCAAAACCAAAGAACTTACGAATTCGAAGAGATCACGCCTGATCTTTGTCAATCCGACGAAAAGATTGGATCGGGTATCCAGGAGCCAACTTTATCCCTATTACAATGGCCATGAACAAATTCGAAAAATTAAAAAATGAGCTCAACGAAATACAGCCGGTTTCAGCCACCCAGTTTGGAACGAGCATCATCGTCGCGCCACATCCCGACGATGAAACCCTTGGCTGCGGTGGCACGATTGCTGCCTTATGCAAGTCGAAAATTCCAGTGCATTTTATATTTGTGAGCGATGGAACCATGTCTCACCCGAATTCAAAAAAATTCCCATCGCTGAAACTACGAAAACTCAGAGAGCTCGAAGCAAAAAATGCCGTAAGAAAACTAGGAGGCGATACCGGGCAAATTGAATTTCTAAGACTGAAAGACTCACTGGTTCCCAACCCGGAAGACATAGATTTCGCGCCGACGGTAAAAAAACTGGTCGCTCAACTGAATCAGATACGCCCAGAGTCCGTCTTTGTTCCCTGGCAAAAAGACCCTCACAGAGATCATCAGGCTACCTGGAAGATCATGCACGAAGTTTTTAACAGGATTGAACAAGTCCCAAGAATACTGGAATACCCCGTTTGGTTTTGGGAACGGGGTGATTCGGCCGACCTTCAATACATTGACCACATGGCCAAACTAATCGTGAACATCGAAGATACGCTTTCTATGAAAAACGCAGCGCTGACCGCTCACGTTTCTCAGGTAACACACCTTATAGATGACGATCCGGAAGGTTTTATGCTCTCGCCGGAAGTTATTGCTCATTTCAATACGCCGATCGAAGTATTCTTTGAATCAAAAACCCAAAAATGATGGAAAAGCCTGTAAAATCTCTGGATGCCGAATTCTTCGAAAGACTGTATCAGCAAAACGAGGACCCCTGGAATTTTGAAAAGAGCGACTATGAAAAAGCAAAATACAAAGCTACCTTAAACGCACTTCCCCGTGAACTGTATTCAAATGTATTTGAAATTGGATGTTCTAATGGGCTTTTGAGTACGATGATGATGGAAAGGTGTGATCAGTTGCTGGCCGTCGACGCCAGTTCGACTGCTGTGAAAAATGCTGCCAGGCGACTGAAACAATTTCCAAATGCAGAAGTGAGAACAATGACCATTCCAAAGGATTTCCCCGAACAGAAATTCGACCTTATTTTATTTTCAGAGATAGGCTATTTTTTGAATAAAGCGGATCTCATATTTACCAGAACCAAGCTGATCGAGGCTTTGCTGCCCGAAGGGCATTTGCTTTTGGTTCACTGGAAACCCGTAGTTGCGGAATTTCCCTTGACTGGTGACGAAGTACACGAAATATTTGCAGAAAAAGCCGGTGCAGAACCAACTTCCGAGCTCACACATTTATACGGCACCTCTACAGATGAATACAGGCTCGACTTGTTTGAAAAAATAGCTGCCTGTAAATAAGGATACATATTCAGGATCCCGTCCTCTGATATTCCTGAATTTTATACCTGAGATCGGGAATTACTTTTACTACATCGATTTTTGGCCAATTGTCCATCCAGCATCCTTTTCCCAGCTCATCCTCAATTTTTTCCCACAACATCCCAAAATATAAAGACCCATTAATCTGGTCTTCCAGCCAATGCTCTTCAAGCATCAGCATCTCCGAAATCCTTCGAATATGAGCGTTCTTGTGGCGCAACTGATTTTGTCTCTCATTCCAGACAGTCCGCAACCGGCGCCGGGCCGAAAATTTTTGAAACAAGGTATCCGCTTGCTCCACCAAAATAGGATCATGTGCTTCATTCATTTCACCCCATTGTTTTAATTGTATGGAAAGGCCAAAGCCCACCCGTCCCTGTATCCGCGTCGAAGTCATCACTTTCACCAGGGGGCTCAACCTGATTTTTGCGTCAATGCGCGTAAGGGCTTTGTGAAAAGCCATATCTTCTAAGAATGGAACAACCGGGAGCCTTCCCGAAAGATCATATATGGAGCATGTAACTGCAAAACTTGCCCCAAAGCACTGATAGTGCCTGGGCCAGGGATCATTGTCAATAGGATCCAGAAGCGCCTCGGCCTTGGAAACAAGATGTTTATATGTGACGTCCCTAAGATAATAGGCTCTTGACACTGTCCGCTCTGGCCGGGTAAGTATCCTTCCACCGACAACGTCATTTCCCTTATTGATTTCCTGAATGGTGTTATGGATCCAGTTTTTATCTACCTCAGAGTCACTGTCGGTGCTTGCAATAATTCCGTCGTGTTTGTTCAGCACAGCAAAACGATTGTAAGCTGCATCCATCAGCAGCCTTCGTACGGTTCCGATGTGTGCGACGTCGTTATCCAGCATTATTTCCTCTATATGCAACTGAAATTCAGGATACAATTGTTGATACGCGCGGCCGATTTCGGCTGAATCGTCTGTGCAATTGTTTGCGAGAAAAAGAACCTCGTAATACGCAAATGATAACGGACTTCCCAGCCCATCCTGCTGGTGCCGAAGTGCTTCCAGTGTATTCCAAATGTTCTCCCGCTCATTCCTCACAGGAAGAATAACCGATAATTTTAAATGACCTGAAAGACCGGCATCAGAAAATAATTGGTGTGTTGAGCCAGCTAGCGATATCGAAGCTGCTTGTGCATAGTGTCCTGACATAGATTTCTGAAAAATTGGGATAGGGAAAACCTAAACTTGCCATCCGAAGCGCTCCATGAAGTGAGCGTTCCTTACCATTCAAAAAAGTATGCCATCGTTACCCTGATACACCAAATTTAGCTTATAATCTCCCCGACATTATTCACAATCTATAGGCTGGTTTCCTAGCACATTAACAAAGCCAGTTCACTAATCGGTCTCCTTTTTGTTGACCACTTTATCCGGAGAATTTTCTGGCATTTTTTCCCCCAGCAATTTGCCCCACGGCTTCAATCCGTCAATCCGATCAAAAATAATCTTCAGTACGGCTACAAACGGAATGGACAAAAACATACCGCTTACACCCCACAGATTACCTCCCAGCAACACGACAAGAATAGAGATTAGGGCATTCACAGATACCTTGGATGACACGATCCTGGGAACGATCACATTATTATCAACAAACTGGATCACGACATAAGCGCCCACAATCATTAAAGGAGTTGTCATATTTTCCTCGGTAATAATCGACATCAGAACGGGTAAGGCAATGGCGATTACTCCGCCAATGTATGGGATCAGATTGAGGATTGCGCCGATCACACCCAGCAGTATAGCATACCTGACGCCCAAAATAAGCAATGCAGTAGAATTTAAAACTGCGATAATCGACATTTCGATCATCAAGCCTACGATGTAACTTTGAACAGCGCCCTTTGTCTCCTGTAAAATTTCCTGCACCTGCTCCGAATGATCTTCTTCAAAAACTTCGAAAACGAAATTTAAAATGAGTGGCTTGTAGAATAGCAACAGAAAAACATAAAGCGGTATAAGAACAAAAAAGCTAAGCATGCCAAACACTGTATTCAGGGTTTTACCAATATAAGCTTTGCTGTTGTTCATCGCATCCTTAACCATGCTCGTTTGCTTTTCGGTAGTGATATCGAACCGCTCCGTGAGCCATCCTTGCAGATCATGGGTCAGTGACAGGAATTTTGCCTGAAGCTGTGGAAGCATTTTTCCAAACTGTACAATCTGGGAGGAAAGAAAAAAGATAACCCCGGCGAGAACCAGAACGGCCAATAAAATAGTCAAAGCGATTGCCAGTATTTTATTGAAATTCCTCTTTTCGAAGAAGGTGTAAACCGGGTTCAATAATATCGATATCAGCCCTGCAAAAGCGAAGGGCACTATAATCTCCTGAAGTAATGACGCGATCAGGAAAAACAAGTAGACCCCTATAACAACCAGCGGGGCTTTAATGTAAAATGGATATGCGGTTGTGACGCCTTGTTCTTCGTCGCTATTTGGTGTCCTGTTTCGCTTTTTATAAATCTGGCTCATTCAAATAATTTGGAAAAATGATTATATCGTTTACTCCAAGGTTTATCCGTCCGGGAACAGCCCTGGCGCAAAACGTATACTATAATCCTGCCAGTAATTGTTGTTCAAACCACTGCATCATATTTTCCCCATCGTTGACGGAAATCCTGTAATTATGTTGATGAGATTGGGCAGTGTGTCGTTTCAGAAACATCAATCTTAGGGCAACATCCGACCAAAGATTGGTAGGTACGGAGAAGCAAAAACAATTGACACATAGATACGGAGCGAAGCCAACACTCCACCCCACATATAATTCCACTTTACCTCACCGAATTTCTCGGGTCAGCAGGATTTTTCAAAACATATTCTTTGGGTGGTTCAAGGCCCTGTAAATGCCGGACAAAATAGTCCCAGCGACGTCTCATCATATAGGCTCCGTAGGTGCCATACCCGTGGCGGCTGTTGGGGAACACAATCAGATCATAATCCTTATTGGCTTTCTGCAAAGCTTCTATGACCAACATTGTGTTATAGGGCGGAACATTATCATCCATCATGCCATGTGCGAGCATGAGCTTACCTTTCAGTTTGCTCGCATGAACCTGATTTGCCTGAGATTCATAGTTTGATATCCCCTCTCCAATCTCCCTTGACAAGCCGATGTAACGCTCCCCCCAGTCGTCCTCGTAATTCCTGTTGTCATGGTTGCCCGACTCGGCTATACCTACTTTGAAGAAATCCGGATACATAAACATTGCACAAGCAGTAGCAAAGCCGCCTCCCGAATGTCCGTGAATGCCGACGCGACTTGTGTCTATCCAATTGTATTTAGCCGCAAGTTGCCTAATTCCTGAAACCTGGTCCGGTAATGTGTTTTCGGCCATGTTTCCATAACTCATGTCGTGGAAAATTTTGGATCTCAGCGGATTACTCGTCCCTTCTATTTCAATGACAATAAATCCCAATTCGGCCAAAGCCTGGTTATCCCGTCTTGCCGCATTGAATGCCCAGGTGCGCACGCTACCTCCCTGCGGTCCCGGGTAAATGTAATCTACCACAGGATATTTTTTAGTTGAGTCGAGGCGTGCCGGCGTATACATCAGGCCGTATACATCTGTTTTTCCGTCATGTGCTTTCACCGAAAACGGAATTGGCGCTTTCCAACCGATACCTTTCAACCGTGTTACATCCGTTTTCTCCAACTGCGAAATAGGTTTCCCGCTTGTGTTACGCAGCGCCATGACAGGTGCCACATCCGGTTCGGAATACGTATCAATAAAATAGTTTCCGGAAGGCGATAAAGAAACGGTGTGGACACCCTCTTCCGGCGTCAGGCTTGTAAGGTTATTGCCATCAAAACCTATCTTGTAAAAATGCGTATAGTATGGATTACCCGCTTCTTTGGCATTGGCCATAAAATAGATCACACGGCTTTTTTCATCGATTTTGATCAGTTGCGTAACCACCCAGTCACCTTTGGTAATCTGGTTCTTCAGCTTGCCTGTGTTGCTGTCATAGAGATACAAATGCCCCCAATTGTCCCGCTCGGAATACCAGATGATCTCATTTGTTTTTGGCAAAAACCGCCAGCTTATCCCGCTTTGCCCTGATTCAAACTGTGTTGCGACGATTTCTTCAAAAATCTCCCTGACTTTGCCTGTGCCAGCATCCGCAATCCTGATCTTTTCCTGCTTGTGATCCCTGGAAGTGGAAACAAAGGCAAGCTGGGTCGCATCATCGCTCCACACGATATCGCTAAGCACTCCGCCCCGGCTGATGTCATCTCCCATGGTGGCGCGGTGTGCGTCCGGTGCAATTTGTAAGCGTACGATTTTAGGTGTTTCCAAGTTAATGATCACACGATGCAGCATAGCAATTACGCTGTCACCTGGCAGTGGATATTTCCACGCTTCAAGCTTAGGATGACCAACATTGGTCGTCACAAGGTACATATCGCCGACGTGCCTCTCGTCCTGCTGATAAGTGGCAATTTTTTTCGAGTCAGGCGACCAGAGGAGCATGGGTTTGTCCGTATGATGCCAGCCTGCATTGTCGGTTGCGTATCCGAAGTCCTTCACTCCGTCGGTTGTCAGCTGAGTAAGCTGACCGGTCGTCACATCGCGTAGCCACAAATTATAATCCTTTATGAAGATTGCCTTTTTACCGTCAGGTGAAATCGTTTCACTTTTAGGTTCGGTTTCTGTTTTGACTGCTACTGAGGCCTCCTGGCTTATTTGAAAAGTTTTTACATCATATTTCCATTTCTTTTCGCCAACAGTAAATGAAATAAATTTGTCGTCCTGAGAAAAAGTTATGCTCTGGAATGGCAGCATAGCAGCCGAATAGCTTTTCCCTGATGCGGCCGACAACGCTTCTGCCACTTTTTGTTGATTGAAAGCCGGCCCGCGCGTTCCTTTCAGGGCATCGACCTTTACAAATTCGCTTCCCTGGGAAGTTAGTTTCCGGTACCAGAACCGATCGCCGGGGAGCCATGTAACTGCACCAGGTACGTTGTCAATATACTTTTGCGCATTGCCGATGAGAAAACTTTCTGCCTTTGCATAATCGGCGGCCGTCAGAGACGGTTTTGTTTGAGCAAAAGCAGGTGTCAAACAAACAAAAAACAAAAAGATGCTTGAAAAATTCTTCATAAAAGGCTTACTGGTAATGTCATATAATTTTGAATATGGTGCTACATCTTACTGCGTCCCTCAATTGTCAGCACGAGTTTATCTGAAAGTATTGTCGCAGAAAGTACACAACCAAAAATATACTTATTTTTTTGAAGTGCTGCAAGTTTAGGGCGGACATAAAAGATTGGGTACTGATAATATGATCACCTGCTCTTAGCAATCTTCTGTTACCGGCAATGATCCTGGAAAGGCGATTGCATGATTTACACCTCGTTATTTCGATCCAATGGTCTATTCCAAAAAAAATTATATGAATATTTCCAGTAAAAATATTGATTTACGCAAGTAACCAATAGATACTGGATAGCTTTTAACCATTATTCATCCCAAAACCAAAAACCGCTCGCCTATATGAAGAATCTACGAAGTTGTGTACTGATCCTATTAGGACTGGTATTTACCCATCAATACATCTATGCGCAGAGCCGGCAGGTTAGCGGCAAAGTGGTGGATGAAACCAGTAGCCCGGTTGCCGGGGCGAGCGTATTGCTCAAAGGCTCTGCCTCAGGCACCAACACGGGAGGTGACGGGAGCTTCTCCCTTAGCATCCCCACAGGAAATCAAATCCTCATCATTTCTTCGATTGGCTTTAAAACGCAGGAGGTGGGTGTTACGGCTGCAACCTCACAACTGACCGTGAAGCTGCTGCCCGATATCAAAAGCCTGGGTGAGGTGGTTGTTACCGCACTTGGTGTGCAAAGAAACACCCGTAATGTTGGCTATGCCGTTCAGCAGGTGGATGGTAGCAGCATCCAGGAAGCACGTGAAGTAAACTACATCAACTCGCTGCAAGGAAAACTGGCCGGGGTACAGATTGGCGGTAACAGTGGTTCCATGGGTGGTTCGTCACGTGTTACCATTCGCGGGCTAAAATCCATTTCCGGAAACAACAACGCCCTGTTCATTGTGGATGGCGTACCGATGGCCAATATGAACCTGAATTCCTATGGCGTTACAGGCGGCCAGGGAACAGGAGGTGGCGGATATGATTATGGCAACCCGGCCCAGCTGATCAACCCGAATGATGTGGAAAATATCTCAGTCCTCAAAGGCGCTGCTGCAACGGCGCTGTATGGAAGTCGCGGACAAAATGGAGTGATTTACATTACGACAAAATCCGGTAAAGGATCGGGGAACCTCTCATTGAATTACGATTTGAATATTCAAATGGATCAGGTCTCTTTGCTGCCAAAACTTCAAAACAGTTACGGAGGCGGCGGCAGTGATGCTTTTACCAAATTATACGTAAACCAGAACCCGACAGGTTTTCTACCAGGTGGTGGCACCTATGACGACAACGACGGGAAGGGTAAATATGACCTTATTCCTGATTACGGAACGGACGAATCGTGGGGGCCGAAAATGGATGGCAAACTGGTGAGACATTATTGGTCATGGGACCAGGACCGCAACAATCCCAATTTTGGAAAAACAGCCCCGTGGAGCCCACACCCAAACAATGCAAAGGATTTTTTCAAAACCGGTGTAACCTTTTCCAACAACCTTTCCGTTGCCAGCAGTGGCGACCGCGGATCGATACGGTTTTCGCTCGGCCAGACCAAACAGAATTTCATTTATCCCGGCAGCAATTTGAACCGGTTTTTTATCAGTATGAATACCACTTACAAGTTCACGGATAAATTCACGTTCAGCGGCGGGATTAATTATATCAATGATCATTCAAAAGGACGGCCGGGTACGGGCTTCTTCGGCAACAACCCGATGCTCTTCTACGTCATGTACGGACAGCGTCAAATCGATGATTCATATCTGAGAAATTACAAATATGCCGATGGTACCGAACAATCCTGGAACCGTACGGCATGGAATATTCAGAAACCCGCATTTACCCAAAACCCTTATTGGAACCAGTACGAAAATTACAACACCGACCAAAACAACCGGTACTTTGGAAACGCCGGCCTGACTTACAAGTTTACCGACTGGCTTTCAGCCGATGTCAGGGTTTTCTCCGATTACCTCAACCACCTCGATGAAACACGCAGTGCAAAAGGCTTTTTTGTGGGATCTTATGCCAAAAGGGTAGCGATCAATAACGAGAACAATTATCAGGGAACGCTGAATATTAATAAGTCATTCAACGATTCGAAACTTAGCCTGGAAGCGGTACTTGGCGGTAATATTTTAAGTATCAAATCGAGTGTAGACGCAGGCACGACAAATGGAGGTTTGCAAAACCCGCTCGTTTATGTGTTGCAAAATTCTGTAACTCCCGCAACGGTATCCAATGCGTACGGCAACAGACAAACCAATTCACTTTTCGGATCGGTTACGGTGGGTTATAAAAAATTCCTTTATTTAACAGCCACAGGCCGTAACGACTGGGCATCGACACTCAAACAAACCGGTAACTTTTCTTATTTCTACCCATCTGTTGCAGGGTCATTTATCTTTTCCGACATAGTCCCGAAGAGTAACTGGCTGACTTTGGGCAAGGCACGCTTATCCTACGCCCGGGTGGGTAATGATGCAGACCCATATTCTGTGTCGCGCTATTATGACTACGTAGCACCGTTTACCACCTACCCGCTTCAAAGTACGTCCGACAAGCTGTTCAACAGTCGCCTTAAACCCGAACTTTCTTCGGAAGTGGAAGGCGGGTTCGACTTCAAGTTCCTGAATGACCTGCTGGGTGTCAACTTCACGTACTATGACCGGCGCACCAAAAACCAGATCTGGAATGTGCAGATTCCCTCTGAAAGCGGATTTACTACCAAAGTTGTAAACGGGGGAACTGTCCAAAACAGAGGTATAGAACTCACTTTGTCAGCAACACCTGTGATGACCAAAAGTTTCAGCTGGAGAGTCGCCCTGAATTTTTCTAAAAACAATAACAAGGTACTCGACCTGAATAGCACAGGTGATAATATACAGGGTATCGAACGCTTTGTAATCGGCACGGAACGTCGTACGAATAAGGTGTCCATGGTAGCGCAAAAAGGCATGTCGCTAGGCACGATGCTTGGCACGGATTACGTATATGACGGTAAAGGAAATAAAACTGTAGCCGCCAACGGAACGTACAATGTAACGGCCACACCGGTGATCATTGGAGATGCCAATCCCGACTTCATTGGTGGTTTGAACAATACTTTTAGCTATAAAAACCTTTACCTGTCTGCACTGATCGATTTCCAGAAAGGCGGTGATTTCTTTTCATACACGAATCTTTATGGAAACAAGTCAGGTATGTTACAGGAAACTGCTGAAAACGGAATCCGTGAAAATGGAATCATTAATCCGGGTGTAAAGACAGACGGCTCCGTAAATGATATCGTTGTCCCTGCCCGTACCCACTTCAACGCCGACGGCGGAAACCGGATCAGCAAAGCAAATCTTTACGACGGGAGCTACATCTACCTGCGTGAGGTCCGTATGGGATGGCATTTACCTGATAATTGGGCGAAAAAGATCAAAATGCAGGCATTACGCTTCACACTTACAGGGCGCAATCTTTGGTTAATGAAAAGCAATGCACCTAATGTGGATCCTGCCAACATCACCAACTCGATCAGCAATCAGATTGGTTTTGAAGGTGGAGCGCTTCCGCCGGTACGTAGCTTCGGAGCCAATCTGAACCTGACTTTTTAAATCCGTCCAAGGTATAAATCATAAATTTTATAGTATATGAAATTAAAAACCATTTTCCTGTTGACGGCAATGATCGTTGCTTTTACAGGCTGCAATAATTTTGAAACGCTGAATACGGACCCTTCCCGTTCCAGCGAAACCCAACCGGAATTCCTTTTGGCCAGTGCGGAAAAAAGAGCTTCTGACCTGATGTACGACACCTATTTCAATGGGCGTATCGGTATGGAACTTTCACAGTACTGGATGGGAACTGATAAAACGTCGGACGGCAGGTTTCTGTTTACAAACGATGGATTGTGGTCGGGTATGTATGCAGGACCGCTGATGGATTTGCAGGAAATCCAGAACTACTATGACCGGCATCCCGAAGAAACGAACGCCAACACACTGGCAGTAGCCGAAATTTTAAAGTCCTGGATTTTCCATATTCTGACAGATGTATACGTGGATATCCCGTACACGCAGGCCCTAAAAGGTGATTTGATACCACAGCCTGTTTTTGATAAGGGCAAGGATGTTTACAGTGCACTGCTTGTATCGCTGAAAAAACAAATCGATGTACTGTCAAATCCAGCCTCAGGCGCTATCAGAGGCGACATTATTGCCAGTGGAAATGCGTCACAATGGGTAAAAATTGCCAATGCGCTACGTATGCGAATAGCCATGCGTATGGCCGATGCCCAGCCAGCCGAAGCCAGGACCGTCATTGAAGACGCCCTCAAAAATACGTTGACCAGTGTAACTCAGGACGCATTTTTCCCCTACAACGTGTCTACGGTAACCAACCGGTTTCCCTATAACGATGTTGACCGCCCCTTGGTAGAATTTGCTGTAACCTCGACCCTTGTTACTTACATGCAATCGGTAAACGATCCCCGGCTGCCTATCTACGCCCGCCCGGATGACACAAATGGAAAATTCATAGGAAAAGTATATGGCACGGAAGCCAATGCTCCCACGATGATAGGCCTTTCTAAACCGGGTATTATGGCTTATAGTGGTTCAGCAAAGGGCTACATGATCACATATGCAGAAGTCGCATTCCTGAAAGCCGAAGCAGCCGCCCGGGGCATGACTGTAGGTACAGCGACAGCCGAAGACCTGTACAAAGAAGCTGTAACCGCATCAATGACGCAGTGGGGTATTACAGATGCCAAAGTAACTGCCGCCTATCTGGAAGCGGTTCCTTACAAAGGCGGAACCTGGAAAAACGTGATCGGCACTCAAAAATGGCTGGCATTGTACATGCAAGGCATACAATCCTGGATGGAGCGGCTTCGACTGGACATCAAAAAACCAAATGGTGATGTGCTGTTTATCCCGCCTGCATCCGGCAGTCTCGATCCTGAGGTAAAAGACGATGTGCCAAAGCGCCTCAAATATCCAAGCAGCAGTCGTACTGCCAACGCTGCCAACAGCGACCAGGCTGCCAAAAACATTGGCGGAGACTCTCAGGCAACCAAGAACTGGTGGGATACTTTGTAGGGAAATACATCAAGCTCTCCTGCGGCCTGCATTGTGTCACAGGAGAGCTTATTCTATGAGCCCTCCCCCACCTGCATTTCAAACAAACTAAACGATCCGTTCTGGTAATGTTCCGGCAAGTCTCCGGCATCACCCAATTTAACAATGCCCAGATATTCGAATCCACACCGGATGTAATATTTGTTCAGTTTTTCGTTGCCGCTTCCGGTATCCATCCTGATCAAGCCCCTGCCATTCGCGCGGGCAAACGCCTTCGCCCATTCAATAATACGGCTCACATAATAACGCCCCCGAAAATCAGCATGTGTGGCAATCCGGTGAATGTATAGTGACGGCTGATGGTCCTTCTCACCCCATATCAGCGCATCATTGAAAGTAGTCGCAAACGTGCATGCCAGCTGGTCTTCGTCTATTATTTTCCAGTGACGCTTCTCAGTGATCTCTTTTTCGATCAATTCTCTCTCAAATCCTTTCCAATGTTTAGGAGCAAGTTTCTTCTGATGCTCGGTGGCAACATGGTAAAGTTGGAAGATTGTGTCAATATCGTCATCTGTACTGTTTAAAATCATCATGACTATGAATGAATTATGTCCTTTTAGAGCACAAAATTCGTTAATCGGATAACTTAATAACAGATTCAGTTTTTTATTTTTTGGGCATAACAGCAGTGTCGCATACCTTCTCGTTTGGAGATGAAAGTACAAAGCAAATTTGTACCTCATTGAGAGATTAAAAGGAACAAGAAGGTCAAAAATGGCTGGTTATCAATGTTCAAATCAACCGCTCGAACCACGCCTGAATCGTAGGACCAGTAAGATCAAACAAAAGTCCGGGTAGAATCCCTAAGAGAATTGTAAGTATGGCCAGGGGAACCAGCAGCCATGTCTCTCTGGCCGTGAGATCAGTTAGCGCATCTGCTCTGTCCGTGGCTCCGCTCATATTTTTATACCAAAACGAGCCAAAAAACATTTTTTGATACGTCCAAAGGAAATAAGCTGCTGCCAATACGATTCCTAATGTGGAAAGGGCGGGAATCCACGCAGGCATTGCATCTGCCTGAAAAGCGCCCATAAGCGTGAATAACTCTCCAACAAACCCTGAAAATCCTGGCAAGCCCAGAGAAGCAAAAAAAGCAATTCCGGCGAGTACCGTATATCGCGGCATTTTATTGATCAGCCCCTGATAATTTTCAATTTTCCTGTCATGCGTACGATCGTATAACACACCGGCAATGAGAAAAAGCATTGCAGAAAGTACACCATGACTCACCATCTGATAAATGGCGCCGTTCATTCCTTCGGCGGTGAAAGCCGAAATACCCAGAAGCACAAAGCCCATGTGGGAAACTGACGAATAGGCAATCAATTTTTTAAGATCGCTCTGTCCCAAAGCATTGAAGCCTCCGTACACGATGGAGATCATACCAAGTACTGCCAGAGGAACCATGCTATATTGCGCTTCCTGTGGGAAGAATCCATCGACAATTCGAATAAAACCGTAGCCACCAATTTTCAGGAGAATTCCAGCCAAAACCACTGAAACAGGCGTTGGTGCCTCTACGTGTGCATCAGGCAGCCAGGTATGTACTGGAACGACTGGCAATTTAACCGCAAACCCGATGAACAAAAACCAAAACGCAAGTAAGCGTACAGGAATATCCAGAATGTAAAAATCGGAAGCACCGCTCAGTATCGAGCCCGGAATATAGTTTCCGGGATCAGCAAGATAATCAAATCGAAAGGTGTGTATCAACTGCTGCGGGGCTATCTTACCATCAGCAAGCCATTGCTGAAGCTGCAGAACCATATCCCCACTGGACGCGTCATCAATGCCCAGCACACCAACAGCCCTGGCCGTCTCGACCGGGTCAATGACCGACAAATAAAGTCCGATCATCACGATCAGGATCAACAAAGATCCGAAGAAGGTATAGATAAAAAACTTGAGAGCAGCGTACTCGCGGCGAGGACCACCCCACAAACCGATGAGAAAATACATCGGCAACAGCATAAATTCAAAAAAGAGGTAGAACAGAAAAAAGTCCTGAGCCAGAAAACAGCCTACAATACTCCCACTCAATATCAGATAAAGAGCGAAATACGCCCGGGTTTTAGCAATCATATTCCACGAACTCACCAATCCTACAAACAATACGATTACCGCGAGCAAAACCAAAGGAAAACTGATGCCATCTACCGCCAGCGCGTAATCAATAGAAATTACGCCGAGCGAGCCGATAGGCAAGGTGATCCAATCCACGGTCTCAGCTAATTGCATTGCCGCACTGTTCTTGTCAAACAGGAAATATATCGTCCCGGCGATCAAAAATTCCAGTATCAGAGCAACAAGCGCAATTAACCTGAAATCCTCCGACCGCTTTGTTGGCCAGCAAGCAATGGTTAATGCCCCGAATACAGGAATAGCTATTAATAAGGAAAGTATATGATCAATCATTGTAAAGTCGTATTGGCTAACAGCTTTTAGCGATCTGCTATTAGCTTTTATACAGCTGTTTAAAATGTCACTTATTTATGTCAAAAAAATCATCAACGGGAGCTCACATTACAAGCAGCCAGAGAATCAATAAAAAAACGCCCAAGATGCTTGCCAGAAAATAGGATTGAATTTTTCCATTCTGAATTTTTCTCACCGCTTGTCCCGACGAACGTACTGTAAAAACAGTAAAATGAACGCCACCATCGACAACATTCCGATCAACCCAGCTAATAAAGTGTGCAAAAACGACACTTCCTTTCGCTAAAAAATTTACTAAGGCGTCGATGACCCCAGTTTCAAAACGCTTTGCGAGGCTAGTAAAAAACGAAAACGGTTTCAAAAAAAACGTCTCTCTTGCAAAATCCGCTGTCCAATCTAAAACGTCCAGTTTGGATAGCAAGCCGGAATCTTTATCACTCGAATAAATTTGAAAAGGATTTTTCGATCTGATCTGAATGTAGGCCAACACAATAGCCACAACTGAAACACTCCCGGCCAGGTAGGGCAGCCAGGTGAAATGCGCTGACTCTTCTTTCCCAAGAAGGAATAGATACCAGCTTTCCCCTGCATGAAAAGGATTCCACGAAAACCAGACAAAGACCGAAAGCAGTGCCAGTAAAGCCATAGGTGCCCACATGAATGGTGACGATTCGTGCGGATGGACTGTTTCAAAAGCCTGATGACGTTTCTCTCCCAGAAAAACCATCCATACTTGCCGGACCATATAAAATGCGGTCAATCCGGCAGAGAAGAGAACGGTTACCGGGAACAAGTATCCAAAGGCTCCGTATTTTTCAGCCCAAATAAATCCCTCGGCAATAATCGCATCTTTGGAGAGAAATCCGGAAAATAATGGCAGACCAGCAAGCGCGGACGCACACAAAAGAAAGCATACGAACGTGACAGGAAGTAATTTACCCAGACCTCCCATCGTCCGCATATCCTGAGGATCAAAAAGTGCTTCTGTCTTTGACGGAGTTAATGCATGAATCACGGAACCTGCCGACAGAAACAGCCCGGCTTTAAAGAACGCATGTGTAGTCAAATGAAAAATGGCGGTATGCCAGCTTCCAAACCCAACAGCAACGACCATTAACCCGAGCTGCGACATGGTGGAATAAGCCAGTACCCGCTTTATATCCCAAACCTGAGTTGCTTTCAAAGCACCTATGAGCATGGTTATGGTTCCTATGATTGTAACAACCAATCGCGCGTCCGGCGTCAGTAAAAAAGAAATCCTGGCCAGTAAAAATATGCCCGCGGCGACCATCGTAGCTGCGTGTATCAAAGCGGAAACCGGTGTTGGGCCTTCCATGGCATCCGGCAGCCAGCCAGACAAAGGAAACTGGGCCGATTTTCCCATGCAGCCGCCAAAAAGACACAGTCCAATCGCAGTCAATACCCCAGGGCTGATTGAGTCCACCGTAATAGCAAGAACCTCAAAGTCGGTAGAACCTATATAGTAAAAGAGCATTAAAATACCCGTCAAAAATGCCGCGTCACCAATCCGGTTTAATATAAATGCTTTTTGAGCAGCCCAAACAGCCCTTGGTTTTAGATACCAGAAACCTATGAGCAAATAAGAAGAAACCCCAACCAATTCCCAGAAGACATACATCACCAGTAGGCTACCAGAGAGTATAATACCGATCATGGAAAACAGGAAAAGCTGCAAAAATGCAAAGTAACGATGCAGGCCTGTATCGTTCGAAAGATATGATGTCGAATAGATTTGAACCAGAAGAGCCACAAAATGAACCACCACCAGCATCACGCAGGAAAGGGTGTCGAACCGGAAAGAAAGTTCTATAGGCAAATTGCCAATCAATGCCCAATTAAACCGGATCGTATGCAAGACATCGGGATCTGCATATTGCACGGAGACGTAAAGTCCTATGGCTGTCGTTATAGCCCCAACCCATCCGGATACCCTGTTGAGATTTCTACCGCCCAGCCATAAGCAAAGAAAAACCAGAAAAGGCATGCCCAGCAGTAAAGAAACAGGTAAAAGGTATGCGGATTCCGGCATGTCAGGCGCGTATTCGTTTGGTTCGGCAAATATCCTTAATTCATCGCCTAAATCAAACTTGGCTAAATATCTTTCTCGATCTCACCGATCTTTTCATCACCGTGAATCACCTGTAGAAGTTCTTTAAGATCATATGTAGATCGGTTGTAGCTATTGCCGAGCACGATGATTACGGCTTCATCCTCCGGACAAACCCAAAGCATCGTATTATAGCCCTTCCACCAGCCACCGTGATACAAAAACCTTGTAGAATGGTCCTCATTGATGTGCATCCGGAACCCGTAACCATAATTGCGGATACCGTCTCGTTCAAAACTCCTGGGCTTGAAGGCTTCTGAAAGTAATTTTTTATCCAGCAAAAGCCCCTTTGTCAGCCCATTGTAGAAGCGATAGATATCTTTTGTAGTCGAATACAGCCCCTTATCTCCCACAACTTCGTCGTAATAATCTTTTTCCACTTTACGCCCATACTGGTGCCCAATGGTTCTGAATTTCACAGCGACATCAGAGGTGTCTGTCACAAGAAATGAGCTCGTCATGCCCAATGGGGCGAAGATGTTGTTATGCAAATATTTACCAAAATCCTCTCCGGTTACTTTTTCTACAACGGCTGCAAGTACACAGTAGTTGGTATTGCAATAGTTGAAAGAACGGCCGGGTTTGTTATAAGGTGTTGGTGTCGGGACCACTTTTGCATACCAATCCATGACGGTCATGTTCGTAGGGTATTTTTTACCATGCCTCACACTATCGGGAAATGAGTAAATGTAGTTGGGTAATCCGCTCCTGTGACTGAGCAGCATATCGATTTTAACACCGTGATAAGGAAAGTCCGGAAAAAATCTTTGAACAGAATCGTCCAGGCTCACTTTTCCCTCCTGAACGAGTTTTAATATAGCAACGGCGGTAAATGGTTTGGAAAGCGATGCCAGCTGAAATCTTGACTGGCTGTTAAGCGAATCCTTGTCCTTAAGATGCGCAAAACCAAAGGAATTCTGATACAGAATCTGTCCTTTTTGAACGATAAGAACATTCCCGTTAAAACCCGCATTTTTTTTTCTGCGAAATATGTCCTCTATCTCGGAAATCTTCCTTGACGTTACAACATCCGGATCCTTAATACTTGCGGGATCAAGATTGGCGGCTATAACCGCTACTTTTCCGGGATCAACAATTTTTGTCTTTCTTACGAGCCCCCAGCAAACAATTAAAACAAAAATTGCAGCCAACGCCGCCCACCACACTTTCGGTTGCACTTTTTTCAACATAGGCTTTTGGCCATTAAATTTTCCAAACGTTCTGTTCATTACCTTTCACCACACATTTCGAACATAACAGTCCGTTACCTTTTATGATTCAAATGATCAGGGAATCAGCACTTTCTGTCGCTGCCACCTGCCATTGAGCTTCAAAGAAAGTACATAAATTCCGGAACATAAAGCCTGATTTGGAAATAAATCCATAAAATTTCCATCGGTTGTTGTCGTACCAATATCGATATTTTGACCCAAAATGTTGGTCAAGACAATCTCATCGGGGTTTATCAGGCTATTTTTAACCCGGATTTGTGTGGGGAAAGATGGATTTGGGCTAACCGTGAATAACGGATTTTCAGCATAAATAACAGCATCAACGGTTTTCGAGTAATTGAAATCCTCGTTTTGATCCACCATTCTTAGACGGTAATAATTCACTCCCGGCGAAGGACCATCATCTACAAAACGATACTGCTGCTTGTCGGTGGACTCTCTTGAAGCATCAACTGTGCCAATGGCCTCGAATGTATTCAGGTCGTTGCTTCGCTCAATGATAAACGATTTGCTATTCATCTCAAAAGATGTTTCCCATTCCAGTTTAACAGTCTTACCGATCGGCGTTGCCTTGAAATAGGTTAAACCAACCGGTAATACAATGCTTGTCACCGTTCCATTGATGACGATCTGATCAAAATACAAAACGCCCAGGTAGGTATCGGCGTTGTTGCCGTAAATCCTGAAAGTTACACCGCTGGAAAGATTTGCTAAACCCAAGGGAACAGTGACATTATAAAAAACACCATCTGTATTTAAATGAAAGCTTGTCAGATTACCCGCAAATCCGTCAATAGAGCTTCGCAAGAATACATCCTTTGGCCCTTCACCGGATCGACGAACTCTGAAAGAAACCGAATTGAGATTGTATTCGTAGGTACTGACTGAGTACGAAAAATTTAAATATTTCTCCGGACCCGCCAGCCAATAAGTCGTTCCATAGGCGAAGTCACCACCGCCAATCGAATAATATAACACAGCCGGCAAACTATGCGGGTGGGCTCCGACCAGATAGGCATCATCAGGACTAAAATTAGAACTTGAAGAAGAACCGCTCAGATTCCCGTTCATTCCCCAAACGATCTGAAATGGAGTTTGGCAATAGACCTGCCAGGGTGTAAGGCAGTTGGTGAGTACCATCGCCAGAAACACAAGGCGACAATTAAAACCAATTGATTGATTTTTCATTCGGGATAGTTTATAAAAGCCATTACTTTCCTGGTGGATTCAAATCATCATCCCGGCGTGAGAATGATTCTTTTCATAACGTCTTTTAAAAACTTGTCAACAATAATATAAAAATTTTGGAAATTATTTCGACAATTTACTGTGATCACAAAAAGAGCCCTGTTTCAACAGTGAAACAGGGCTCTTTTTGTGCAATTCAAATATGTAATTCTCCTAGAATTCTGCGCTTCGCGGATATCGGGGGAATGGGATTACATCTCGAATATTACCCATACCTGTTACAAACAGAACCAAACGTTCGAAACCGAGACCAAACCCGGCATGCGGAGCTGTCCCGAACTTGCGAGTTTCCAGGTACCACCAGATTGTTTCTGGATCAATGCCTACTTCGTGTACACGTTCAAGTAATTTTTCATAACTATCTTCGCGTTGGCTGCCTCCAATGATCTCACCGATTCCAGGAAACAGGACATCCATTGCCCTTACCGTTTTGCCATCATCATCCAGTTTCATGTAAAACGATTTGATTTCACGTGGATAGTTGGTAAGAATCACAGGCTTTTTGAAATGCTTTTCAACCAGATATCGCTCATGTTCGCTGGAAAGGTCAATTCCCCAACCCACAGGATACTGGAATTTCTTTTCCTTGTGCGGTTTCGATTTAAGCAAGATCTCTATCGCTTCTGTGTAAGTAAGCCTTTCGAAAGGATTGTCAACTACAAAGCTTAACTTTTCCAAAAGTGGCAAGGAACGCTCGTTTTGGGGCTTGCTTTTTTCTTCTTCTGCCAAACGGTTCTGCAGGAAATCCAGATCATCCTTGCAGTTTTCGAGCGCATAGCTAATCACCGTTTTTACAAAATCCTCGGCAAGATCCATGTTGTCTTCCAGCTCAAAAAAAGCCATTTCCGGCTCTATCATCCAAAACTCTGCCAAATGCCTCGTAGTATTGGAATTTTCTGCTCGGAAAGTCGGGCCGAAAGTGTAGATTTTAGAGAGCGCCATTGCACCTAATTCTCCTTCCAACTGACCCGAAACAGTCAGATTGGCCTCTCTGCCGAAAAAGTCTTCCTTGAAATTAATGTCTCCTTCGTCTGTTTTTGGCAGATTTTTCAGGTCCAAAGTCGTAACACGGAACATTTCACCTGCACCCTCCGCATCCGAAGCGGTGATAATCGGCGTATGCAAATAGAAAAATCCGTTATCATTAAAATATTTGTGAATAGCGAAAGCCAGGGCATGGCGAATACGAAGGATCGCGCTAAAAGTATTGGTACGAGGGCGTAAGTGCGCAATTTCACGCAAAAATTCCAGTGAATGCCTTTTGGGCTGTAATGGATATTGTTCGGGATCAGCAACCCCATAAACATGGATATCTTCAACCTTCACTTCAACAGACTGTCCCGACCCCATGGATGCCACCAGCTTTCCGGTGATCTTGAGACAGGCGCCCGTTGTGACTTGCAGCAAAAGCTCAGGGGAAAACTGCCCTGGCTCGGCAACGGCCTGAATGTTGTGAATGGTCGAGCCGTCATTTAGTGCGATGAAGATCGCATTTTTGCTTTCACGTTTCGTTCTTACCCAGCCTTTGAGTATCACGGATTGTTCCTCCGGAGAAGTTTTCAGTAATTCTTTAATCTGTAAAGGTCCCATTATGAATCAAGTTGTTGGTCAAACGTGAAATGTTTTTCGGGTTATGAATTATTCACACGGCCTGACTTAAATTGGGCGCAAAATTACAAATTTGATGAGTAAAACCTATTGTGAAGTGTGAACTTACTTTTACAACTGGCCACACTATTGAAAAGCGTGATTTTCGCCCTATTTTTGTTTTTAACATTGTCATTAACACAGTTCTTATTTTGAGCAACCGTATCGCCACGATCCTCTCGGTAATTTTTCACCCTTTGATCCTCACAACGTACCTGTTTGCAATCCTTTTTTTAGTCACGCCAGACCTTGTCGGCGTGAGTGCGTTGGAGCTTCCTGCAATTGGCAGTTTATTGCTCCTGCTCTTTTTAAATACATTTATAGCTCCTTCGCTCGTCATTTACTATATGTACAAATTCGGAGTCACAACCACACTCCAGGTTGAGAATCTGGACGAAAGGCGGCTTCCATATATTGCTAGTATAATTCTTTACGCGATTGCGACTTACCTATTTGGATGGAAACTACAGCAGATTGGTGAACTGGCGCCGCAAATTTCAATTCTTTTGGCCAGCGCCACAATCTCGCTGATCCTCATCTTTGTGATCAGTCTTTTTTGGAAAATCAGTGCTCACGCCACCGGCTTCGGCGGAATGTTAGGCACGTTGATTTGTCTGCTCGTACGCTTCGATGAAGCATTACTGCTATACCCGTTTCTTTTAGCTGTTATCATTACCGGGTTGGTGATGAGTGCCCGCCTTTACCTCAATGCGCATACGCCAGCACAAGTACTGGCCGGATTAGCAGGTGGATTATTGGTTAGCTCAACCACCGTTATTCTGTTCTTATGAATTTTCAGAAATCCCCTTGAGTCCGGGCCAAAATCATCTTCAGCGCTTAACACAGCGCATTGGAAAAAATTATGTCCCGGAAATCCCTGTATATCTAAACCATGGATCTTAGCAGAAAAAATTCCAAATAAAGCAAAATCGGTGATCGGTAAAATTGAGAGATTCTCTTTGATTCTGGGGCAGGAAAGGGTCACATCAGATTTCAATCCAGAAACCCTACATTTACGCAGTGCTTTTCTCCTTTTACGAAGGCAACAAATAGCTTAAAAACTGCAAAAACCATATAATCTATGTTTCAGCACATCCTTTTCCAAAACGCCAATGGTGTTTTAAAGATCTGTCTCAACCGTCCGCAAGTTCATCACGCGTTGAATCCCGACCTGATCTACGAAATAACACAGGCAGTTGACATTGCTGCTAAGGACGAAAAAGTCCGTGTTGTAGTGATCACAGGCGAAGGCAACAAAGCGTTTTGTTCGGGTGCTGATCTTAAGGCAACCATGGAATCCGGAGAAAGTGTGGGCAACATGCTTAGAAAATATTACAATCCAATGATCCAGGCGATTCGCAACCTTCCAAAACCAGTTATATGCAGGCTAAATGGCTTGGCAGCCGGGGCAGGTGCCTCACTTGCATTGGCTTGCGACGTGATCATTGCCCGGGAAGATGTATACCTTAGTCAGATATTTGTCCAGATAGGGCTAATGCCAGACGCGGGCGCTACATTTTTTTTACCTAGATTGATCGGAATGGCGAAAGCTTTTGAACTGGCTAGCACCGGGCGAAAGGTGTATGCTCCGGAAGCATTTCAAATGGGACTAATAAATAAGGCTGTAACCGCAGCAGAGTTTGACATTGCGGTAGACCAAGCACTAGCTTACTACCTTCAGGCCCCAACCAAGGCAATTGGGGTCATGAAACTGGTTTTGAATCAATCCCACGAGTCGAATCTTACTGAGATGCTCGAACTTGAAGCAGAAAATCAGGATCTGCTAAGCAGAAGCCAAGATGCGCAAGAGGGAATTATGTCTTTTATACAAAAGAAAAGACCTGATTATCAGGGGAAATAAAATTTATTTCATAAAATAGATCAGAAATTAGACTTCGCAATTTGGACAAATTAATAGCATCGCCTATCTTTGCAGTCCGATTAAAGGACTGGACTTGTAGCTCAACTGGATAGAGCACCTCACTACGGATGAGGAGGTTTGGGGTTCGAATCCCTACTAGTTCACGGAAAATGTCAAAAAGCCACTAAATTCAACGTTTAGCGGCTTTTTTGTTTGTAGCTCAACTGGATAAAGCACCTCAGTCGTTCGCGACTCCGATACGGATGAGGAGGTTTGGGCCGGGCCGCGTAGGCCGGGCCGCGTAGGCCGGGCCGCGTAGGCCGGGCCGCGTAGGCCGGGCCGCCGGGCGGTTCGAATCCCTACTAGTTCGCTGAAATCAGTTTCAAAACACATCAAAAGCCTTCAAATCATTGATTTTCAGGCTTTTTTCATTCGAATATAATTTTGCAAATTATTGTTAATCAATAAATTAAATACAGTTAACAAAGTAAAATTTCATTCTCGTACTCGAAGTACAGCCCTGTGTGCTTAACTGTATTGCAAGC
>Ga0123337_10000125_pt1 | contig 151659 bp, 90 predicted proteins | sample frozenSSSSmetaG_FD_89792 | JGI IMG/M metagenome (GOLD analysis project Ga0123337, IMG submission 89792) | Glacier valley bacterial and archeal communities from Borup Fiord, Nunavut, Canada, to study Microbial Dark Matter (Phase II) -... | ecosystem: Environmental > Aquatic > Freshwater > Ice >...
AGAGGGAGAGGAGGGGGGGGGGGGGTGGGGTTGTTTTGTTGTGTGGGTGGGGGGGGGGGGGGGGGGGTGGGGGGGGGGGGGGGGGGGGGGAGGGGGAGAAAAAGGGTGGGGGGGGGGGGGGGGGGGGGGGGGGGTTGGTATAAGGGACAGATGGAAAGGGCACGTGAGGAGACGAACATTGGTGTTCAGGGTTGCGAGGATGAGCTCTGCTACGACACCAACCTGGAGGATATCAGTATATAGATGGCCAGGAGAATGGCATATGGCTTACTGCATTGGTGCTGGCATATAATTTATCCAAGAACCCTTGGTCCCACGTGTTGACACTGTATTTTAAGACAGTGTCTACCATCTTGAGAAGGCCGGCTTTTCCACCGCCATTCTCGGGCAGCTTGAAGTCAAGAATCTGCACCAGCTTCTCAGGCTTGTGGTGCTCGACGAGGGCGGTGCGAGGGCCGCCGCCGGGGACTACGAGGCCATGGCCTGAATGCTTCACCGAGGCATCTTCGTCGGCTTGACGGATGAAGGGGATGATGAGCTTTTGGACTGCGTCTAACAGCTACAGAGAATCAGCAAATATTCAGATTCAAATCGACGGTGTGATAGCAAGACTACTGCACAAACTACACAAACTGTACAATGATGTCTCATCCCTCGAAGTTTCAGGGTCCCACCATCTTAGCTTACGTCTTTAACCTCCTCAGCCCTATTCAAGGGTGGCTCCTTCGTCTTCCCGTTCCTCAATGGCAGTACTGTCTCCGGTAAACCCATAATGAAACAAAATCTATGAATATCTACAAAAAAAATACAAGAAATGGTAGTATGGTCTATTATAAATGAACTAAAAAGCCTCCGGCAATGGCGAGATCAAGGAAAGCGCTGGCTGCAATCATGCCATGTCACGTGCCGAGTGTAGAATTGTCATCGATTTCTACTCCGAAATGTGAAAGTCTGCAAGCGGCAAGTGCTCAAAGGGGACACCGCCCTGGCAGAAAAAAGTTCCCAATCGCAGAACTGATAAGTGACCGACAGTAGATAATGGCTGCTGTCGACACAACGCCATTCCACCGTCGACTCAACATACACAATGCCGAAGGAGAATAAACAGAGAGGCCACAGAGGCAATGGAAAGCGCAAGATTGCAGACAATGCGAACGAGGAACCTCTGGCCAAGCGACCAGCCCTCGACATCGGCGGCATGAAGTTCGTCGGCGCCGAGGGCGACGTCGACGCCGCATTCAAGCCTTTACCGTTCACGAACGCGCCGGGCGAAGATGGGGAAGCCGCAGGCCGACCATTCTATGGCCTGCTCGACGAGGAAGAGCAGGAGTACTTCCGACGCGCCGACGAGCTGCTCGAGCTCAACGACTTCCCATCGGACGAGGACCGCGCGCTGTTCCTGGCGAACGTGTTCAAGGAGGCGGAAGGCAAGGAGCTAAAGATTGCGAATAGCCAGTCGTGCTCACGCTTGATGGAGAGGTTGATACTGCTGAGTACGCCGGCGCAGAAGAAGAAGGTGTTTGAGAAGTTCAGTGGGCAGTTCTTGCATCTGATTCAGCATCGGTTCGCTAGCCATTGCTGCGAGACGCTGTTTGTGCAGTCTGCGCCCGTTGTGACGCAGGAGTTGACGGCGGATGGGAGTGGAAAGCATGCCGAGGTCACGAAAGACGGAGATGACGTCTACGTGTCGATGGAGAATCTGTTCTTGTACACATTGAACGAGCTTGAGGGACAAATCGGCTTCCTCCTCAACGATCGTTTCGCATCACACGCTCTCCGTGTCCTTCTCGTCGTTCTTTCTGGCAAGCCCCTAGCCAAGTCCTCCACAAAGTCTCTTCTCCAAAGCAGGAAAAAGGAGAATGTCACAACTCCGGGCTTTAAATCCTCCACCGAAGAACTCAGCCTCGACGCCCGCGCCGTCCCCTCGTCCTTCCAAACCGCTATCAACAAATTCATCTCCGACACCGCCGCTATCCTCGACGAGACCTCCATACCTCTCCTCTCCTGCCATCAGACCGCCAATCCCGCCCTGCAAGTCCTCCTCGAGCTCGAGCTTACCCGTCCCACAAAAGCCAAAGATCTCACCCCTGAAACCTCTGGCTCAATCCTCAAGAAACTCCTCCCAGATGCTATCGAGAGCGAAGGATCTAAGAGCGCGACTTTCATCAACGGCCTCGTCTACGAGCAAATCGGCTCCCGCCTCCTCGAAACCCTCGTCACATACGCTCCGGGCAAGCTTTTCAAGCAGATCTACCGCTCCACATTCAAAGACCGTATCGGCTCCCTCGCACGTAACGAAATTGCCTCCTATGTCATTGTCAAAGTCCTTGAGCGCGTCTCCCGCGAGGATCTCGAGGAAGCTGCTGCCTCGATATTACCACAAGTACCTAACCTTGTCGAACGCGGCAGGACTACAATCCTCAAAACGCTCTTGGAGCGTACTGCTGCTCGTCACGCTGAGAAGAGCACTGCTGCTCTCACCGCAGCTATTGCAGAGGCATATGGTAATGATCCAGCAACTCTTATCCTGAAAATGACGCACACCACCGCCCAGGGTGACAACACCGAAACCGACGAAGCGCTCGCGAAAGCAGAACAGGCGCGTCAAGACCCCAACACCCTCCATGGCTCTCTCCTTGCACAAGCCATGCTCGCCATCCCCGGCACACCTTCAACCCTTATCCAAGACTCTCTTCTGGCTCAGAACCTCCCTACACTTCTCCACCTCGCTTGCACGACCGCCACTTCTCATATCCTACAAGCAGCCCTTGTACCGACCGATCCATCATCCCCATCAAATCCAGGGAGCACGAACAACGCGCCTTTCAGGCGGAAGCTGGTAAATGCCTTCCTCGCTGATCCATCCTCAATCACCACCCTTGCCACAAGCAAGAGTGGAAGTCACGTCCTTGATGCCTTCTGGGACGGCACGCAGGGCCTCATGATGCTCAAAGAACGCATCTGCTCTATCCTAGCAAATTCCATGCCTCAGCTGCGCGACGACTGGGTCGGTCGCGTCGTGCTGCGTAATTGGATGGTAGAGCTTTTCGCCAGACGCAAGGTGGACTGGATCGCCAAGGTCCGCGAGGGAGAAGGAGGGAAGGCGCCAGTGATCGTGGGCGCGCATAATGATGAGGCCGACGGGGCGAAGATTGAACATAAGAAGGGACCGCAAGGGAAGGGATATCCTGGCAAAGGCGCGGCAAACAGTGGAAAAGACGTATCAGGCAAGACAGCGATTCAGCTCGCGAGGGAGAAGTTCGCGGCTGGAAAGGCGAAGGGGGAGACGAAGGTTGTGCGAGGGAAGGGGACGGGTGCGAATGCCGGGGCATTGAAAACTAGGTAGATCGGTCGCTGTAGCAGAAATCAATATTGGAATGATATTTTGATGGCTACCAAAGCCTAACTCCTATCCGTCTATAAGCTTACAAAGCGAAACCTGCGTACTCATCGCTGTCTCTGTCCTTCTCTTCTAACGATATCTTATCCAGCGATAGCTATGATGCCTCTAAAAATGAAAAAAACATGAAAATATGTATGTTCGCATGTGCCATGACCTTGCAGTCCCTCTTTTCCAGAACTGCCACGCTAAAATATCCCAGCCCAAGCCTATGAAACAAGATGGCGTATGTGATATGGAACAAGCCAACCATCCAAGCACTTCCTTCCTTCCTCCAATCCATCCCATGGTATAAAACTGCCTTGAACAACCGCAACAGCAACATGCATCGCGCTTCAACGCAAGAGAACGCACCAAGCCCATCTTACATGTACACAAAATCCCTGGAACATAGATCCTCACCAGCATCGCAACCAGCTCCATCCTTTCTTCGACGGCCCAATGTCCCCCTTCGGAATCGGCAACCGCATCCTCTTCTCCCCCTCCAGCTCCAGCGGACTCAGCGGTGCCGTCGTGGCATGTCTGATTCCCACACCAGCTTCTGACCTCCTCCGTCTCACCCTCCTCTCCCTCTCTCTCTCGCTCCCTCTTTCTCTATCACCCCCCCTCTCCCTCTCCCTCTCCCCCTGGCTTCCCCGATCTTGCCAATAAGCCTCCTGGTATCTCACAGCTTCCTGGCTCCAATCCACCGTGAACCGCCTGCCGTCGCCTCCCCCCGCGATCCCGTATCTTCCCGCCCCTCTCTCCTCCGCCCGTCGCGCCTGCTCCATCGCATATTCCTCCTCCAACCGCTTCTGCTCTTCCTCCCGCCGCGCCTCCACCACGCGCCGCACAATGAGTCCAAATGTCTCCTCAACATTAACCCGTTCCCTCGCGCTCGTCTCCATGAACCCACACCCGTGCCGTCTCGCCCACTCCAGGCCTTCTCTCGCCGGAACCTGGCGCGAGTTCGCGAGATCGACCTTGTTCCCCGCCACGATCTTCACCGGCTTCATCGACGGCAACTGCACGTCCGCGCCCGAAGCCGTCGTCCCCGTCCCGCGCCTCGGCCGCTGTCCCACGCCCGTGCCCCTCCTACTCCTTGAAATCTGCGATTGTGCCTGTGCCGCCTGCGCCGCGTCGGGGAACAGCGCCGCCTGCCGCACCAGCGCCTCCGCGCGCTCCTCCCTACACTCCCCCTCGACCCTGACCAGCCCCTCGAACCACTCCAACTGCTCCAGGCTCCCGCGATTCGTGATGTCGTACACGAGCACGAAGCCGTCCGCCATCAGCGCCTCCTGCGCCCACAGCCCGCGGTACTCCTCCTGCCCCGCCGTGTCCGTGATCGTGATCAGGTACTCGGTCCCGTCGATGCGGCGCGTGATGGAGTAGGAGTCCTCGATCGTCGGGTCGTAGGTCGACGTGAAGGCCGAGCGCACGAGGGACAGCGTGAGCGAGGACTTCCCGCTGCCGCCCGCGCCGAAGAGCGTTATGGCGATGGGTTGTGGGACGGGCGGAGGAGGCATGGTGGGAGCGAGAGACGGAGAAAGCTGGTTGTTGGGCAGCTGGAGCTTGTCGCTCGAGGCGAACTTGCTCGGTGCTGAGGTCGCCCTCTCAGGCTCGGATTGTGTGTAGGCTCGCTGCGTCGAGTGTCGTCGTGGCTATCTCCCGTCGCGTCCTCGTGTCTCACTCGCTGTGAAGCCCACTCTGCATACCAATCGATGGATCGCTGAAGGTCTCGGATCTCAGTGTCGATCGGCGGATTTCAACCTCTTAGGTCTCAGCCACGCATCCGTCGATTTTTGGATTTCTTTCCTTCGCTGGGCGCCGGAGAGTTATTAGGTATGTATGCTGCATGCGCCTATGTCTCGCTCCTTGGCTCGCTCGGCTGCACCGTTGACTGGGTTAAATTGTTCGGTTTCGCGTTGCGCTTTGACGGCGCGGGTGGCGTCCAACGTGTGCTCTATGTTGGCTTCGGTCGCGGCTGGCGGATGTAATCGTTGGTTTTCTTCCAACCACCACTCGGTGGTGACATACGGAGCGGATAAATCTGAATGGGGAAAAGATGGCGAGAGGTGGACATGTGAATGCTACAGTATTGCATCGGCTGGACGTATTCTCGGAGGATTGGGCGGGAGGGGAGACGTTTGTATTAATTGATTTCTATGGATGTAACATGTTGGAGTGCATTGTGCAAAGAACAGCTCTCGATCGTACTCTTAAATTTTTAATTGCTAATTAAAGGAGACACCACACCTTTTAGAAGCAATTATAGAAGCATTGTAAACGTTCTATATTTATATAGCGAGGTTATAACGCATTTGGATTGTGGATAGAAATGGCGTTGCTCTCCTTCATGCAAATCTATAACTTCAATGCTAAGATCGCAAGATCTCTTGCCTGCCATCCACAATTTCAGAACGTTAAGGGGTGCTTGCAAGCAGTCTATATCACATCGTGGCCAGCATAAATATTTGTGATATTGTTCGTCATAGAATTCGAAACCAAAGACTGTCGCATTCAGTCGTCCAACTCGTTTCATCGTACCTCCAAACTCAGCCTCGAATGTTTTCCTTTTTCAGAGCGTCAAGGGTCATTTCCGTATGTTCAGGCAATACTGTCTTCACCAGCTTCACTGTCTCCTCCGCCAAAAGATGCGCATCTCCAGGCCATCTCCCCGAGAGGTAGTTATACTTCGGGTCCTCCACATACCACGCCCCGGGGAGTCTACTGTTCTTGAATTGGGTGTCAGGGTCTTCGAGTGCCTTCTTGACATCTTGTTCGACGTCATTGGAACCCGGCCCATAAGTCTTGTAATAATCGCCGAGAAGCGGCCTGGTGACCCAGAACGCCACCTCCTCAAATGCAGCCGGGAGAGCAGTTGTTGTCGCATCATGCAGGACGCTCCTCCCATCGGCCGTCTTCGCCCTAGCGAGCGGCAGGACACCATGACAGATGGCCGCCATCGTCTTCTTGCTCGGCTTCTTCGTCTGCGGGAAGTAGCTCGCCAGATGTTTCGAGACAGTGGGCGAATCAAGGATCTGCCTCATGCCCTTTCCATGGCCACCGGGGATAAACACCAAGTCAAAGTTGCTTAGATTGAAGTCTGTGGACGTCCAGTGCAGCGGTTTCTGGAATTCCGGGGACGCAGTCATGGTGTTGTAGTCGTCGATTGTGGTCTGATCTGCACCGAGGAGCTTCTGCGTCAGGCCGGAGAGCATCTTCTCGTCGCAGGCGGGCGTGTTGCCCTTCTCTGTTGCGAATGATACTTGGAAACCTGCATTCTTGAATGTATGGTATGGAACCGTTGTCTCTGCAGACTGTCAGCTGGGCGATGAGAGGGGAATTCTGAATCGTACGACCCACCCGTGGGTTCATGGCTATAGTCGGCCATGAGGATGATAGCTTTTGGAACTGTAGTTGCCATTATGCTCTATTTGTGTGACAAAAATGTGGTGAGCTGTTCAAGACGGATGTCATGCAGCTCAAGAGCTAATGATACGAGGACAGAGAGAGACGGAGTGAAGAAGCGCTGAAAACCTACATACTATGGGAAGGACCCTTACGAGCTCATATGATTGACCTAGAATATGGATGGGATGATATTGAGGTAGGAAGGTCGAAGGAATTCGGATTTCAGCCTTGCATGATGTCAACAGCCTCGTCGTCTACCGTGCTTCGATGCAGCCAATCAGATAAAGCCGCAGCAGGGGAGTGCCGGCCAGCTCTGTCACTCGTATCGATTTGCTGTAGAGGACCTTCAAAGATGATTCTTTACTGTGTCATTAACAAATTTAGAGAAATTAATCAATTAGCTTCTTGTACAGTTACAAAACATTCTAGAGTATCACGTGAGTGTGGCAGGATGAAAATTAGGCTATTTACCTCTCGGGTGAGTACATCAAACGAGGCTGCTGGTGAGACTTACCTTCAAGCAAACGCTCTTTGGTGTATATAACCAGCGGTGCTTCTACATTCCCCCTCTGAATTTTCCTCTCTCGGCCCCGTAATTCAAGCAAGGCTATAGCCTATCTACACCCTCGTCCACTGCTGTATTGAGGCTTGCGATCATGTCGTCCGTTGCCGCTCCTTCAGAGTCGAAGATTCTATCTTCTTGCCCTACTGTACGTATTTAGAGAGGCCATCGAGATGTTCCTGTTTCATTAATGGACTAATACCACGCCAGTTCCCCTACAAACAGTTCGTCCTCTTTGGGGACTCCATCACCCAGGGCGCCTATGACCAGTCCAGGGGATTCGGAATGGGCGCTCAGCTTGCTCATGGTAATACCCCATTACTACTCCTATGGCGATCATCTGATTTAACGAAAGCTGCTCAAAATCTTGCTTTAGAGCCTTCTTTGTAGGCCATTGTCTAACTAACGACTTCTTTCAGACTATATTCGTCGTCTGGATGTTATAAATCGTGGCTTTAGGTAGGCTTTCCACCACCCTCCCAACTCATTTGAGACCAACTACTGATAACCCTCCTCAGTGGATATAACACCAACCACGCTCTGGCCATTATTGCACACATCTTCCGTTCTCCCGACATTGCCAAAATTGACTATTTGGTATGTGCTTTCTCCTCTCTCGACCTTTCCGCGGATTTTCAACAATCCTCACCTCTTTCCAACCCGTCTCCCCTCTCAACATCTCAGCTGACTTTCCATAGAGCGTCTGGTTTGGTGCAAACGACGCCTGCATTCCTGGCTGTTCTAGCCAGCAGCATGTCCCACTCGAGACGTACCGCCAGAACCTCCATAAAATCCTCTCACACCCCCTGATTCTGGCACATGATCCCAGAATCATCCTGATCACCACGCCTGCAGTGGATGAATATCAACTGCAGGATGATCATCGCCCAGATGGGACTGTCGACAAAGGTCGCAGTACCGAGAATGCCAGAGCCTATGCACAGGCTGCGAAGGAGGTTGGCGAAGAGCTGATTGCCAAAGGCAGACAAGTCGTTGTCTGTGATATTTGGGCGGCCATGATGGCGCGTGTGGGATGGAGGGGCGAGACTCCGCTCCCAGGAAGTTTAGACGTGGAGAGGAATCCCGTCTTTACTGAGATGCTGTACGATGGTGGGTAGAGCGTTTTCATCACCCTCATTGTCTTCATCCAACTGAGGTCTCAACCGTGCTGACGCTCTCCTCCTCCTCCTCACAGGCCTCCACTTCAACCCCCTTGGGTACAGAGTTTTGTACGACGAGATTCGCAAGGTGATGGCAGACGCCTGGCCAGACAGTGAGCCAGACCGCCTTAAGAAGCATTTTCCAGAGTGGACTGCCTGGTTTGAGAGTCCTGCGGTTGACGGGTCGGAAGTTGAGAAAGGACTTTATGAGATTGCGAGTCTCCAGCAACGATAACAGGACATGAACATGATGACGGTTTGACAGAGAGGCTCTGGTCAATGTTTTGAGAGCCGGGGATGATCGCAGTACAGCCTTAGAGACTGAAGCAATACCGCCGTATTTTGCTGTCATAATGCCATAGGACCATGCAACCAGAGGCTAGCATTGATTGTTGATCCACGATTTTGAGAATCTGCTGTGTTGAGCCTCGTCCCTGTGTCGTGGTCGCTTCCTGAGTCTTGACTGGGGAAACTGGGGAACGTTGCCCTCCCGCTCAGTTCTCGCATGTGCTCCAACGTCCAAGGCTCGAACGAACTGCAGGTTCCCCAGATTATCACTTCTTGATTCGGCGGAGCCGCATAGACTCTAACGGAAATGACGGTCGCAGATGCTCCCTCAGCCTCGCTGATGTTGCCTTATCTAGCAATCTTGTCCGTTGATATGCGCGATGGGGACACGTGAGGTGGTGGGGATGCCGAGGCATGTTGTTACACCAGTCTGCTTTGGGATGATATGCGGGATTCCATGATTTTATGCATCACTCTTCCAAGGACGAAAGCATAAGCATAAAAGCGGTGAGATTCATGCCAGCCAGTCAACATCTCTCTATTGCAGCCAAACCATGGGACTAGTCCTTTAAAGGGCAAAAGTAACACGGTTGCATAAAATCCGGGGGCAGCTTAGTGCGGCATAACTCGCAACGTGGGGCCCCAGTTGCGTGGGTGGTGTTTTCTCGTCCAGTCGCATGCAACAACTCGCAAGCATGTGAAAGCCGCTCACAATCGAAACTTGTGACCGTTGTTCGCTTCCGTCTACACCGAAGCCCTGTATATGAAGAGGACTGCATTCCTGACCTCATGCATCTCTGCATACCATTTGCTTCTGCTATAGCTTGTCGTCGCCGTAGACCGCCTCGAAACATATAAGACATAGAGCCGTCGCGACAAGAAGACATATATACACACACATACGGTCACCATGTCCAAGACTTTCTCAACCGCGGATGTTGCGGCGCATAACACCCCGAAGGACCTCTACGTCATCGTCGATGAGGATGTCTACGATTTGACACAGTTCCAGGATGAGCATCCAGGTTTGTACTCTCTCGGATTGCGCCTTGCGCAGTCGACATGACCTGACGTCCCTTCGCAGGTGGAAAGAAGATCCTCTCGAGGGTCGCCGGCAAGGACGCTTCAAAGCAGTTCTGGAAATATCACAATGGTATGATAACTCACCGACTCAATCTCTGCTTACGAAGTGGCTGATCAGTTACAGAGGGCATCCTCAAGAAGTACCAGCCGAAGCTCAAGGTCGGATCTCTAGACTCGAAGAAGCAGGCTGCCCCACCACCACCTCCGCCAGCGCCAGTTGTCAGGAAGCCAGCCGCAGCAGCTGCTCCAGTCGCAAAGGCTGAGGAGGAGCCCGCCGAGGCATTGGAGGAATTCGGTTCTCTCATTCCATACGCCGATCCATCGTGGTACCAGACCGTACGCTCCCTCACAACCCCGCATGTCCGTGCCCGGATTTCAGGCTGACCGATATCCCTTATAGTACCATTCCCCATACCACAATGAGTCCCACGTTGCTCTCCGTGCCGAAGTCCGCGCTTGGGTCGAGGAGAAGATCATGCCGTTCGTGGCCGAGTGGGATGAGGCCAAGAATGTCCCGGATTCGATTTACAAGGAGATGGGCACTCGCGGCTACCTGGCCGGCCTGATGGGCTCGCATACCTTCCCTACCGCATATACCAACAACCGCGTCGCCGCCGTGGCACCGGAGAAGTGGGATCTCTTCCACGAGCTGATCGTCACCGACGAGCTCTCCCGCGCCGCCTCCGGAGGTTTCGTCTGGAACGTCATCGGTGGTTTCGGCATCGGCTGCCCACCTGTCATGCGCTTCGGCAAGCCAGAACTCGTCAAGCGCATCCTCCCTGGCATCCTTAACGGCGACAAGCGCATCTGTCTCGCCATCACCGAGCCAGACGCAGGCTCTGACGTCGCCAACCTGACTTGCGAGGCCAAGCTCAGCGAGGACGGCAAGCATTACATTGTCAACGGCGAGAAGAAGTGGATCACCAACGGTATCTGGTCCGACTACTTCACCGTCGCCGTCCGCACGGGCAAGCCAGGCATGAACGGCATCAGCGTCCTGCTCATCGAGCGCGAGGCTGGCGGCGTCAGCACCCGCCGGATGGACTGCCAGGGTGTCTGGTCGTCCGGCACGACCTACATCACCTTCGAGGACGTCAAGGTGCCCGTCGAGAACCTGATCGGCAAGGAGAACCAGGGCTTCAAGGTCATCATGACCAACTTCAACCACGAGCGCATCGGCATCATCATCCAGTCCATCCGCTTCGCGCGCGTCTGCTACTCCGAGTCGATGTCGTATGCGCACAAGCGTAAGACCTTCGGACAGCCGCTCATCAACCACCCGGTCATCCGACTCAAGTTGGCGAACATGGCGAGGCAGATCGAGTCGTCGTACTCGTGGCTCGAGAACCTCATCTTCCAGTGCCAGAAGATGTCGGATACCGAGGCCATGTTGAAGCTCGGTGGCGCCATTGCGGGTCTCAAGGCGCAGTCGACCATCACCTTCGAGTACTGTGCGCGCGAGGCATCTCAGATCTTCGGTGGTCTGTCATACAGCAGAGGCGGACAGGGTGGCAAGATCGAGCGTCTGTATCGTGATGTGAGGGCGTATGCCATTCCGGGTGGAAGCGAGGAGATCATGTTGGACCTGAGCATTAGGCAGGCGCTGAAGGTGCATGAGGTTCTGGGGATGAAGCTGTAGTTGGAGGGGGAGGATGGAGAGGAGGGAGAGGAGGGAGAGGAGGACAACTGGGAAAATTGATATCCATACCGCAGGAGCGGACTCTTGTACACCATGTGATAATCACCTGCACGCAAGCAATGTAATTTGATTTACGGATACCACATATGTTCCACCTATATAATCGTTGGTTTTCTACTGTACCCGAGTACAGTTTGTCGAAACCAACGATTATGTATTTAGACATCTCCGAATTCTCGTGACAGACTCGGAACAACGGTGAAATGGCATGAAACGGGAGTTCGTGCGTGCCAACCCCTGCCCCCCTCCTCCTGGTGTGCTGAGCCTCACTTAACCCGGACCAATCACCGGCCGGCCAAGCTTTTGGCGCCAAGCGCCAACCGTGCGCTAATGCCACTTCAAATCTCATGTCGTCCGCATTCGGAATGGCTCCACGCGTCAGATAACGCTTGGGATTCTAGATGCTCATACTCATATTCATATTCATATTCATGTTCATGCTCATGCTCATGCTCATACTCATACTCATACTCATATTTATACTCATATTTATACTCATATTTATACTCATATTTATACTCATACTCACTCATACTCAAACTCATATCGATAGCATGAAGACATCCAGGACGATGAGATCTTTGCATACTGTGCCACGACAACACGGAGGAATACTCATCTAGCTATACTATGCCCAGGCCCATCCCCCTGGCCATTCCCGAGCCTTCACCTCCGAGACCCATGACGCGGCATCCCTTAGATATCCACTTTCTATTTTCATTTCATCAAATTTGCGGAACGGCAGTACGACAGTACGACTTCTTGGTCTGCTTCGCCATGGCCTGCATGGCCTGCATGGCCTGCTCGGTATCGCGGTATCTCAGTGCTCTCGCTGCTCTTGGGCCATGTCTCGGTCTCAGCGTTGCCATCGAATCTCTCTTGTCCTGATATAGCTAAGTCGTTTCCTTGAGAGACGCTGACCCGATGTCTTCTCGAGACTTAACACGGAGTGAGTGCGCGTTCATTGATGCCAGACCACGTAATCCTGTCGTTGTTGATTTCCTGTGTTGTTCTTGTCGTTCGTTCGTTCATTCATTCATTCATTTATTCATTCATTCCTCCTTTAGAACCTGGCTGAGAATATTGCTTGAATTGGATAATTGCTTAGGGGGACGGCTTTCAACCTCAACTTCATTGAATACGGCCATGTCTTGGGCGACCTGCCTGGAACTCCGAACACTCCCACTCAACGCCTTACGCCTTTCACTCTTTTGATCCTGCTCCTGCTGTGAGCATCCTACCCCATATTCATCATGAAGCTACACACCTTCACCCGCCTGGCCGCGGCGTGCTTATGCAGTAGCCATCTCGCATCAGCAATCGAACTCGACACTTCCTCCTCAGGTACGATTCCTCCCATCACGCTCATGCAACTGACTGATATCTGCCCTACCAGCGTCCATCAAAGCCGCCGCTTCGACCGTCGCCTACAAGATGATGACCTACTACACAGGTAACAGGACTGGCGACACGCCTGGATATCTCCCCGACCCCTACTATTGGTGGGAAGCCGGCGCCATGTTCGGCTCTCTTATCGACTACTGGTATTACACGAACGACACCTCATACAACGATGTCGTCCAGCAAGCCATGGTCCATCAAGCCGGCGATGACCGCAACTACATGCCCGCCAACGCCTCCAAGTCCCTCGGAAACGATGATCAGGGCTTCTGGGGCATGTCAGCCATGACAGCCGCCGAGACGAACTTCCAGAATCCGCCCGCGGAGGACCCGCAGTGGTTGGCGCTAGCGCAGGCCGTCTTCGCGACGCAGTCCAGTAGGTGGGATCTGACATCGTGTGGTGGAGGGCTGAAATGGCAGATTTTCACCTTCAACACCGGCTATGACTATAAGAATAGCATCAGCAACGGCGCCATGTTCAATCTCGCGAGCAGGCTCGCCGTGTACACTGGCAACGATACGTATGCGCAGTGGGCGGCGAAGACATGGGATTGGGTCGAGCAGATTGGGCTGGTCAGCGCGGAAGGCAAGGTCTATGATGGAACCAGCGATCTTCTGAATTGCACAGAGCTGGATCATATGCAATGGTCGTACAATGCCGGGATCTACATGCACGGGGCGGCGAATATGTACAAATACGTGCGTCCCTTCTCCCCTTCTATCGGTGCATACCTGACATCCCTTAGACCAACGGATCCGACACATGGCTCGAGCGCACCACCCGCCTCCTCACCGCCGCCTCCAGCGCCTTCTTCTACCAAAACACCAGCATCATGTACGAGGAAGCGTGCGAGACCGCCGCAACCTGCAACGTCGACCAGAGCTCCTTCAAAGCCTACCTCTCGCGCTGGATGGCCGCCACGACTCGTCTCGTGCCGTCGCTGAAGCCCACGATCATGCCGCTGCTCGAGGCCTCGGCGGTCGCCGCCGCGAAGCAGTGCACAGTTGGCAACTACGGCGCCAGCTGCGGCACGCGCTGGTACGAGGGTACGAACGATGGGACCTCGGGCGTGGGCCAGCAGATGTGCGCGCTGGAGGTGATTGGGAGTCTGCTGGTCGCCAGCACGCCGGACCTGGTGACGAATACGACGGGCGGGACGAGCACGGGGGACTATACCTCGGGATCGAATACGGATGCGAAGCTTGCGAAGGCGGAGATTGATGTTACGAAGGGGGGGACCGCGGGGGCCGCCATCATTACGGTGGTGCTTTGCTGTGCGGTGGTGGCGAGTGTGTGGTTTATGCTGGGGACGGATGGGTGGGTTGGCTGAAGTAGGAGAGGAGAGGTGTCTTTGAAATAGCGTGCATATTTGCGTGGCGTTTGGTTGGCTATACTCTCTTTATAAATTACCACAAGAATCTGCCAATACTTAGATATATGGCAATCTTCCCGTCCAGGTCCTCAAACACCTGTATATGTACAGCAGAAAGAATTCGAAAATTAGTCTATTAGTCTATAAAACGACAGCATCCCGAAGTATCAAAACATGGTATCACAGCACAACAAAATAGAGCCAACGCCGGCGGCTATGTCACAAATAGGGATCGATATGTACAAGCAGCATAAATCGCTGACGCGGACAAGGTATCCTCTAGACCTCGTCGCGATTTTTGGTAACAATACTCTAGAATCTCCATCAGCAACCGTCCACGCAAATCACCAAGGGATCCGTCCTTCCCCACTGAGAAACAAAGGACGCGGGGAGAAGATCGACGTACCACTTCATTCTTCACCATAATCCGCTGCATCGGATACAGCGTGTCCTTCCTCTCGACAATGGTCTCGCTGCTCTCGCTCCTCGGGTCGTTCTTCCACATGTTCTCCTTCCCGCTGCGGGTCGTGGCATGGCTCTGCAGCGGCATGCTGCCATTGCGCAGCCGCGAGGCGGCGAGGTTCGTGCCATAGCCGTTCTCATAATAGCCGGTCCTCCTTTGACTCTTGGTGAAGAGGGATTTGAAGGGCGGCAGGCACCCGACGATGACGGCTGTGGGGGGTGTTAATATCGACTCTGCCGAAAGGAGGAAAGCAAGGAAGCAGCACATACCGACGGTCGATTCCAAAATTCCCCAGAAAGCGAACAAGACGGTGTCAGTACGAGCAGTAGCCGTGACTTGAACGGCGCGGATGATGGCGAAGATGACGATGATGAAACCAACGGAGAAGATACCGGCGAGGCCCACCTTCTGGTGGGTAGAAATCTGCACTTTCCAGAGCAGACTGAGAGGCATGGCCATGACTGTAGGTCACATCAATATCCGTTACAACGTCAGCATGATAGGGGAGCGTACTCATAACATCGATCAGGATGTCAACCACGCTGCTGTATATGATGGTGATGACCGTGGCCTGCTGGTCAATCGGCTTATCACATGCCCCTTTATTCCATTGTTAGCCGACTGTCCCTCACGAGCCACGTTTCCACGAAGGATAGAAGAATCGGAAGACAGAGGAAACCACGAACCAAAGGTGAAATACGTATAGGCAGGATGGCAGGTACTCGCTGATGCGATCCAGCATCCTGCATAGGCAAAGAAGGCAAACACAACGACACCCCACCATATCCTGCGATACTTGGGCAGTCCCTCGAAGAGCGTGTAGAAGAATGCCAGAAAGCTCGCCTTCACCAACCACAGAATCGTCCAGAAGAAGCCGATGATGGTGAACTCGTACTTCAAGAAGCGCGTGCCCCGCACGAAAAACTCGTACGCACCAGCTTTATCCATGTCCAGCTCGTTCATGGCGTAGAACCGCGCCCGGTCCGCGTTTATGGTGATGTTGTAGATGTCGGGGTTCTGCAGAGTCTGCAGGATGCCGTTTATCACCAGGAATAGATACGCCGCGAACATGATGTAGTCGTCCATGGCCAGACGCCCAGTTTTGGCGAGGCGGATCCAGAAGCGCGCCGCCAGGAAGAGGGTAGCAATGCCAACGCCGCCCCAGATGACGGCATTGAAGCCTGCTGATGAAAGATTGTTGGCGAGACCATAGTCGAGCAGTGCTATTTTGGCCTCGATCTCGGAAACGGTCAGCGTCGTTGTGTTGCGGAGAGTGTACGAGGCGTATGCATCGGACACCATATTGGGCGGTTGGGGCCTCGGTGACTGACGATGAGGGAGTGCTTAGGGTGGTCGATCACTCGTCCGGACGGAACCATGGAACAGTGGGACCGTCAGTGGGAGGAGCTCAAGACAGAGGCCTTTCTGCTCTCCAGTATGTCCAGCAACCAAGCTCTAGTGACGGACACCCCACTACACGAGAAGATGTCCAACGGTGCCTACCCGGATTCAAGGAATGCCAAACTGAAAAAAAAAAGGAATGTCAAAGGTCAAATGTGGCTAATGTAGTGTTCAAATACAGGTCTGCGTCCGTCTCCATGGTAAGGATCTCCATAAGGGGACAAGGATGGGATGTGAGATGCATCAACCCACTTGTATTGTGTGCAGACACTCTAGAGTGCTGATGGGCCTTTAGGAATATGAAATCCATGTCCACTCGGATTTTTTTTACCATTCTTCCATTGATATTTCTGGGTTTCCCAGGTCTAGGACATAGATATCAGGAGAGGCTGAAGTGAGCTGCTCACAAACGAACACAAGAGAGTGCGCGGAGTGGGGAAAGGTGGAGTACTCCAGAGGCCAGAGGAAAATGTGCCCAAGAAGGGAGACAAGGAGACAAGGACCAAACTCGACTACACGTTGGGAAAAGGCGGGGATGATGATGCCAAAAGCGTGTCTCGTGCTCTCTCGAGCTCGGCCAGGCTAGGAGGCTAAGTGCGCAAAAAAGAGAAGGAGAAAGAGCGAAGGAAGGAATAGGACTCTCCAAGAACAGGGATGCAGTGCAGTACACGGTACACAGTACACGGTACACATACACAGTACACAGCAGTATGTACATACACAGCCTCAGCACCGAGTATGTAGAGTATGTAGATGGCCTACACAACCACAACTACCAGCGCAAACTCGCCGTGACATATCCTCGGAAGCTTCATCCGGGCGTTCTCGGCGTCTGGCGTCAACTTGGAGTGAGCCATGGAACTCGCCGTCCAGAGGGGCCAGGAGCGAGACATGGAACTCGCCGTCCAGAAGGGCCAGGCGTGACAGATTACAGCAGAGTACCTAAGATAATATTGGACACTAGCCATGGTCATGGTGTAGTCTCTGGCGACTTTACTTTATGTAGAGTAGATTCGAGTAGATTTGGGATGAGAGGCGGTCCAGAATAGAGTTGGTCGTTGTGTTGTGGAGTGGAGTGGTGCGTTTTCCACAGGGCAACGTATGATATACGAAGTATGTACGGATAAATAGCAGCCACGAGCCAAGAAATAGAAAACCGAAAGCCTGGATCAGGGCCAGGGCAGAACGGCGTCTGTGTGTCGGAAGAAAAAAAAACGTTCGGGACGCACAGTCGTCGCGGAGCTAAGCGGACTTTCTCTTCTCCACCGTTTCCCCATCCCGAATCTCACACCATCTTCATGCACAGTGTACCATGGAGACCATGCTCCAGAAGGGCTGACAGGCAGAAGTACCCGAGAAAAGACTGCCCATATCTACGCAAGAGGCGTCTGCTAGCTGTCAATCTATGCAGGTACGAAGTACAATACGGCCAGCTGAGATTCCAATGTACTCTGTACCCCACTCGGCATACTATGACTATGGGAAAGCTATGGCTACTATATATTAGGATGGGAAAAAAAAGGCGAGGAGTAAACCATGCATGCATGCTGACCTCAACTGGTACCTGCCTTGCAGATGCGCAAGAAAAATGAGCGGAGATGAGGCGATGATGGCTATTCCCGCATTACTCCGTATTCCTTCAGGCGTAAGAGGTCGGGAGAGATGTCAGATGAGCCCGGCAATTATTACAGAGTATGCATATTCCACATTTATTATGCAAACCATCTACAATACATTTGCTAATTTGGCCATCAAGAACCCGTCAAAGTCAATAGTCATCTGCACATCCAAAATCGTAGCACAGACGTCCAGCGCTATCCTCGTACCAGTTGTTGCTTCCAACACAAGTCGGGCAGTAGAAGACCCCGAGTGGGTCATATTTGAGCTTGCGGAACTGGAGCTTCTCCAAAGCCTCGCCGTAGAAGTCCGCGAGATAAGTCCGCGCGCGTTTGTCGGCCTCGTTCATGTACGCACCAGTGTCTGGCGCAATATCGCGCATAGCACCGGTCTTGGTGAAGGTGATATCGTCCGCGATGGCCTCTGCTGTCGCGGCGTCGGTGCCTCTCTGCCAGCCCCGGGCAACGATGTTGTGGACGTAGGTCCTTCTCCAGGCTGGGTTGACACCGGAATATGGGTCGGAACCACCCGTAGCGACCTTTCCACCGCCGACGAGGCAGAAGTTGTTGAGCGCGAACTGGTACTGGGATCCGGCAGTGACGTCGACCATTCGGCGGATGCCGGTGGCGTTGGTGAGAGCTGGGCCGTCGAGCAGACGGGAACCGATGGCAGCGCCGCCCTGGGCGCCAACGGTCATCTGCTTACCCGAGAGCGTGTTGTAATAGGTGACGTAGTCCGGGAAGGAGTAGAAGTTGGACGAGATGTAGAGAGAGCCGTTCAACGGCGCAAGACGGGCAGCAATTGGAGCCCAAATAGCCTCAAGGTCAGTGACTGACTTGTTGGAGGCAGCGAGGGCGTGGTTGTAACCACTCATGTAGTTGCCAACGACGGGTGCGTAATTCTGGGTAGCCCAGCTGCCGTAGCCGGAAATACCGGCGTCACTCATGGCGGGCATGGACTCGTAGAGAATAGCAACGGCCTCCTTAAACTCAGGAAGCTGGGCATCAGAGTAGGGAGCAATGGCCACAACCTGGGCGATGTATGGGGTGGTTGGGTAAGCCTTGATGGTGGTGCTGACGACGACACCGTAGGTACCGCCACCGCCTCCACGGATGGCGAAGAAGAGATCAGAGTTCTTGCAGGCATTTGCAGTGACGAGGTTCCCGTTAGCAAGCACAACCTTGGCCTCAATGATTTGATCGGCGCCGAGACCGAAGTCATGGTTGGCGGGAGAGTGACCACCACCCTGAGACCAGCCACCAATGCAGCCTACAGACTAAAGGAGTCAGTACAGGGAGAATAGTATCTTTGATGGGAGCTTACTGGATCACCACCACCGACGACGACGAGATTTCTCGCGGCAGCCTCAGCGTAGACCTCGCCCCAGACGTATCCACCAGCAATGGTGAAGGCAGCGCCAGTCCACGTGTTTATGGTGCAAGAAGTAGGCCATGCGCTGTGGAAGGTAATGCCATTTCTGAGATGTCTGATCCAGATCTGGAGAGCTCCATAGCCAGTGCTTCTGCCGAGCAGATCATGACCAGTGTTGCGGACAACGAGTCTGAGGCCACGTTTTCTGCCAAAGTTGACAGCCGTTTGGATGTCTGCTGGGGAAGTGGCATCAACCGAATAGACCGGAACGTCTCCAAGCGTGCAGTTTCCTGCAACCTGGCCGATCGCGTAGTTGACAGGCGGGCATGCATCTTCGTCGCCGGGGTAGTCCAAGGCGATGGGGTTGTTACCGACGAAGGAGGAGTTCGTCAGTTGGATGACAATCTGGGCGCAGGCCACCAAGTCCTGCTTAGCACCTGGATAGCAGACGATGGCTGGAGGCTCGGAGAGGATGAGCTTGCCACCGAGGGTGGAGTTGAAGCTGTCCCATGTCGAATTTGACGGCCAGCAGTAATCTGTCGGGCCCTGAAGGAATCAGTATGGCCAGATGCAGTGGATTATCACATACACATTTGCAACCGAATTTGAAGATTCTAGAGGCGCTGTTGGTGACTGGGTCACTATAGTCCGCCTGGACGAGCACAGCACACAAGGCCACAGCCTTCAAAATGGAAATCATCATGATGGGATGGTGGACAGACTGAGATATCAACCGTGGGATGGAATATATATTGTATGCTAGGAGATATGACTAGGATGTCAAACGATCCGCGACCAGGATCTAAGAAGCTCGAGGCATTGGAGGCCTGTCTGATGCGAAGAAACCAGCCATCGGGGCAGTATGAGGTGCATGCGCAGTAGCTCGTCTTCCATCTGTCATTATGGAGAGTCCGCTTTTGATTCCATGGACGTGGGAGGTCGAGGGTAAAGCTATGGCATGGTGGAACTTCGAACTATCTGTAGGTTGTGCCTCAATATCAGACGTCCGTCTCAGATCATTCGGCGTCCGAAGAATAAGATGCCAATATCGAAGCTGGGAACGATCAGATATCCAACGTCCAGCAGGAGAGCAACGTTCTGTCGCCGTCTCTCGTCGGCCGTTCTCAACGTTCGACGGTCTGCACAGCTATCTTCGAGTCAACCACGTCGTCCGACATTCGCATTAGATGCGAGCATTTGCCGTGTCGTGCAACCATGACTGGATTATTCCCAGGAGCCGTAAGAGATGCGTGAGTAGTCAGGACCTCCCAGAAATACCAGATATGTCAGATTCGAAGGCCCGGCCCTCGGCACGCGAGATTGCGGGCAAAGCCTTATATGCACCCAAATGTGGAGAGCATCCACTACACAAGGACCCCATGCTGTGCGCGTGAACGACGCATGGCGTAGATCCTTGGCCATCAACAACGACAGTTGGTGATTTTGCTGAAGATTGACAATCAAGCCACGCATCTCAGAGTCGTATACAACACATCAACATAGCCATTATCGCGTAAAATAGAACAGTCGGAAGAAGATAGGCTTTGGTGGAATTTTATATTTTATATAGCAACTGCTTTCTATGAGTGAATTTATGTTTGGCTGTCGACCAACGCCTGAGGAGATAGGTCTTAGGACTAGGGAAATTCCTACGATCTTGATGAGATCGACAGACATTCATACTTCGGATTTAGATCGAATATCACTGTACAGGGAAGGTAGCATTTGCAGGATGACGTTTCATTTCGATTATCATATCATGAGCATCTATGGTATTAACATTCCGAAGCCCCATTCCATGTTCACATGTGCTTGCGTTTCTTCGATGATGCCGTCTCCGCCTCTTGCTCGGGTTCTGGGAGAACGACCTTCGGTCCAAGATGCCGGCGCATGAAGTCGCCCAATCTCTGGTAGCAGTGCTCCTTGTACGCCATGGCCTTGCCACGAAGCGGCTTTGAGCAGATCGATTCCTTGACGTTGAGCACGCCGTGCTCAAGAACCTCCATCAGCTTGTCGAAATGGCCCAGCTTTTGCATCATTAAGCCTGCTTGGTGGCCTCCTGGTACGACTGTTCCTTCATCTCGAGTTCGGCCAACCGCGTTTGCATAGCCTTGTGCTTCGCGGCCTGGGCGTCTTGGACGGTCTTTTGATTTGCGGCCTCAGCTTCAAGTTGCATTATCGTGGTATTAGCGTTGGTTGGTGAGCTGCAACTTCAACCTCATAACCGTTGCAGAATCTATCGACTTCAGGTCGAAGGTTGGCTCGCGAGACTCGGTATTATTTGGTTCTGGGGTCGAGGCGATTTCGAGGAGTGTTGAGCGAGTCTTGTGTTGCTCGTTGGACTTATCTGGCGTCTTGGATGAATTAGGAGAAGACATAGTGACTATATTCATAATATTAGATCGTTGACGATAATAGATATGATTGATAACTACCTTGCTTGATGAGGTCGTGATGAGTTGATGAGTTGAGCTTAGAAGAAGAAGTTGATGAGCTGAGCTTGGAAGAAGAAGTTGATGAGTTTAGCTTGGAAGAAGTTGATGAATTTAGAGGGAGCTTGTTGACGTGGGAAGAAGATGGGACGCGACCAACTTCGCTTCCTGCAGCCTTGTCCCCCCCCTCAGAGTCCGAGTCGCTGCCCTCCTTGTTGGAGTCGCTGCCCCCCTCGTCGGAGGTGCTGCTATCCTTGTCAGAGGCGCTCTCATCGTCGTCCTCCTCCCCTTCATACTTTGCGTTGAAGAGTTTGCCTAGGCCTTCCGCATCCCAGACATGCCTCCACCAAGCGTCGAAGTCAGAGTTTCTCACCCACGTCCGGATGTCCCAGTGTGCACATGTGATGTCCTTGCGTCCGCCGTGCATCTAGATAGTGCATTCCACCAACACACTCCCGTCGGGAGCAATAGCTGGCATCCCAAACGCGCTTCCACCAAGTGTCGAAGTTAGAGTTTCTTGTCCACGTCCGGATGTCCCAGTGTGCACCTGTGATGTCCTTGCGTCCGCCGTCCATCTGGATCTTCTCGGCATCCACTAACACACTCCTATGGGGAGCAATGGCTGGCTGCCCCACGTGCGGACTGCCTTGTCGGATGCCGCCTCTTCCCGTAAACCCCTTCATCTTTCGAGCGAGCACGTCCTTCAACTTGAATTTGTGTGTAATTAGTCCTGCACGGACGATGGTGCGAAGGAGGTCGTCGGGCTGATAGTGCTTAGGAAAGTTTTTCAGCCTCAATTTCTTCTTTCCCACAGGCCACGTGAAAACACCCTTTCTAATGCCATTGACATTAGTAGGATCGTGATTAAAAAGGGATAATAGATCGCTGTCGTCAATCTCCTCCTCCTCCTCCTCCTCCGCCTCCTCCTTCTTCTTGTTGGGGATAATGATCTCGTCTAGGTGGAAACGTTGTCCACCGACGTCATCTCCGCCCTCGTCCATGTCCTCATCCCCGATCTCCTCTGCGTTAGCAGCGGCAGCGGCGTAGAGCTCATTTCCAGTCTCGTCGTTGGCGGGGTAGAGCTTATCGTCGTCGGCGGGGTAGAGATCATCGTCGTCGGCGGGGTAGAGCTCATTTCCAGTCTCGTCGTTGGCGGGGTAGAGTTGATCGTCGTCGGCGGGGTAGAGATCATCTCTGATGTTGTCGGCGGCGGTGGTGTCACGGTCAGAGTGTCCATCTACAGTCTATTAGCTAGAATCAGATCTGTCGACGTTTAACGATAAATACCTGGGTCGGTGAAGGCACGCCTGCCATCCTCGTAGTCTTCGTCGTCATACTGGCTCATGTTGTCGTCGTGTGTTCTCAGTCTGCTAACATATCTTCGTTGTTGTGGTGTTGAAGGTTTAGGAAATTTGGGAGGAAACAGATCGTCCGGCTGATGGTGCTTTGGAAAGTCTTTCAGAGTCAGCTTCTTCTGACCCACAGGCCACTTGAAGACGCCCTTTCCAACGCTATTGACGTTGGTAGGATCGTGATCAAAAAGGGACAATAGATCGCTGTCGTCAATCTCCTCCTCCTCCTCCTCCTCCTCCTTCTTCTTCTTAGCAGGGACAATGATCTCATCCAAGTTGAATGAGATCACGCTCCTGTCGTCGGCATCAGCGTAGAGCTCATCTCTCATCTTGTCATCGGCGTCAGCGTAGAGATCATCTCCGATCTTGTCGTCGGCGGCGGCGGTGGTGTCACGGTCAGAGTGTCCATCTACAGTCTATTAGCTAGAATCAGATCTGTCGACGTTTAAAGATAAATACCTGAGTCATTGCCAGTGAAGGCGTCAGGTATGAGTCCCCGTAGGGCAGGATCAAAAATGGCATGTCCGCCGTCCTTATAGTCTTCGTCGTATTGGCTCATATCGTCGTCGTTGTTGTCGTGCCTGCCGTATGGGGATGGCGATGCAATGTAGGCAGATTCTCCGTGCCGAACTGCCTGTATGTCGCATCCGAAAGCATGGGCTGCTGGCTCTACATCGTCTTCGTAATATGTGCCGTTGCCGTCGACACGACTGGGTTGTGGATATGACCATGTGCTCATCTCATCGTCGTGCTCTTCTTCCTTGACCTTGCTGTATATTTCCGGCGACTGAACAACACTGCCGAACAAGCATTAAACAGGTTGAGTATGTAGTTCGAGCTCTTGTGCTTGCGATGCTCCTCAAGTCTTGTCTTTGATTTAATCGACCATCCAACCTGCGTCAGCCTGCCTTCGAGACGAGCGTTGGGCTTGAGTCCACGCAGTCGCTTCCGCATTTCCCTGATGAAGTCGATATGTCGTCGACGGCGCGCTTTCACAGTATCTCTTCTTGCCCACGATCACGTTTGCTGAATGTATGGCCTGGTCGATTTTCGTAAACTGAACTAATCATGGGTGGCAGTGTCAGTGACATACCCCTCCATGAAGGTAACGATGGCCGTGCATTCTGCGACGGTGGGCGGCTTGCCGTCACGATCTGTTACTTAAAGGATGTAGCAGCCAGGCATACTGTCGCCAATGTCGTGCTCTGATTTGTGCCATTGCTTGACAGTGTTAGATTAGAAGTATATCTTGGGCAGGTTACCCTTGATGATTCTGCACCTCCGGAGGGATTGAGCATAAGACTTAAACAAATGCATCTTTGGTCGCGAATCGGTCTGAGGTCGTCCTCGTTCTATCCTTGAACCATCCTCTGCCCCTGCCCCCTATACTCCAGCTTTCTCCAAGACTTCTCCTTGAGTAGCATGTCTGCTAAGTCCATGTTGCCTCACGATTTCGCCTTCTTCCATGACTCCGCTCTCTTCTGTCTTGATTCCTGCGAGGAGGACATCTTGTCGTCGTCTAGATGTAGATTGGTGATTGAGGCTGGAGAATAGAGATCGTATGTCTCGAAGTGCTGATGTCAATGTCGTAGATGTTATAATTTTAAGATCGAGGAATTTAAATCCATCACATTTTATTATAAATTCACTATTCCTGCGGTCACGTATGAATTCACTGTCTTGTTCGGCTGTGGTGGGATGCTTGCGGGAGGGTATTTGGAACCAGTCTTAGGGAGTTGTGGTGGGACTGGGATTGACCTTGGGGATTTTATCATCAGTTGGACACAGCCTGCTGGACACTGTTGGCGCTGGGGAGGGCTTGGATCAGGAAGTTAGACGTGCATAATAAATAATTCATAATGGTGGAGGATAATGTCACGGATATTTGAGTAGACTAGTCAAGAATGTCTGAAACGAGTATCCGATTGCACACATCATGATCGTGAAGTCTCATTTCTAGCCCCTGAATAATCACGTGATGGACGACATGAAAACGCTGAGGTGTGAGTTAACTGTTCTAAAAGCTGTGCTTCATCATTATGACTTCATAAGCTACAAATCCACCCATCTCATAACTCCTACAAAACGCCATATGCACCATAGTCATGCATTGCACTCGTATCCGGTCCGTCACTTTTACTCCAGCTTCCGTAATGTGAAGCTGAGGACAGTCTTGATGCCCTCATCCAATCCCTCAACACCCACCACCTTCTCGATCCACGTCCTCGTCTTCGTAGCAAGCGCCTGCTTATCCTTGACCTTCTCCTTCGCTTCCTTCAGTCTCGCCAGAGCAGTCGATAATGCAGCTGGGTATTCAGCGGTCAGCGGGCTGACGCCGATAAGAGGCTGTCTAATAGAGCAGTTCCAGCTCTCTGCCGCGGTGGGGAACTCCTCCATCATGGCATCCAGGACGTGTTGCAATATCTTCGACAAACAATGCACTCCCAGAAAGATGGCGAACATGTCGAAGAACTGCTCCGCTGCGGCGGCAGTGAAGAAAGGCTGCTTCCTCGCGTCGTCGAAGATGGCCAGTGGAATGGCACCGTTCAATGCTGGCGTATTCATCGGATCCTGCACCGCCTCTCCATCCACCTTGACACCCTCCATCGCGCTTGGCTGCAGAGTCTGCGTCTTGAACTCAGGGAACTTGATTTCGTCGTGATCACCAAACTCTTCCCCTCCTCCGACCATCTCCGTATCCTCCTCTGCAGCAGGAACCTCCTTCAACACCTTCGCCGGCTTATCCAACCCCAAAATCCTCCTCCTCGCCGCAATCTTGGCCAAGAAAATCATCTCCAATTTCGCATACTGCACCCACAGCTCAGGGCCTCTATTGCAAAACCTCGTCCCGCGCTGGAGAAAGCTCCTCGCCGCGCCCATGTCGCTCTCCTCCTCGAGCGCCATCTTCGCCGCATACAGCCACAGCCCGGAGTTCGTGCAGTGCAGCCGCAGCGCCGCCGTCAGCACGGTCTTGAACTTCTTCAGCGCCTTGGTGCTCCGGCAGTACTCGAGGTATGACATCCAGAGACCCACGTCGCCGGGGTGCTTGCGCGTGCCGCGGTTGAAGATCGAGAAGACGCGCGCCTGGCCCGCGTGCGACGAGGAGCCCTTGATTTTGAGACGCTTGCAGCGCGTCGCGCGCAGCGACTCCAGGTTGATCTCCCAGGTTGCGTAGCGTGCGAAGGAGATGGGAAGGGAGCCGCGGGCGAGGACGAGGTGTTCGAAGTCGGAGCGCTTTTTTACGAGGTTGCGGATTTCGTCCTGTGGCCTGTTAGCTATGATTCCGACAGTAATTAAGTATAACTATAAGAAGAAGCATCTCTTCGAAATCAGAGGCGCGGGATGACGATGATCGCCATAACTCGTAGATACCGTCGATTAAGAGTAGAAAGTGGAGGTGCGACAAACTTTTGAGAAGATCTTCTTGTCCTCGAATTCTCGCAGTTGTGGAACCGCCTGTTCCATGTAGAAGCGCGCTTTATCACTTGCGCCCGCCATGTTTGCGATTTATAGTACGGGGAGGACGGAGTATAGTTGAGATATTCTCTTCTCTCTTCTCCAGGTTTTGATAGAGGTTTGACATGGATCGTCGACGGGCGGTGAGCCAGAAATCCAAAATTCTGCCACCGCAGTGCTCAACTAGACTAAAGCCTCGGCGAGCCTGCAGGGGTAACGCGTGGAGCTGTCTGTCTCCGCGAGGGCGGAAACAACGGACGATTCGGACCTCACTCCTTGACACCTGTCGAAAGCTTTGCGACTTATCGACTTTCTCTTTCTTTTGTTTCAATTTCTTTCGCTCGTTATACTGCTGGATGGAACCGTCCTTTTATTGATTAATTGTATACACGACGTCAACGATGGCGCCGAAGTTTAAAGATGGAGATGTGCTGGCGGCATTTTCGGGGAAGTGGGTGAGTTGGGCTCATACCATTGCGGCGTATAGTAAGATGATTCGATGCGAGGACTGCGAGGAATTTTTGATGCTGATCAGATACAGCTGCTTTCCTCAGTGCCCTGATTGTCGGCATTTCGCTGCATTACAACAAGATTGTCCAGAACGAATACTATGGATATCCTGAGGAGTGGTTCCCTTCGGTCTCTGCGACCATTGGAGATCGCTATCCTGAGCGCTCATTCTTCATGCTGTTTATTGCAGTGACATCTGGTACGCCGTGTATGCCCTGAGTATAGCCTTCATGTGCTGATACTGCCCAGGTCCTCGTTTTGCCCTCGTCGGCTTGTGGTACCTTCTTACTGCCCGCCCAAACCAGAAGCTTCCTAAATTCGTGGCTTTCATGGGCATCTTCCGCACGTTCACCTGCGGCGGCTGGACATATGTTACATCGACTGATGACCACGACTGGCACGACATCTTCATGATCTCATACCTGGTTGCGACACTGCCTTGGACTCTGGGATGTCTGGCACTGAGTCCACCAAATGCAACAGCCATCAAGTACAGGAAATATATTGCGAGCTCCTTCTTCGGCACTCTGGTGCCATTGGTATACTTCTTCATCCAACATAAAGTTCACCATGTCCCAGGGGGTATGTTATTCTTCTTGCACCTATTTCATTTTTGGCATGTGATAATGACGTTTTCCAGCTTATACCATCTATGCCTTCTTCGAATGGTCCCTCGTTTTGCTGGATGTTGCTTTTGATGCTGTTACCGCGATGGACTTTGATTCATTCGAGTTAATTGTCAAGGATGTTAAGGGCGCGAGCAAAGGGTACGTTCAATGGCTTCCTAAGTAGCAATATACGATTTTCAACAAGCTCGTCCGCGGCGTTATGATCAAGTCTAAATGCTTTTGTGCAGACAGCTCAAGAAGGACGACATCGTCGAGAAGCAGTAGGTTTATTTCCATCCTTGTGCTTAATTACTGAGATGCGTCGTAGAAAGGATAAGCCCATCGTCCAAGTCCTGAATCAGCCTTTCCTATGGAGCGAGGCCCTCGATGCCGCCGCAGATGTCTACAATGGCGTAAGTAATACGAGGCAAGAATTGGGAATTGTTGACTGAGATAATGTTAGTTCGTCTTCTGGTCGATGCTGACGTCCTTGGGTCTTTGCGTTTGGTGTAAGTCTGTTCTGTTTCTGCGAAATTTCTGAATCTAATGATATAGACTTTCCACTCTGGCATATGGGAATCTCCGGTTACGAAGTTATGGTTATGTGCACCGTCACTCCCTTTTTGCTCGGCATCGGACCCCTCCGCAGGATTATCGTGAGAAATTTGAGGCTCGTCAACATTCTCTCGCTTGCTGGACTTCTCGCCTATCAATTTCCGTCTCCAGAGAAGCGTCTCTTCACTGTCAGTCTTGGTGTTGCGATGTCTTGCCTCGGCTGGGCTGCTACATGGTTCTCCGAGGGCTTCCAGCCAGCTCGTCTCGAGTCCAAGATTGCAGGCTGGACTGTTGGTCTTATCATGCACAGCGTGGTCAAGTTCGCATGGCAAACCAGCAATCCTATCTGGCCAATTGCACATGCTGCAAACGGCGGCTTGAATGGGCTTGGTGGCCTTCTCGCCCTTCTTGCCGTTCTTCGCTCAACACGCAACACGGTTACTGGCACCGAGTCCCTTCAGGAGCGCAAGCAGGGTTCATCTCTTCTCGCTTCGTTTGGCATTGCAGGTCTTTTCTTCGCTCTGCACTCGTTGCTTTCTGACTCCAGCACCATGATCTCCTGGGTCTGGGAGGGTTTCCCAGTCAGAGGGCCCATTGCAGCGCCACATGGTGCCGTTACTATCGCCGCCATGGGAGCTGGACTCGTTATCGGCTTCATGTACGAAGACTTCGCCCGCAGCTGGACATTCTACGGCATCGGCTGCGTCGGCGCTGCTTTCCTCACTCTGTACAGCAACTGGACCGGATATTACGGCGCTCTCGCTTTGACAGTCTATCTCCTTGCATTCTCAATCCCAATGATCTCTGTGGCATCCCGCCGCAACCCAGCCATAACCTTCGGTCTCGGCTTCCTGATCTACAACTTCCTCGTACTCTTCCACGTCTGGGTTGTCGCCTATGCCTTCGTTCCTGGCGGGCCCTATGTCCGTGAGCACACTGACTGGATCATGACACTCACCATGGTTTTTATCGGCATGGGAGTCTTCACCAGCCTCTCCTCGCCATCCGACAAGCGCAAGCGTCCAGCTTACTACCAGGTGCCACGCAAGCAACGCTCATACTTCCTCTACATCATTGCCTTCCTCCAGCTCATGGCTGTTTCCATCGCCTACCTTCGTTTCCCAACATACGATTACACGCCATACCACAAGGACGATAAGGTCATCACAGCCGGCATCTGGACGATCCACTTCTCTCTCGACAACGACATGTGGTCCTCCGAATACCGCATGCGCGACGTGATCAAAGAGCTTGAACTCGACGTCGTCGGCCTCCTCGAGTCCGATCTCCAGCGCATCATTATGGGCAACCGTGACACGACGCAGTTCCTCGCCGAGGATCTCGGCATGTACGTCGACTACGGACCAGGCCCTAACAAGCACACCTGGGGCTGCGCGCTGCTGTCAAAATTCCCGATCCTCAACTCCACGCACCATCTCCTGCCGTCGCCGGTCGGTGAGCTGGCGCCTGCGATCCACGCCACGCTCGATGTGTACGGTGAGCTCGTAGACGTGTTTGTCTTCCATTCCGGCCAAGAAGAGGATCCGGAGGATCGGAGACTGCAGTCCGAGTACCTCGCCGAACTGATGGGATCGTCGCCGCGTCCATCGATTCTGCTGTCGTACCTGGTCACGAAGCCGCTGGAGGGCAATTACAACACGTATGTGAGCGAGAAGTCGGGGATGAAGGATATTGATCCGAGCGATTGGGATAGGTGGTGTGAGTATATTCTGTATAAGGGACTGAGTAGGATTGGATATGCGAGAGTGTCCAGGAGCACGATTACGGATACGGAGATTCAGGTGGGCAAGTTTATGCTGGGGAAGGAGCCGGAGAATGAGCAGAGGGTTGACGAGCAGAGTTTGGCTGTGGGAGAAAGGTTTCCGGCTTTGTTTAGGGGGGAGGGAGTTAGGGGACATAGGTATCATGTCTTTGATGAGCCGAGGTATTGGGGTTAATTCGGATGATGACGATGGGGGATGAGAAAGGAAAGGAAGGATGGGGAGGATACTTTTTTTTGCTAGGGGAGAGCGATTGATGTTGATGGTATATATGGTATTATGTCGGAGTAAAAATGTGTCATGCAGTTGCATCAAGAGAATATTTATACATTTGAATGCAATAAAGTCACCAAAAAGTAGCACTCATGCTCGGACTCCAGTCTTGACGAAGGGGCTGCAAACCCACGTGACCCGATCTCCAACTTGGCCTTGGTACTGCCGTAAAGCTCACGATTCACGCCGCCCGCCACAACCTTTGGCGATTCAGGGGTTCAGGCAAAAATAAGATTTCAACAATATGACAGTCCAGAAATCCCTCCTAACTCGCTCATCACTCAAACTCAATGATACTCGATAATGCACTCTTCGAAAAACCACAATCATGAAAGTTGCATTCTTCAGCGCAAAGCACGTGAGTCTCCTTTTCTTCCCGGGCGGGCCTCTACCTTATAGCACAGCGCACGGACACTAATCCCGCGCAACAGTACGACGAGGACGCCTTTGACAAAGTGAACGAGGCCCTCGACTCGCCGCTCGAGTTCACGTACTTGCTGCCGACGCTCGACATCTCGACTGTTGCGTTGGCTGCGGGCCACAGAGCCGTTTGCATCTTCGTGAACGACATCGCCGACGCAGAGGTGCGGCACGTGACCTATTCCGAATGCTTCTCAGATTGCTGATGCGAGGGCTGTGCAGGTGTTGAAGGCCCTGGCGGGATATGGTGTTCAATTCATCGCGTTGCGGGTAAGGCCTCTCGTCGTCGCATAGCGCAGACAGCCAAACTCGAATGGCGAAGGAAGAAAAAACACATCCCTGCTGACCTCCTCTCCAGTGCGCCGGCACCGACAACTGCGACCTCCACGCCGCCGAAGAACTGGGCATCAAGGTCGTCCACGTGCCCTCGTACTCGCCGCACGCCGTGGCCGAGTTCACCGTTGGCCTCCTCCTGACCGTCGTGCGCAAGTACCACAAGGCCTTCAACCGCACGCGCGAGGGCAACTTCTCGCTCTCCGGCCTCGTCGGCTTCAACCTCCACGGCAAGACCGTCGCCCTCATCGGCACCGGCCAGATCGGCATGCTGACGGGCAAGATCCTGTCCCAGGGCTTCGGCTGCCGCGTCCTGGCCTACGACCCGCGCCCCGACGCGGCGGCCGCGGCGCTGTACGGCATCACGTACGCGTCGCTGGACGAGGTCCTGCGGCAGGCGGACATCATCACTTTGCACTGCCCGCTGACGCCGCAGTCGCGGCACATGCTGGACGCGCGCACGCTCGCGCTGATGAAGCGCGGCGTCGTCATCATCAACACGTCGCGCGGCGCGCTGATGGACACGTCGGCCGTGATCGCGGCGCTCAAGACCGACCACATCGGCGCGCTGGGCCTCGACGTCTACGAGGGCGAGCGCGAGTACTTCTTCCGCGACAGGTCGCGCGGCGTCATCGAGGACGACGAGCTGAGCCGCCTGATGAGCTTTTACAATGTCGTTATCTGCGGTCATCAGGCGTTTCTGAGCACGGAGGCGCTGGAGGCCATTGCCGAGGCGAGTGTGGCAGATTTGAGGGCGTTGGAGAGGGGGGAGGAGGTGGGGAGGATGGCGAGGGCAACATAGACACCAAAAAGAGGGACAGAAAGAGGAAGAGGAAGGAGAGAAAAAGGGGGGGATGCGGTGGAGTTTCTTTCTTTTAGGGCATTGAAATAAGAGCTGGCGCAATGGATGAGGAGTACTTAGTTTTGAATACAGATTAGGCATTATGATGGTATATATCAGCGCAGTGGACTTCTATAATCGCACATACGCAATAAATAAGACAGCTGACAGATTCCCAACCAAAAATGCCTTTGTTAAGGTCTTGTGGCGTAGATCATTGGCCATCAACAACGACATCTAGTGATTTCGCTAGAGATTAACAATTATGTTATGCATCTTAGTGTCGTATATAACACATTAACATAGCCATTATCGCATAAAATAAATGCAGAGGAGAGGAGAATTGCACACAAAATTCACAATGTAAGATTACTAGGTCAACGTTGTCAGAATGATCTTCATTTCGCGGTCGACGTCAATGAATATAAGCCTTCCTCCACGAATCCCTCTATCTAGACGATGTCCCAGTTGACGAGGCGAAGATCGACGACGAAGGCGAGATGAGACGGCCGTGATACTGACGAAAAGGAGATTGAAGGCGAAGACAACCGTGATGCTGACGAAAAGCGGCCCTGCCGACGCAGGTCACCGCAGACGAGACACATTCACTCCGCCGTCCTTCTCCTCTTCGATGCAGAGCCACTGTCGTCGTCGGTGGCCTCGGCGGCGACCTCCTCAGCCAGACCAAAGGTCTCCTTGAATGAGAGACCGACATTGCGAAATATATAATCGCGATAGTCCTCATACTTGTGGACCAGTTGGTCCGAGCGGATGATGCCATGATAGTCTAAAAAATGGACTCTGTGATTGCCTTGTCGACAGCATAATCGACGTCATCCTGCTTCTCCCTAAGAGAGACGATCTCGTTGCTCTGCTCATTCTTTGCCTCCCGCAGTGCTTTGCACGATGCTTGGAGCGTGCGGATCTTCTCTTTGGCTTCAGCCAGCTCCTTGTGGAGCGAGGCATTCTGGTCGTCGAGGTCGGTCTTGCGTGTCATCTTCGTGGGCGTGATGCCATCCATTTTCTGCTTTGCCCTTACATGCAACCAGCCGTCCAGCTTTTCCGTGCCGAGAGCTGCAAGTGCGTACGTGAATCCGAGGTCCCCATTCACCCCTGTCTGCACAAAATATGTGATGAGGATCTCGGCGATGGTCGCATTTGTTGCATCGTGGACGATGAATCCTCTCGCTGCATACTTTCTAGGGCCGAACAACACCATCGCACGAGACTCGAAGAGATTGCGGATATAATTAGACTTCGTATGTCTATAATGCTCCCCGAGTCTTGTTTTTGGTTTGATTGACCATCCAACCTCCGTCAACAAGACAGCACCACGAGGCTGCCACGGCACACAGGGCCACTCCTCCACTTCCTCTCCCAACTCTTCGCCTCCCCACCACATCCCACAAATCCCGGAGCCAGCAAGAACTGAGCATGGCCCGCTGCTTCAATCCACGCCCTAAACAAGCGCCCGGTAATCCAAGTTCCTGACGGCCTGGAGCGCGTCCCAAAAAGGCCTGCAGCGGACCTTTTTCCCGAAATCGACGTAGTATTCTGGCGGCGGCATCGGCTCGAGCTCCTCCTCCGCCGTCAGCTGCCCGACCTCCTCTGGGACCTCGCCCGCAATGACCTCCCGCTCCTCGCTGGTCAGCTTCACAATCTCGTCCTCACCGAGGCATTCCCCTGCCCTCCCGCACGCCTCGACCTCATTCTTGGTCGGGCTCCGCACGACGACCTCGTCGCTCGTCTCTTCCGCCGCCTCCTCGATCTCTTCGTCCGTGATCTCGTCGTACAGCGTCAGTTCCGCCAGGCTTTCGCGCTCGCGCGCATGCCAGCCGCCGTGGAGATGATCGCGGCCCGAGTCCTCGCACTCGGCACAGCTGAGCGGGAAGTTCAGGTAGGTGCAGGCGCAGCACCGGGGACAGCCGTTCGCCATGCACGAGTCGTAGGTCCACTCGTGATCATCCTTTGGCTGTGGACGGAAGAATGCCATGATGGCGTCGGAATTGGCGCGGAATTCTGCATTGGTGAGACGAGGTGATGTTGACGCGGATGCCATCTTGTAGTTTCGAGTTTGCCGGCGAGGCCGAGATCGGAATGTTTTTGGAGACTGATATTCAGCTCGGGTCGACGAAGATCGATTCGTAGATGTAGATGGAGTTGAGATTGATGAAGATGTCATCTTGTCTTTGTGCGTTTGACAGCGAGATCGAGGTGTTTGAGAAAATTGAGATGGAGTTGCTGTAGATCGACGGGCGAATGTTAGTGGAAGCGACCTCGATGATCTTGATGACGGAATTGATCTCAAAGATATAGAAGATCTTGATGATTGAAGTTCTCTTAAGGATGGAGGAAATTGAGGATAGATGTGACCTCAATGATGGAGACGAGATTGATGAAGATGGATTTGTGGGTGTGGAGAAAGGCGAATTGATAGATGAAGTTGATGAATTCGCAGGTCTGTACAGAGTAGTTTGATGAATTCATCTAGGCGGAAAATGTGTGTGTGTATGTGTCTGGTGTGGAGAAGTCTTGATGAATGAACGTAATATTGAAGAAGCATGTTTCTGCTGATGAAGTTGACCTGGACGAATTCATCCACCTTCCAAAAGCACTCCCTCCCGCCTTCATGACACAGGATGCCACAATCGCTACAACCCATCTACAGCTGATGGAAACCTATGTGGTATGGGAGGTAGATAAAGTCAGCTACTTTGAAGGGGATGGGATGGATGAATGATACTGTGGATACCCAGCCATTGCAGGATGTACAGTTGTGAGTGTCTATACTTATACGACTTAGAGGACTTTGTAGTTTAATATATATATAGCATTACTATTAAACCCCAAGAGCGAGGTTCGAAAGTAGGATGTGCAAGGAACTTTCCAATACAAATAACGGCTGTGACATCCGATATCTTTATATAAAACCCCAGCGATCGACGGTGTCTCCATCTGAGTTTCTCGCTGATCGGTGTCAGACAATTTGAATTCAGGCATGACGTGTCCGTGAAGATGCCATTTCCGTTTTGGCGTCTGCTCGCAGTCTCCACAAGAGATGACCAAGAGCCTGGATCATTAGAGGGAGCGATTAGAGGACTGAAAGATTCTTCCGGTGCAAGGTTGAGAACAGAGACTGAGCAGTTGCGCAAAGTGCTCAGACGGATCTGGGACCAAATCCAAGAGGAGACTATGAAAACGGTGCTAGCTGCTTCGTCTCATTTTGAGACTGGAGGAGTGCCATAACTCACTGAAGGCTGTGAATCCCTCTCGTCCATCTTCCCATCCTCAGAACTTCGCCGATCCAGTGGGATTCACTGCTCTTAAGAAACCACCACGACGTGTTTCGACATCAACCGCTGCATCATCAAACATCCCCATGGCAAAGTCAACATAATCCAAACCGCTTTCCTCTCTCCTTACTCACCACTCATTGCCGACGACCTTGCTGATTCATAAGAGCAATCAGAGAGTGTATAGTCACATCGCCAACGGAGGTCTTGCGTCGTCCGCACGCAATAAAACCAACTCCGCGCAACGCATCTTCAGCAAAGCCGCACCCGCTCACAGCAAAGAACAGCCGCCACGCAGGACAGCTTCACAAAGACAAATACAATCACAATCACAATCACAACCACATACCAGCAATGGACGCACCAACAACCCCACCATCCCCTCCCCCCCATTCCCCAGACGTAGCCCAAACACCGCAACAATTCCACCTCCGCATCACGACCCCCGGCCTCACGACCCACTCCAGCGGCTCCATCTCCTCCCTCCCCACATGCGCGGCCCGCAGATCCCGGGCCCCATCGCTCGACGCCGCCCTCCTCTCGCCGCGGGACTTCAAGCCCGCGTTTGAGCGGATGCGGAAGCTCTTCGTGTCTGAGTGCAAGAAGGTCGAGACGCTGACTCTGCGGCTCTCGCGGCGCGATGCGGAGATCGCGAGGCTGGACGGGGAGCTGGAGGGCATGATTGGGGAGGTGATGGGGTCGCTGAGGGATGTGGAGGAAGTGAGGGCGGATATGGAGAGGGTGCTGGGGGAGAATGAGGACTTGAGGGAGGCGGGGAGGGGGGATGTGGCGGAGGTGATTGGGGGGTTGAAGAAGGAGTGTCGTGAGGCGGAGGAGCGGGTTAGGGCTTGTGAGAGGGAGATGAGGGGGTTGAGGGAGAGGTGTGAGGTGGGAGAGTGGCAGGTGAGGAATATGACGACGTGGCTGGAACAGTATGAGATTGAGGAGAAGCGCAGACGGAGGGGGTGGCGGGGGAAGTTGAGGAGGTTGTTGGGGAGGGGGAAGGTTGAGGTTGATAACGATGTTGTGCATTGGAGGGAGGTTCTGAAGGCCCCTGTGACCTTGGATAGAGAGACCGTGGGCAGAGATGATTGACTTCTTCTGTGGAGTGTTTTCTTGGTATTCGTGTGGTGTTTCCAAGGCTGAAAAACGACTGGGTATAGGGATGGCAAAGAACAGACTTTTGCTGCAATGGTATTCGTTCCTAATAGACTGTCCCCTGAGCGAGTAAATGAGCGTAGTTGTTCGCAATATACAGTCAGAACCACAGACAGAACCACAAATTCGTCAGCTGTATCACCTGTGATTCGGTTTTCTGTGATGAACATAAACAATTTGGAACGCACCTGATTCTCCCACCAACCCCACAAGCCTTTTCTCTCAATTTCCGATGCAATAAACTCTATGACTTTCAACACGACTGCAACGAGTAAAGCCGAAGCATCAAAACAAAAATATCAAACGTGGCGTGTTGGAAACCAAACCCCAAACTCCAACGAGCGATATTGTTAGGTCGATTCTGAATACAAACACTCAAAATGGACCTTACGGACGTCGATCTTGCAGATTCAGATGCAGACATCACAGAAGACGCCTTGTCGCCACTCTCCCCAGAAGAACAAACAAACAGTCCACCACAAACATGCGATGCAACATATGATCCACCACAAACACCCCGTATTCCTTGCGCCTCTTTTGCCCGACCACAGATCCTCGTCACAACACCCAATCTTTCCCTTCACCGACCCCAATCGCCATCTCTCCCCAAGCCACACCGAGCACGCCGCGCCGCGTTCCCGCCAGAGAACCTCAACCACCTCTCCTCAAGAGACGTGTACGGCACAAAACGCGCCTACGAGGCTATCCGGAGGGAGTGGCGCGGCGAGGTGCATAAGAATGAGGCTATGAGGCTGCAACTCGATGAATGGGTGAGGGAGGTAGAGAAGAGGGATTTGTGGGTCAGCGAAGAGAAGGAGGAGAGTCAAAAGCTGAGACGGCGCACTTGCGAGCTGGAGGAGAGGGTGGAGGAGCTGGAATGGAACGCGAAGAAGAACCAGAGGGAGGTGGTTGAGGAGCCGAAGAAGCAGGTGGATGGGTTGAAGGAGGAGATTGAAATGAAGAATGTGGACGTGTCGCACTGGCGGAGGAGGGCACTTTCTGCGGAGGCGTTGCTGAAGAAGAAGTGGGACGAAAGGGAGAGGAAGAGCAGTGTGCCACGAAAGACAAGAAGCGAAGACAGTGATTAAGCCTGAGTCCCTACTAGGACGTTTTAAGCAGTGTATGGAGGTAGAACGCACGACTGAACGATTGGATGATGCAATATTGTACCTTAGTGTCAAGGAAGGCGCTTCTCTTTGAATTGTGTCACCATTATGTTATACATGCCTGAGTGCTTGACCAAATGGCCTTGTTCACTCGATGATCATCGTATCGTACATCAATTCTTTGATCGGAAGAGAGTCCACACTATCGTCAGTCTTCTTCATTTTCTTTTCTGTTCAAGATCTCCATGAGAAAAACCCACTCGCACTTTGAAACCTTGCTGACACTCAAGCGACTCTGTTTCAGCATTTGCATGTTGGCGAGTTCCTTATTACTTGCCTGGAGTACTTTGAGCTCTTGCAGGGTGATGGGATTCTTGAACTTCTTCCTGAACTCGACATGTACCACGCTCCATCTTGGATTGGAAGGATCTTTGTCCTTTGGATCGTAGTATGGAGCGCCTGAATCCTGGGCAGTGACTGCGAATTGTCAGTGTGATCCTCGACAAACTGGACAGCTGTCTGCGCGTACAATCTGGGGAATGTTCTTGCACGATTTCCATGATTCCCACAATCGATGGCACTTTGCAACTAGAGTGGTAGAAGAATGCAAGATCTCCCTTCTTCATAGCTCGAAGATTATTCCTCGCTGTGCCCATTAGCTTTGACTCGATTGCGGAGACGATATTCAATATATACCGGCATATGCTCGTATACCTGCACGTCTGTCAGAAATAAAGTGATCAGGACAATGCCATAACGCTCACCATCCCAAGGCTCTGGCTCTATCTTTGAAGCCAGATCATCAATGGAGAACTTGATGTCATGGCCCTTCTCGAAGCGTGACTCGGGCTCGGCTTTCATGAGCCAGTACTGCTCTTCTGAGGTTTGATTGTCTCCATTGGTTTTTGAATCTGCGTTTTCATCCTCCTATGCACATGTCAGATCAAATTGAAGATGAGTGAAGACTGAGGCTATTGCCGATTTCATGCGTAAGATGTACTTATACCGTGTGCGGAATATGCATTGACAAAGCACACTGAACCAGGCTGAGGGCAAGAACGTGGTGCACCAGCACATCACGTGAAGCATGTACAGTGCTTGACCACAACAGGTTGAAAGTAGGATACGTATGGATATCGAGCGCTGCTGAGCATCATATTTGAAAAGGCTCACAAGCTCACAACAGCCCAGAAATTGATCATTGATCTTGATCTTGGGATATCTTCTTCATATGAAAGGAGTAAGCAGTACAAGTTTGAAGTGCTTCAGGTCTCGTATTCCCCCCTGTTTTGGCCAGACACGGTAACTTGCTGAAGTTGAGAAAGGTACACAAGACGACATGAGAGACATCCGCCTACCTTGATATTATTCCTGTGTATATCTTTTGTTTTCTGGCCCTTGATTGGAGTCTTCTCTGCCTTTGACGCCTTGATGGAATCCTTCCGTGGCTCCTCGGGCTCGCCCTGCTGCTCTGCCTCAGCAGTCCTTCGGCGACTTGATCTTCGATTGCCCGTCACTGCAGCATCTTGCTCGACGTCTGCGACTTTTCGTTTCGCCATTTTAATATTATGATTGCCATAGACCATGCAGCAGCCACAAGGTTGGAGAAGGTTCAAGAATGCACACCGGGCCGTTTGTATGTTGTACCTATTGCTGGTCGCCGCACATGTCGAATAGAGTGCGATGAGCTCGGGGTTGATCGGGGTTGGCCATGGACGATTCAAGGCCCACGGTGGACACAGAGGTATTGAAGTACAGGGGCGAAGATCCACAACCTTAAATTCCCAGAACCGCCATGCCGAACAGCCAGGCCTTGGATGGGATAGGATGGGCAACACAGGCACAAGTTACACACAACAAGTGGTGATTTCATAAATCCCTTCACATTTTCTTCCCACGCCATTCCTCTCATCTCTCCATCATTCGCAAGTAAGGCGAATAAGGCGAATAAAGCGAATCATGTTTGGGAAGTCATAAATCATCATCAGAGGCCATATCTCCGGTATGCGGGTTTGATGCTTGACGGGCGCTAGAGACCCGTGGTTCCCTTTCCTTTTTTTCGGGGTCAGGTCAGGCTTTGTGGACACTGGACACTGGACACTGGACACATGGGACAGGGTGGGTTTCTTGGCGGTCGAGGATGAACAGTGGCACATCCGCAGCGACGGGAATTCTCTCAACAAGTACTCATAAACACATATATGTGTACATATGTACATATATATATGTACATACGTAGGAGGAGGGAGGAGGCCACGAAGAGACAGACGGACTAGGCCGATTATCCGCAGCCCAATACTTATTTCCTCCATAGGTAGGTAGGTACATAATAGACAGATCCCCCTCTTCATATCCTGCTTCTCTCCCTTTCATCTTCTGCGTCTACTCATGCCTCATGCCTCATGCCTCATGCCTCCTTTTCAGCTGTCTCGAGCGCATACTTTGCTGTCCAAAGCGTCTGCGTCTCTCTGACTTGCTCGTTACAAGGCTGCGAGCCGTCCATCCATCCATCCATCCATCCATCCATCGAGAGACGAGGCCCATGAGGAGCTGACGACATGACCTTCTCCTAAGCACTGTCCTCATGTCATGCGCAAGGAATGGGCAAGAATGGGCAAAGAATGGGCAAAGAATGGGCACCGACGATGGAACTCCTCTGGCGACGTGAGAAGGCTCTCCGACTTTCTCACGTTGCCAAAGCGAGAGCCCCGATCGACTTGGCACGAATATTGCATATTGCTGAATACGCTGAATATTGCTATACCTTACCCTTACCCCCCTCCGCCTCCCTCTCCCCGGTTAACAGAGACAGAACTAATGGCAGACATTTTACTCATCTAGCAGTTCTGAGGTCCTTCGAGATGGAGCTGCAGTGTCATACTTATTCCTGGCTGCGACGAATGTCCAAGTTGCCAGTCGAGTGAGGCACTGTTGTGTGCTCAGTGCCCAGTCCTGGTAAGTCCTCGTGAGTCTCAGGTGGTTGTGGCCTGTCTCCCAGGAAGAATGGAATCATCAATCATCAAACAACAATCATCATCGAGACGCTCGGGCCAGCCATGGCAGTTGTTGTGAAAAGACAACAGGAGCTAATCCTCTTCGGGCACCTGAGAGCCAAGAGTTTTCTCTTACTACGGAATAGCAAGGCCACGCACGTCAAACCTTAGCTGGAGCATCGTTCCCTCCCCTTTTGCCAGTCAGAAGAGAGAGAGAGGCACGATAATATACGATAATACATCCCTTCTGATAATCTCCGCACTACGAGCACACGAGCACATAGAGTATCCGGATGTACCGTACCTGTACCTCCATCTGTACCTGTACCTCTCTATACTCTCTCTGTACCTGTACCACGGTTTAGAGCCTATCTGCTGCATATCCTGGACACTGGATCACTATCGGCATCGCTCTTCGAGGTGCCGCACTGTCCTCGGTTGACCTGTTGACTGCGAGACCCTTCACCCTTCACAGCCTTCTGAGGCCGAGGAAGCAGGAGTGTGGCGAATTGCCGACGTCTCTCACGACACCACACAACACAACACGATACAATACGACAGGATACAATACAACACACGTCTCTCCACGCTCCACACTCTATCCAGCCGCATCTGTCGTCCATCTTGTGCCACAGCACAGCACAGCACAGCACAGCACAGCACAGGGCCGAAACTTATCCATCTCCTAAGGCGTCCTCTCCTTTTGGGCTGGCCAACGACAGGCTCTACTCAGTATCGTCTATCGTCCCATCCTCTGCCCGACCTCTGCCCGGCCGAGATCCCTTTGTGCCCACTCCCCAGGGTCCGCGGTTACCAACGTCAGATGAATCAATCTTATTAGCATTCTGCTAAATTCCACTTAAATAAATAAAACAGCGCCGCCAAGGTACGTACGAGATCATCTCCTGCAGTCTCACACAGCATCATACCCCACTTGCATGTTCCGCATTGCCCATTCCGCATTTCCCATTCCCATTCCCCATTCCCAATTCCCAATTCCCATGATCCATCCATCTCATCCATCCTCTACCCCACACTCCGGAGAATGCAGGCAATCTACGCAATCTACGCTCACCTACCGATGCTCCGATGCTGCACCTGGCCTGGACTTGACTGGGTGGTGCTGTGTCTGGGTGTCTCCGCTTGCACACGACGAATTGCCGCCCGCAACATCCAGCCCGCCAGCCAGCCAGCCAGGAGCAATCGGCACAAGAAGATGAAAGACATCGCTTTCCTTTCGCCTATCGTCCCCGCAATCTCGCAAAAGAAATGGGCATTTGAAATATCGATGTCTATTATTATTATTACCATCACTATCATCATCATCATCATTATATTTATTATTTATTATTATTATTATTATTATTCTACTACTTCAAGATGGCTAATTCAGCTGCCTCTAGACACAGAGACCACTCCCTCCAGCACGAGTCAAGGGTCACAGTCAAAGTCAGAGTCTCGCATCTCCTGACTCGCTCGCTAATCTCAGCCACGCCATCCCCCTTTAGGGCAAGCGGACGAAAGCGAAAAAGCAACCTAGTCGCTTAACCTTCGCAATCGACCGCAATCGACCGGAAGGAACAACCTGGAAGCTCAAGTCCGCAGTGTCAAACCACGAACAACACGCGCCTGCGCCTGCCTTAGGTAAGACTTTCCTTTCATTCATTCATTCATTCATTCATTCATTCCTTCCCCTCCATCCGTCCATTGCATTTTGACGTCTCGTGACGTCGGACGTTGGACGACGGGAGTCCTTCTGCTCCTCGTGGTTGTGCTTGTGGTTGTGGTTGTGGTTGCCGTTGTATTGTGCAGTGCACGCTTGGTGGTTGTATGTAGTCCCATACGACCAATCCTGCTTGCGCTTACACTACTCGACCACCCACCACCCATCGCGTCGTCGCGTACTTCCATCGCAACACCATCCAAAACACCCTCTGCCATCTATTTTTGGCCTTGCCTATACCCAATGCCTATATGTCTGTGTCTTGGTGTCCATTGCGATTGCTGACAGCGCGTCGCCTTACAGATGGGTAGCCATCCGGCCTCACGAATATGAGCTCCTGGATGAACGACGCCGCTGCCGTCCAGAATCACAATGGCGCGACCTTCAGCCATCTCAATAATGACCCCAACATGGGAGCGAACATGCTCGACCCCAGCGCCTTCATGGGCACCCCGACAAACGCCTTTGTGGACCCTTCGCAGTTCCAGAATCAACAGATACAACGGATGCAGAATGGTGGCATGCGAAACCCTTCGCCGTCCTTCAACAGTCCCATCTATCAGACCAACCCCGTAGTCCCATCCAAGAGGCCGCGACCGAGAGAAGATAGTCTCGGGACATCCCCTCGTCAGGCTACTGCCATGCTGCCGACTTCGCGATCGCAGACTCCACAGCAGAACTATGCCGGTTTCAATGGGGCCCCCAGAGACTCCTCCCAACACGCGCCTCAACCTACGCCATATTCGCATCTGCAACATAATGGCTCGGCGAATGCAAGCCCATCGCCCGTGATGAGCAATCAGCTTCGTCCGGCGGGTGTCCCACAGAGAGTATCTACCGCCTCCCCACATCCATTTTCTCCTGCTGTTCAGCAGTTTGCGCCATCGCCATCACACTCAGACCAGGCGGGTCGCGTCGACGCTCCTCAAGCCCAGTACATGCAAAATCCTGGATTCGTCCCTGGGTACAACCAGTCCTTCACGCCTCCTCAGGGTCGAAGCGGGCCTCCACCTCAGCCCGGGACCATGTCCACTTCGCAAATGCAACAAATGCATCAGCAGCAAATGCAGCCGCCTCAGATGTACCAACAGCCACAACCGCATCAGCAACAATCACAGCAGCAGCAGCAGCAGCCACAACTGGAACAGACGAAGATGATGTACCAGATGCAATTGCAACAGCAGTTGAACCAACGAGGCATGATGAATGCTCAGGCCGCCCAGCGAATGCAACATATGCCTCAGAACCCCAATGCGATGCCTAAGCCGCAAATGCCGACAGGTAATGGGCAATACGCCCAAGGAATGCGCCCTCAACAGCCGCCTGTGGCTCGACCGAACAATCCTGAGCAGTTCATGCGCCACTTGTCTTCATTCATGCAGGCGCGTGGCCTACATTTGGATATGAACCCAATCGTTGGTGACAGGCCAATCAATCTCGTGATGCTCTACATGGCTGTCACAAAATACGGAGGTTATAGAAAGGTAAACCAACAAAACTTGTGGATGCAAGTGTCTCAAACGTTGCAAATCAATCCGATGCAGAATCAGAGTGCGCCACAGCAGATTAGGGGGCACTATGAGAGGAATCTTATGATGTTTGAGGAGGCATACACCTCTCAGCAGCGCCAGAAAGCAATGATGCAGCAAAATGCGAATGCGAATATGGCTGGCCAGCCGCAAATGTCTCCACCAAAGCAGCTTAACATGCAGGCACAGATGGGCCAGGCACAACAATCCATGAACCGACCGCCTCAGCAGCAGCACCATATGCCTCATCAGTCGCCTCAAATTCCAATGCAACAACAAGCTCATAATACGCCTGTCAAACAAATGGTCCAACCAGGACAACATGCAACCGTCAATGGCTTGTCCACACCACAAATGCCGAGCCAGGCACAACAAAATGCCCAAGCACATGCTCGAAACATGTCGCGCAGCAATGACGCTACTCCAATGCAGAATGGGACGTCCTTTACAGCGTCATCTCCAGCACCTCGAAGCAAACCAGGCAGCTTGTCTCTCCAGTCTAGTCATGAGAACCAGGCTTTTGCAGCAGTTGACGAGAAAAGGAAGCGGAGGCCATCTACTTACGATCCACGTGCATATTCGTTAACAACCTGGGGAGGTGTGAATCCAGAGACACTAGACAATCTCTGCTTTGATTTGGTCAATCTTAGGCCAAATATTCCAGGTGTTCCGGAGCTGGGAGTTATTGATATTCATGCTTTGACTATGAGTCTTCAATCTGGGATCCATTCTGAAGTGCGCCTGGCTCTAGATACGCTCGCGACTGTTTCGGTGGAACCCCGAGTTCAACTCGATCTGAGAGCCTGTGGAGATCTTGTCGAGAGCATCATTGACTGTGCCGAGGAACAACTGGAGCTTCTTGCAGAGAATGCAGCTGAAGTATCGGACGTAATGCTCATCAGTTCTTATGAAGACGTTGCTCGCAGCTGCCGTCTCGAGCGGGAGGGCTTGCAGGACGTGCCGCTTTTCGGTACATTGGAATACGAGTTGGACCGTTCCGTCGAGCGCTTGATTTGCATCACAACAATCTTGCGAAATCTATCCTTCTACGAAACAAACCATCCTCTACTTGCTGACAAGTTCGTGATCACATTCCTCTGTATTGTGATAAGGTATCTCGGGACTCGAAACATGCTTCTTCGGACTCATTCCAATACGTTGGACATGATGAAGGATTTAATCATTTTCTTTTCGAATCTCTCGCAGGCCGTAGAGATTCCAAGCAAAGAGCAAGCATTGTGCCTGTTGCACTTCCTCCTTGCATTTGCGCCATGTCCGCCACCCGTGAATCCCGGGTCGGATAAAGTCATCTTCTCGCCTTACGATCCAGCGATTCATCGATACCTGCCGCCTGCAGTGGACAGTTTGGCAAAACTACTCGCTAGAGATGAGCCCAACAGGACCTTTTACAAGAAAATATTCGCATCTGATGTCACGTCCTCACCGCCATATGACCTACTCACCAAGTCATTTGCTTTGGCGATCTCACCGATACCGGGCCATAAGCAGGACTTGCATCGTGCAGGTATGATGCACACAGTTGATGCCCGGAAACCACATCTGATGCAGGGCATGCTGGCGGCTGAAATTATTTCGAACCTGGTGCCTGGCTTCGAAACGAACATTGTCAAGTCATGGTTGGGCTCGGAAGATGGCTTTGCACAGAGTTTGTTGAGACTCATTACTGTGTTATCCACCGAACCGCCTAGCGCAGGCACAACGCGCGGAAACCCTGCATCTGCTCGTAACGCGGATGATGAAGCACTTCTGCACATCACTCTGAGTGGGATAAGCGTTCTGCGTCGACTTTTCGAGAAATCCCGAAATCCGGATGATCCGACATCAACGGTTCCCATTGCTGGGATGATAAAGCAGGAGAATTTACTCGGTGCGCTGATGCTCAAGCCGCCCAGTCAGCCGAGAGCAGAGGTCATCAAACAGTTGTGCGCATACGCCAGATTGGATGTGTAGGAATTAGGAGTTGTTTTTGCACATGTATGATTCCATAGACGCATCAATACCGGAATACCAGTGGGGTTGGCGTTTCCAGCGATGTCTTGACATATAGCTTAGCATGCGCTTTGCAAAACTTTTGGTTGCTTTGGGTTACGAGCGTTGTACAATGGAAGGAGTTCTCGCTCTTGGACGAAGCATATTCTGTACGTAGCTGGCAGTTGAGGTGAATAATGAACCTTGTCAAAATATCATGTTCTACACTGGCCCTTCTTGAAGTCTATGCTCATAAATCGCCCATTTGCTCCATAATATACAATTCTAATACAGTGTCCTTGATCCCTAGAACTTGCGTTCCTCCAGGAACTTCGCTACTTCCGGTTTACGGTGTCCCTAGGTAACGAAAGTCAGTCATACGGCCATTGCAACGCTTTCTGCTGACAGTCGCGGGGGAGAATGAACGAACCTTGATAATGATATGTCTTGTTAATTGATTGATCTGAATGTCCTTGTCCTCCACGATCCCAAGCGCCTGCTGCAGGTCCGCCTTCAGCTCCAGGATGTTTCCCTCGATCTTCCTTAGCCGGGTCTGCTTGAGATTGCCGCCGCGCTTGGCGAGGAGGTAGATGGGAAGTTGCATGGACGGGGTGCGGTTGACCCGGTACGTGAGTTGCTGTGGTGCCTCGCTCTGTGCAGAGGCGGAGGTGGTGGTTTCGGCGGCGGAGGAGGATGCGCTGGTGGAGAGGAAGCGGCTCAGTGTCGAGGCCCGCGGGAGCGCGAGGGGCCGCAAGAACGACATGTACATCGACGATCTTAAGTTTGCGAGCGCCATTGTGTCGTGTATGGAGGGAGGTGTGCTGGGCCGAAATCAGTCCCGTCAGTCGTCGGCAGGGTGAATCTGAAGTTGGCGCAGGCTCTCGAAAAGTTTTAGCGCCGTTTCTCTCCACGCTTAGAGAGAGGACGCTTTGCCGCGAAGTCTTGGCGCACACAATCTTTAACTCTCTTCCATCCACGACCTCTGTATTCCCCGCCCGCAGGTCCCCCTCCAACCACAAACCTCACGCATCTCCCTCCGCATCGCAATCATGGCGGACAGTGCGAGCGCCGTCGCGGCCACGGCCAGGACGCCCGAGCAGATCGCCGAGGAGAACAACCTGCTGCCGAAGCTCATCAAGCACCTCGACCGACACCTGATTTTCCCGCTGCTGCAATTCGTGGCCGAGCAGGAGGAGGGCGACAGCAAGGAGATCACGAAGGCGAAATACGAGCTGCTGAAGACCACCAACATGACCGACTACGTCGCCAGTCTGTATACCGAGATCCACGACTTGGATGAGGCGCCGAAGGAGTTCTCCACCAAGAGACAGGAGGTCTTGGAGCGCCTGGATCAGTTTGAGCAGGAGACGGCCAAGATCACCGATCTTTTGAGCAGAGAGGATGTTATTACGAACCTCAGAGCCGACAAGGTTGCTAATTTGGAGTACTTGAAGAAGGAGCACGATGTACGTACGCCCCGCACTTTCTACCTTGCCACCACATTCTGACACAACAAATAGGTCACGCCAGAGATGGTCGACGTCCTCTACGACTTCGGCAACTTCCAATACAGCTGCGGTAACTACGGCGCCGCGGCCGAGCTCCTCTACCAATTCCGTGTCCTCTCGACCGACGATGCAAAGGTCTCCGAGGCCACGTGGGGAAAGCTCGCCTCCGAGATCCTGACTACCAACTGGGAGTCGGCGATGGAGGAGGTGCAGAAGGTCAAGGAGTCAATCGACACGAAGCTCTTCACGAACCCCCTCGCACAACTCAAGCACCGCAGCTGGCTGATCCACTGGGCGCTCTTCCCATTCTTCAACTACGAGCCGGCCCGCGACACCATCTGCGACCTGTTCTTCTCCCCGGCATTCATCAACACCATCCAGACCGCCTGTCCATGGATCCTGCGCTACCTGACCGCGGCCGTCATCACGAACCGCTCGCGCACGCGCAACACGGGCCAATACCAGAAGCAGCTGAAGGACATCGTGCGCATCGTCAAGCAGGAGAACTACGAGTACAGCGACCCGGTGACGGACTTCATCAAGGCGCTGTACATCGACTTCGACTTCGAGGAGGCGCAGCGGAAGCTGATCGAGGCGGAGGAGGTGCTGCGCTCGGACTTCTTCCTCGTGGCGGCGTCAGACTCGTTCGTCGAGGCGGCGCGCCACCTCATCTCGGAGAGCTACTGCAAGATCCACCAGCGCATCGACATCAAGGACCTGTCGGCGCGCCTCGGCCTCGGCCAGGATGAGGGCGAGAAGTGGATCGTGAACCTGATCCGCGACACGCGCGTCGACGCCAAGATCGACTACAAGGAGGGCACGGTCGTCATGAACCATCCGCCGAGCAGCGTGTATCAGCAGGTCATCGAGAGGACGAAGGGCGGCTTCTTCCGGACGCAGGTGCTGAGCGCGGCGGTGGCGAAATAGATGGACGGGGGCCGGGAGGTCTGGATTGGGCGAAGTCTCGTTTGACAGCATGGGCGGCGTTTTAGTCTTTTGGTGGAAAAGGGATGAGATATGGTCCAGCATGCTGGTGCGTAGTTATGAGCCGGCGCCACACGTTGATGATGGATGCATGGCTTTACGTAAATATCTAGAATATGCGATGGGGTTTGCTACGGCTCTTAGTTCGTTGTTGCTGGGGATGAGGGGAGAGGAGAGGAGTGGTGAAATGCATGCATGCGTGCTGTGTGATGTGATGTGATGATTGGAGTGTGCGAGACTAGATGTGCGTATCCATCCATGTGTCCTGTGGAAGTATCGCAGGCAGGGCAGGAGGGACAGTGGCGGCCATTGGGAATCGAGTCCCTTCATATCTCTCCAACGATCCATGATATTCGGGGTATACACTCTTTCTCTATTTCCATTTTATCTAACCACCGATCCTCTATCTACCCTTGCTCTTGCTCTACCGTCTCGGCGTGCTGGCCTTTAGTCTCCGCCACCCCACATCAGCTCCTCATCCTCTCCGCCACCTCCTCCCACTGCACGCCCGCCCACTCCTCCAAATACCCAACCTCGCCGACCCCCACGCCCCTTGCCTGGCAGTCCCTCTCGCAGACCCCGACGATGATGGTGCCCCACTCCATGCCCTCGAGCCCGGCCTCCTCGCTCTCCAGCTCCGCAATCGCGTGCGGCGTCATCTGCACCTCGAACACCCTCTGCGCGCCACAGCTCGCACACCGCGGCATCCTCGCGGCCGTCTGCACCTTCGCGCCCCCCGCCCCGCCCCCCAGCGCCTGCCCCACCGCGTCGTGCTTCGTGTACAGCAGCGGCTGGCCCCGGAACTCGTAGCGCACGACCTGCTCGGGGTTCTGGCTCAGGCGGTCCGCGAACTTCTGGAACGTGTTGTCGATGCTGCTCTCGTAGACGTCCTTGTCCTCGCGCACGCCCGCGGCGCCGGCGGGCTCCTCGTCGAGGTCCATGATCTGGTGCTTTTGCGGCGGCAGCGGCGCCTCTTTGTCGAGGATCTCGTAGTCGGCGTCGGAGAGGTAGAGGAGCGGGTAGGGGGCCGGGAGGTCGGAGGCGGGCGGCCAGGGCGCGGCGGGAGGGGGTGGGGAGGTTGCGGGAGGGGCGGCGTTGAGAGTGAGTGCTGCGGCGAAGGTTTGGGGGAGGTCGGCAGCAGCGGTGGGGGAGGGGGTCTGCGGGGGCTTGGCGGCGAGGGATGATGATGTCGAGAAGGGGTTCGCTGCCGGCGAGGGGGTGGAGAATGGGTTCGCGGCGCCCGAGGACGAGGGGCTCGCGAAGGGATTCCCGCCGAGCGCACCGGCGGCTGGTTTCGCGCCGAACAGACTATCCCCGAACATGGTGTTCGAGACCACCTTGCCCTGTCCGTGCACGACCGGCTTGGGCTCGGCCTTGGTCTCCTCCGACTTCAGCGCCTCCTTGGCGGCGGCGTCGGGGCTGATGCGCACGCCGCGGAGGACGCGGATGGAGCCCTCCTTGCGCCGGCAGGCCTTGCGCCGGCAGGAGAGGATGTAGAGGCGGCGGTCGTGGCCGGGGAATTCTTGGGGGAGGTCGGCGTTCAGTTGCAGGAGGAGGACGAGCATGGATGCGCAGATTTTGCAGCGGGCGAGGGAGGCGGAGGGGGGTTGGGAGGGGGTGAGCCAGGTCTGTGGGGGGTTGTTAGGATGGACATCCGTAGAGGAAGGGGATATGGAGGTGGAGGTGGGATGGAAGGGGATGACTTACTGGTTGGCCGCCAATGTAGCTATTTACATCGTCGGATTCGGAGGCTTCTTTGGAGGCATAACCTAGGAGGACGTTGGTCTCGGTGTAGTCCTGGTCTCCTCCGTCCGAAGAATCGCTGTCGTAGTTGACCATTTTGTGATGTGGATTATGGCAATTGAAGTCTATGACAGTTGTAGTATACGGCGAGAGTTGGGAGGCGTATGATCCGTTGCTGTCGGCTTGAAAGTTGCTGGTACTGTTGATAGCATCACCCCGCAGTTTTGGGACTTTTTTAGCTGTGCCCAACGAGGCTGAGGGGAAATTATCGAGTTTACGGGGGTCTGAGTAATTATCCGGCATAACTTTAATCCGTCAGAATTCAAGACCTCCATCTTGGGTCGGTTCAGCTTGGAGTATCATTTTTGCGCGATTCCTTCCTCTGGTATCATACTGTAACGACATACCTGATTCCGTTTTGATATTTGGATGAGGCAGAGTTAAGCTTTTTTTGTCTGAAATATCGGGCATGGTCAAGGCATAATTCAATAAGTCCAGTACTGGCATCATACCAAGAACCAAGAACGCCCAGCCTTGAACTCAGTTCACAGCCTCAGTCGGCCTCAATTGATCTCAGATTGTCTTATACGACGACTGAGTCCCGGGTGCTGTCGACATATTATTTTTCATTGCTAAGAGGATGCTGATGCAGAGGCTCTAGTCATTATTGGGAATCGTATGATAATGCTTTTTGCTTTTCTGGTTCGTCCCCAGCTGATGAGTTTCTGAAGGTTCACTAAGTGGAATGATTCTCTGAAGACTCAGCCTCAGCCGGAACCTTAGACTCAGCCTCAGCCTCAGCCTCAGCCTCAGCCTCAGCCTCGTCCTGCAGACACCTCGGTTCATGCTGAGAACCCGATCATATGCGAGCCGATATGCCACGGCTGTTCAGGCTTTGGTACCAGTCAAGGCATGCATTTTGACGTGTTGTCAGTGATTGCGTGCATGCCATTACAGCCATATTGGAACCGGTGAAGCAAATGTGGTCGGAAGGGTCCAACCAACAGTGCTGGATGCCCAGAAAGAACCGTGAGAAAGAACTGTGTCGGGACGAAATAAAGCCGGCAGTTGCGCTGAGACTTCTAATGCCAGTTCATATCCAAACTTTCAGACAGATTAGAGGTTATGGGCGCTAACGACCTTTGTCACTTTGCCAAGTCGTGCTCATTCATGGTGAAAGAAAGAAATGAGTGAATGAGGCTGGGTCTCAGCCTTTCGGTTGGCTGTGGCGGGGTACAATGGCTATTTTTACACATTCCATATTCCACATTCATTCCACGAGACAGGAACTGGAAGAGAAACCGATCATTCCGCTCATTTCCCCAGAGGAGCTATCCGCATTCGCATTAGCAATACCGCACAGAGGCTGACGACAACCGCAAGGCTCGGCCAGTGGAGTAGTACCTTGGGTCTTTTCGTAAAACCTATGTACCTACGAAACAGAAACAGAAACAGAAACAAAAACAAAAATAAAGTGATTCGGAACTTGGGAACTTCATATACTCTGGTCGACGCTCATCGTGACGATACTACTGTACTTTCCTTGCAAAGCGCTTGACTGCATTTATGCAGAGCCAATCTCGCTCATCCTTGCGCGAATCTCCGAAACGGAAACGGAACGTGGGCTGGGCCAGCATCTTATGTCCAGGCTAGGACAGCTATCAAGATGACGTCCGCCGGGTATGAACAGGAACCAAAATTCGCGGCCACTTTTTATCCTGGAGGTCAGGATGCGTTCATGATGCCGGAAGTGATATCGCCAGCCCCTCAAAGGTATGTCGTGGACCCTTATACTTTGTGGAATGCAGTTCCAGTTGCCCGTTGGATGGCGCCTTTCTAATTAGGGATCGTGCTTACATGAGATCTATGACTGATGTTCATCTGTGTAGGATAATGCCAGAAGTGCCGTCGAATATGCAACAAGGCCTGGCATATCTCGAATTGGAATCAAATCATCCTCATAATCTCTACCGGAGCCAAAGCACAGCATCAGTTGTGTCATCAATTCATGAAAACTACGGGGCTAGCCGGAATATAGTCTACGACCACCAGCCAGCGAATAACGTCCATCAAGGATATACAGCAAACTATAGGCAAGCGGACGGATACAACTACCAAAACATTCCACAGCAAAGCATTCATCAGGCACCGAATAATGTCAATCAAGGATATACGGCGAATTATGGGCAAGCAGACGGATCCAACTACCAAAATATCCCACAGCCAAACATTCACCAGCCGCCGCAGTTGTCTCAGCGAGCTCACGAACATATACCATTACCATCACCATTTCCCAGCCTCCAAAACCCTGGCCCTAATGTGCCACCTTCCGATGATCAAAAGGAGGAGGACCTTGACCACTCCAGAGAGGTGGTACTGAAGTCGAACGATGCAGAGAGACAGATGACCTGGGCGCAAGATGCGCTTCACTGGTCAGACATCGCAATACAGAGTCGGATCCGAGCTGCTGTTGGGGCACCTAATCGGCCCACAACTCCAAACGTCGAACGTCGAATACGAGATGATGCGCTCAACGTTGTCAAATTCCTTGCCGATCAAGGTCATCCAAAGGCCGAGTTCTTGAGGGCCAATTGGTATGAATTCGGAAAGTTTGGCTATCCGGAAGACACCAAGGAAGCATTCGCAGGGTACAGACGAGCGGCGGAGAAGGGCTATGCTAGAGCTGAATATCGGATGGGGACTAAATACGAAAGCAATAAGGATCTGCCTCGAACTATCAAGCATTACCAAAACGGTGTAGCTATGGGAGACTCGGCTTCAAATTATCGTATGGGAATGATGGCACTCCTCGGCCAATATGGACAGCCGCAAAATTACGAAGTCGGCGTGAATCAGATAAAATATGCAGCTGATACTGCAGATGCGAATGCACCCCAAGGCGCGTATGTTTATGGCATGCTTCTCGCGAGGGAACTCCCAAATATTCTTCTCCCCGATTTTGTTCTGCCATACGATATTGACCAAGCAAAGCATTACGTTGAGCGAGCAGCCTTCCTTGGATTCCCTAAAGCACAGCTCAAGATGGGCTCCGCATACGAGCTATGTCTTTTGGGATGTGAATTCAACCCAGCCTTTTCTTTACATTACAACCGTCTAGCAGCAAACCAGGGCGAACCAGAGGCTGAGATGGCTATCAGCAAATGGTTCCTTTGTGGTTACAAGTGTGTCTTTGAAAAGAACGAAGAAATTGCATTCCAATATGCCAAGCGTGCTGCAGAACAGGAATTCTCAACGGCTGAATTCGCCCTTGGATATTTCTACGAAGTCGGATTGCATGTGCATATGGATCTGGGACGAGCCCGAGAATGGTACCAAAAAGCTGCAGACCACGGGAATGCAGATGCTCTACCTAGACTCGAGGCAATTCGAATGCACAGGACACTATCGAAGACAGACCATGAGGAAGTAGCCATCCAACGCATCAAATCTAAATACGGATCTCGGAGAGGCCAGAGACCCGATCATCTTCTTCAAAAGCAATATGCGCCACCAGTGCCACCACTTTCAGTAATGGTTGAAGAAGAATCATTCACTCCTGTCAACAACTACCCATCCAGAAGCAGCTCCACTGCCACTACCCAGCCGCCTTTCCGCGTGGTAACCCCTGTTCCAGATGCCAATAATCGTCCAGTACAGTCGTCAGTACAGCCACCATTCCGCGTTGTGACGCCTGTTCCTTCCGAAGGTAGACATTCTAGAGCTAGCTCTGATCCCCGCATAAACAGCCACTCTGGGTCCGGCTCTGGAGGTAGCATGCTGATGAGCCCAACAGGTCAGAATGGTGGACAACTGCCGTTGAGGCCCAAATCGACTGCACCATACCCTGAAGATGATATGGCACGTGGCAATAGACAGGCGCACCCTCTATCTGAGCTCCTGCCACTGGCTGGACCGCCAGCCGATCGACCCAATTCGGCTTTCGGCATTAAGCCTCTTCATCCCAACCATTCTCTTGGCCAGCGTCAAGAGCCACCTCGCGTACGCCCTGCAAGTTCTATGAGCAATCTGCCATCGCATCAGCCGCAGCAAGGACGCCCTGCCAGTGCCTTCAGCAATCTGCCATCGCAGCAGCCGCAGCAAGGACGAGGTCAGCCAGTTGGCAGAGGACAGCCGATGGTTCCGAACGTAGCACGCAGAGATGGAACCCCAACAACCAAGGACTGGGAATCGCAATATCGCTTGCCCTACAAGCAGGACATGTTATCGCCGACAAATGATGGAAGGAATAAACTGCAGAAGCAGCCTCCACACAGCAGCAAGCCTCAGCCTTCGTTTCCTTCACAGCGGGAGTCACGACCTCCACAGCCAACGCCTATCCAGACAAACGATTATTCATCGAACAGACCAGCTGTTGATGATCGATATTCAGGATCCTATACTGCGGGGCCAAGAAACGATAGGATGGAGCCGATGTTGCAGAGCCAACACCACGGCGGGCAGCGGCCTTCAACCTCACAAGGCAATTCCCAAAACTCGGCAGGTTCGTTGCCACAGAGGAACTCGTCAACGCTTCCAACAAGTGCTAATCCGGCTGTGACGATCTCGCCTGCACCAAGTTCACAAAGCTCGGCAGGTTCATTCCCACAGAAGAACTCGTCAACGCTTCCAACAAGTGCTAGCCCGGCTGTGACGATCTCGCCTGCACCAAGTTCACAGAGTGCAGGGTCGAAGCCGCCGAAGAAGGGACCGCAAACTTTTGAGGAAATGGGAGTGCCAGCTGCGCCGAAGCAGAGCGAATGCGTAAGTCTGACTTCTTCTGTTTCTGGGAATTATTTGACGTACTCGAGAATATATGCTAACGTAAATATACAGGTGTTGATGTGAATACCCAATAGAACGATTGATGATTTATGAAGACGCAGTTGTTTGGGTATAGAATATACCTTAAGAAGAGCATGGTGAAGCATATAGTGTACAAATAATCTTAGCAATAATAGTATCTACCATTAACACTAATTGCCATATTTCAACGTAGGTGCATTAGATTTTTCGTTCCTCGATAAGACAGTAGAACAGATAGCAGAGGTTGAAGAATGCAGAAGTTGCCTGCCTGATTCGCCTACAAATTTATATCCCAAATCAGAGACCTTCAACTCGAGTTCAACTGTACTCCGTATCCTCCATATTCTTTGCCACTGTGGACAACGTCCAATCTGTCTGAAAGAAAATTATTCTCTCAGTTCCCCAACCTTTCATTTTCTTCTACATAGCCATTCCCCGTTATACACCCATCTCAGCACCTCGCGACGTCCCTCCACCACTCCCACCTGCCCCTCCATCTCCTCCCAAAATGCCACCGCGCAAATCCGCCACCCCCTCCGCAGCCCCAGCCACCAAGCCGACCAGCGACGACGCCAAAGCCTGCCAGCTCATCCTCACCTACCTGGTTGCCCAGAACCGGCCGTACAGCGCAACGGAGATCAGCAGTAACCTGCACAATGCCGTCACGAAGACGCGGACGGACAAGTTGCTGAAGGAGATGTTTGAGAGGGGGGAGATTGGCGGACGTGCGAGTGGGAAGCAGTGGGTTTATTGGGGTGTGCAGGTATGTGTTGTCTCTGTTTGTGTGGGGGCGAGAGAGGCTTGGGTAGCAGATGGAGTAGAAGTAGACAAGTACAATCAGAAGCACCACAGAGTTAGCACAGCAGGAATTGGGCAAAGGCCAGGCTGATTCGAGCTTTGTTCTAGGATCCAAACTCAACTTGTACACCAGAAGAGCTCGTCGCTTACGACGCGGACATAGCTCGTCTACACGAGGCCATTCCAAGCTTGAAAGCAGAGCTTAAAACGAAGAATGCCGCCTTGTCCGCACTTCGTTCGGCGCCAACGACCGACAGTCTCCGCGAAGCGGTTCAGGTTCTCCAAGCCAAGAGAGCAGAGTCGGAACAGCGATTGAAGGTGTTGAAGAGCGGAAGCATCAAGCCGGTCAGTGATGCGGAGAGAGAGGAGGCGGAGAAGGAGCATAGGAAGTGGAAGAGGTGTAGGGAGGCGAGAAAGAGGGCTTTCAGGGAGCTGGAGGGCATGTTGCTTGATAGTGGTGTTATGAGTAAGGAGGATTTATGGGTATGGGCTCCTGGGTGTGGCTGAGGGGTGAAGGGTTTGAGGGAAGGGAGGGAAGAGGAGGGAGATGGCTTGACTGAAGAGATGCTAACGGGGAAATACATAGGAGAAACTTGGTCTGGAAGATGACCCATGATCAAAGCCGTGAGTGATTGAATTATCGATGTCCACGAATAGATATCGACATCGAGATTCGAAATTGGAGACGCTTACTCATCTTTACGACTCTGCCGCAGCCACACCACCTTGCTCGTTCAGACCGGCTTGCATACCATCTGGCATCTCATCTGGCATATTCTTCATCAATCTCGCAATAAGTTGACGCCGTACATTTGGTGGTGGTTGCTTGGATGTTGCTCAGCATCGATGGAAGTGGTATAGATGGAGCTTGATTGGCCGTCCAGGCGAAACGTGGGGAAGATATACGAACGGATGTCGATGGAGGTTGCATATAGCTTTGCTGATAGACTTTCTGTCCTACACGGAAACAAACTTTATCATGCGAAGCTTAGATGATACGCGTTGGACTGCGGGCATGTGATTTGAGTGTGACTGTGTGGGTGTGCTGAAGAAAGGCGTCTAACGATTTTACCTCTTGACCATGATCACAGTGGTTGAAGCTTGTTGACACGAGGATGAAGAGAAGAGAGAGAGGCGTGGGATATGTAGGGTTGGTGCCAGAAGATTGGCACATTGATTGGGTGGTGGGAGGGCAGGTCAGCGAATGACCCGAGTGGTTTCATATCACCGTGTTCTGGAGCAGAGTGTGGGGTTGATATCGATATCCCCCGATGACCTGCACGAAGCTGTACGAAGCTGTCCCTAGGCATGAACCTCCACCCCAGAGGTATGTAGGCGCCAACATGGGCCAGCTTGAACAGCCATGGCTGATTAACAAAGGATTGCCAAATCGACCCGGAGCTACAGCAGCAACTTCGAGGGCTCGGGCTTCGAATGCGTGGGTGGCTGCATATGCAGTCTGTTGCAAGCCTATCATATCCCAAATGCCATCGAGGTACTCTACATACTGGCAGAGGCTAACGTCGAAGCGTAGTTATCATCGAGGAGAGCTTCATCCCCGCACCAAAGCGACACACGACTTGAAGAGGCCAAGATCTGATATGCCCACTTGACGGAGGTTAGCAACAGGCTTGTTGGTACGTGAAGCTATATGCCTTATAGACTTATAGACTTATAGACTTATAGTGTTGTACCAGGAAGTCCTGAGAAGAGTGGTTCTTGTTCTGCTCCGTATCGCTCCATGGTGGTGCACCTGGTGCTCAGAGCACACCCCCACGACGAGGTGCTCGCTGGCGTGACCTCCGATGCTGGCGTAAGTTGTCGTAAGTTGTCGTAAAATGACTTATTCATGACTCGTAGAGGATGTGAAGGGTCGTACATACATGAGGTCTCTCAGTCAAGAATATATCCGAGAAGATAAGAGAGAGGAGGAGCTTTCTCCGTCGATGCTGACATCCTGACATCCTGACATCCTGACTTTACTCTGCAGCCCTCCATACCAGTCATGCTGGGTTAAGATTGTACATATTGTACATATTGTACCTATCCCGTTTCAATGCGGCAGGCGCGGGATTATATGCAGGCCTCACTGCTTTAGCCGTTTATATGCGCCCCTCTGCATTCGACTACATTAGACTACGAAGTACTGAAGTACTGAGCTTTCTGCAATCTGCCTTTCTTATTGCACCTTCACCCTTCACCCTTCACCCTTCACCAGCCTTAGCGACATCTGTCCCTCCCTCTGTTCTTTATGTGCCCCTCTAGGAAGGTTATGAAGGTTATCAGGCAATAGAAAATAGAACAGTTCCCATTAAACGCCTACGAAGTTCAGGAATTATATCTCCAAACATCAGCATCAGCATCAGCATCAGCATCTCGAAACCTTAATTATTATTCTACCGCGAATCTGCGATACAGGTAAGGGACCGATCCGTCGTTCGGCCATAATTTAGCGGCCCTTGAAGCGGTGAGCATTATTGCCAAATCACAAGGCGGCTGGCCCAGAGAGAGTTCGTTCCCTCGTTCCCTAGCACAAGACCCCGGCGAACTTCAACTTTAACTTCTCCATCTCTTCCCAACCGTGACGAAGTCCAACACCACGCACGACTCACCACCACTATCTGTCGCCTTTCCAAGTATCGCTACGACGAGTTCTTATATAGAAACATTCCATCCTCCTCCTGCGACATTCAACGGGCTTATAGTCTCTTGTCTGAAAACCCCAGCCTCCTCAATCGGAGCCCACACGGCTCTTCCTCATCCGTGCGACGACCCCGCCAATCCTGACACCAAATCTCAGCAACAGACGAACATGCTTAGCAACGGCGCCGCGCCGCACGCCCGGAACGGCAGCGTGAGCGGTGGCATACCAGTGGGCGAGATCCCGCCGTACCGGCACATGAGTTCTGGAAGTCTCAGCATCCCGAATGGTCTGGGACAGCCGAATGGGAACGGCCAGCCGCAGATGATGGGTCCTATGGTGACGGGAGTGGGAGGCAGGTTCGATGGGCCGCGCAGCCCTCCGGGCAAACAGAGTAGGTCTTGAATTCTGGGTTGAGTGGGAGAGGATGTGCTGCTGATGGGTTTTGTAGACACGTCGCATGTGCCTTGCAAGTTCTTTCGCCAGGGTACATGTCAGGCCGGGAAGGCGTGTCCGTTTAGTCATGACCCTGCCAGCACCACTGATAACGTGTGCAAGTACTTTGCTAAGGTTAGTGAGGCTTCCGGGATGGGCATTGTTCCTGTCTAATGTTGTCAGGGCAATTGTAAGTTTGGACCAAAATGCGCCAATATCCATGTGCTGCCAAATGGGCAGCGGGTAAATTACCACAAGGGAGCTCCAATGGGAGTTGGCGGATTAAATCTTGGTGGACGCGTGCATCCAGATCCATATCATGGTCAGAGTTCGGCGTTGACCAATTCCTTGTATCGCGCCAACATGGGAGCTCAATCGCCATACGGTGCACCATATTCGCCTTATGGAAATCAAGAAGAGAACTTTCCTTCTCTTGGACAGCGTGGAGGTATGGATATTGGCGTTCCGGCGATTGATACGACTTACGCATCACATCCGGGCTCTGCATACGGCTCGCCACGGGATGATGACTTACACAACCGTTTCGGACTTGGGTTATCGCCAGTGCCGGCAAAGGGTCTCAGTGTCTTAGATGCTCCTCTCCCGGCATCGTTCGACAGCAACGGTGTTTCGTGGATTGCGAGACACGGCCCAGTCGCAGCGTCTGTGCCGTCGAAGTTTGGGCTCGAGTCACCACCTCCATCTTTAGGATTCGCGAAGGATGGAAGGACGTCCGAAGCTCTTAAGAGTCTATACAGCTCCGCTTTTGGCGATGATACACGAGACACTTTCCACGGAGCAGCGTCCCCTCCGGTTCCTCATGCTGATGAATATTTTGGAAAGCGGGTCATGCATTCTCAGCGATTCGCCAGGCAAAAGATCACCTCTGCCAGTCTGCCAAAATCTGGCATGGCGATTGACAAGGATTGGGATACGGATTTCACCTTTGAAGAGGACTATCTTCCAGACAACCTGAAGGAGCTTCTGACACCTCAAGAAAAAGCAAGAAGAGGATCTAGAAATGCGGAGGAAGAGGGAAGACCTATTTACAGCGGTAACGGAACGCCTGACCCGTCAAGCAAGTTTGGCTCTCCCTCAAACGCCAGCCCTTCCCGGTGGGGACCACTGTTCCAGCGCCAACAGAGGGAAGAAGAAGAGCGGACTTCCAGAACATCCGCCTTCGGTCATGTCGGCTCGCCACTCCGCAATTCATCATTAACATCCGCGTCTATTCCAGCAGTTAGCCGTTCAGCAGCCGCCATCGCAGGTGATGCATCGCCCTCCGTAGCATCTCCGCCCCGCCAGTCTCCCATGTCCATCATCTCCCTACAACTCCAACGCACGCGTCTCTCGCGCGCCGAGTCCTCTGGCAGCGAATTCGGTCTCCTCGGCCAGCGCATAACAAGCGCTCCCATCGGCACAGGCTCGCGAAGGTCCGATATCGATCGCACGCTCAGCAGTTCCAGTATCAACGGAAATATTGGCACGGGAAGGTTCACGACGCCGATCGATGAGGAGCAGGGAGACTTTGTGTTTAGCATGGAAGAGGAGGAGGATAAGGAGAGAGAAACCGTTAAGAGGAACAGCGGAGGTTGGAATTACCCGGTTGGTGGGAGAAGCCCGGCGTTGGCACCAAGTGGAAGGAATGGAACAACGAGTGGTGGGGGAATTGAGGGTATGTTTGGAGTGACGAGGTGACGAATGTTGCCTCTTGAGGTGTGAAGCGCAATCTACACCAGCGAAGTTTGAAGTGATGGTTGGAAGCGAACAAAGATCATAGAGCCAAGCGGAGGGCATTGCGTGCAAGCACATCAAGCGCTATTGGTCGCGAGTCATGGTGGAATTGGCGCTGTTGGATGGCGTTTGGCTGAGTTGCTTTGGTTCAGTGTAATATATCAGATCATAAGAGTTGTTGTGCATAACCGCATTGATAGCAAGCCATATAGCATAAATAGCAGATACAGCAATAGAACATAGCTTAGCTTATGATGGGGTGTTCTACCCTCTTGATCAACTATGTGAAGATTTAACAGATTTAGTTAGTAATGGATGCTGGCATAATAGGCATTATTATAATTAAATGATTTATACCGAAGATACCCATAAGTCATATGCGTCATTCCTATTTCGAAAATGAAATTTCCTCGTTGAGTTACTAAAATAAATATATTCGATTTTCTCGTGTAGGTTCGCATGGAAACCGGCAAAATTTATTTATTTCGCGGCCTCCAAACGCGGTTGGCGATGGTCCTCAACGGCAATGCCACAACCCTCGCTTTCGCAACCTCCCGCCCTCATTGGTAAATGGCGCATATCTTGATATGACGCGTGATAAAGCCCTCGAAGTCCGTCTGGAACAGCTCAACGTTCCATCACGCCCCAGATTCCCCGTCACGTGTAGCACACTGAAGGATGGCGGACACGGAACCCCTATCTGCGGATCCCGCGGTGGATAGGGAGGAAGTGACGAAGGTCGATTTCCATCACCCATATACGCCGTATGCAATCCAGGAGGAGTTTATGCAGACGGTGTACTCGGTGCTGGAGAGCGGCGATTCTAGCGTCGGGATCCTCGAGTCACCGACGGGAACTGGCAAATCGCTGTCGCTGATTTGTGCGTCGCTGACGTGGTTGCGAGAGCATAAACGGAGGAAACTTGAAGAGGGACTTAGGTGGGAGGGCGATGAGGAGGATGAGCCGGAGTGGGTGATTGAGGCCGCGAGGGCGAGGAAAAGGAAGGAGTTGTTGAGGCAGAGGGAGGAGATGGAACAGAGGCTGAAGAGGGCCAGGGAGAAGGAGGCGAGGATGAAGAAGAAGATGTTGGCTGGTGAGAAAGGGGAAAAGAGAAGGAGGGTTGAGGAGGGTCGAGTGGGAGCTGACAAACAGGATGATGAGGAGCAATTTGCGCTGGATGACTACGACAGCGATAGAGAAGCCGACAGCAACGCGGAAAGTGCAATCAGTGGACTCCCCGCTGAAACTTTGGCATTGATGGAGAAACTCGGCATGGGATATGGCAAACCGAAAGTTGAAGAAGAGGAGGAAATCGAGGATGAGATTAAGATCTTTTACTGCTCCCGCACACACTCTCAGCTCACGCAATTTATCAACGAGCTACGCCGCGTCCATATCCCGCCAGCCCTCCAATCCAAGCCGGCGTCTGCTGAGCCATTGCTAGAAGAAGGGGAATTCAAGCACTTGACGCTTGGCTCACGGAAGAATCTCTGTATCAATCCTGCAGTGAACAAGCTCCGCTCCACGACGGCAATCAACGAGCGTTGTATGGAATTGCAGCAATCAAGCACATCCAAGGAGAAACGCTGCTGCTATCTCCCGAATAAGGAGAATCAGCCACTTCTGAACGATTTCCGCGATCGTGCACTCGCGACGATCAGGGATATCGAGGAGCTTGGTGATCTGGGAAGAGATATCAAGATCTGTCCATATTATGCGTCTCGGTCAGCGATCAAGCCCACAGAGATCGTGACACTACCGTATCCGATGCTGCTCCAGAAGAGTGCGCGTGAGGCGCTGGGAGTGAGCGTCAAGGGTCATGTGGTCATTGTCGACGAAGCCCATAATTTGATGGACGCGATTGCGGGGATTTACGGCGTCACGGTATCATTGGTCCAGTTGAAGAGGAGCAGAGCGCAGCTAGGGATGTATTTACAGCGATTTAGGAATAAGTTGAAGGGAAAGAATAGGGTGTATGTGGCGCAGGTTGTGCGGTTGGTGGATTCGTTGGCTGGGTATTTGGAGGGAAAGTCTGGGATGAAAGGAGAGGGAGTCGTAGAGGCGAGCGAGTTACTCGCCGGGAAGGGGGTGGATCAGATTAATCTTTATAAGTTGTTGAGGTACTTACAGGAGAGCAAGTTGGCAAGGAAGGTCGAGGGATATATTCTTCTCACGGAGACGGCTTCCAACAATGGTAACGGAGCTACGAAGGCAGCCAAGGCAGAACAGCCATCCGAAGCATCAACGCCAACATTACAGCATATCCAATCACTCCTAGTGGCTCTCACAAACCCCTCAAAAGAAGGCCGTCTCTTCTACACCAAAGACCCTGATTCATCCGGCATGCTCCTCAAATACATGCTCCTCGACCCAACGCACCACTTCAAGGAAATCGTCTCTGAAGCGCGCGCCGTCATCCTAGCAGGCGGCACCATGTCTCCTATGACCGACTATACGTCTCATCTTCTCTCCTATCTACCCGTTGAGAAAATCACAACACTCAGCTGCGGCCATGTGATTCCCAAGGAGAATCTCCTCGCATGGACACTTTCGAAAGGTCCAAGCGGAAAGCCGTTTGAATTCACATTCTCCAAACGTGCTGGAAGAGAAGGCGAGGAGATGATCGATGAGCTCGGGCGCGCAGTGCTGAATATCTGCAGTGTCGTTCCGGACGGCGTGGTAATATTCTTCCCGAGCTATTTATACCTTGATACGGTCGTCAAGCGCTGGGAAGTGGTTCTGGAGCCAGGAAAACCGAGTATTTGGCAGCGGCTAGGGAAGAGAAAGGCGTTATTCAGGGAGGCTAAAGAGGCGAAAGCTGGAACGGAGGATGTACTCACTGAGTATGCTAAGGCTATTGATGGGAATCAAGGGGGCTTGCTGCTCAGTGTTGTGGGAGGGAAGATGAGTGAAGGGATTAACTTTAGTGATCGTCTCGGCCGATGCGTCATCATTGTCGGCTTGCCCTTTCCAAATATCATGAGTGCAGGATGGAAGGCGAAGATGTCATACATCGAGTCTGCAACTATCGAGAAGATGGGAACAGCCGGGGAGGGAACGCTGAGCAGTAGGCAAGCGGAGGGGAAGGCGGCGGCGAGGGAGTTCTATGAGAATGCGTGTATGAGGGCGGTCAATCAGAGTGTCGGGAGGGCAATCAGACATAGGAATGACTTTGCAGCTATTGTGATGGTGGATGTGAGGTTTGGCAGGGAAAACATTAGGAAGAAGTTGCCCGGGTGGATCAGAGTGGGATTGGTGGAAGGATGCCAGGAGAGAGGATTTGGGGAGTTGATGGGCGGACTGGGAACCTTTTTTAGGGGCAAGAGGATGCCATAGTAGAGCATGCAGGACGGGTGTCAAAATGATCATTGAATATTTCCAAAAATGCTTTTATTATTCTTTATGTCTTTGGTCATACAGTAAGAGGGAAAGGGTAATTATCACGTGATACACGTAAAATATACATTTTGCACTTCGGGCAGGCCATCCAAGACTTACAACTGATGATATACAATTACATTTCTGACATTAAACATGTGAATTCTCTTTGTTTCCTCAATCCCTCAAACACAATTGACTTGTTCTGCCGTTCTCAAAATCCCCATCTCCACGGATATCTCAGCCTTAGGGTTTTCAAGCCCTCCATCTGGAAATTCCTAAGCGAGTCGCGCTAAGCAGCGAAAGTCAAGCAATCGCAGAAATTGTGTATTGCGACCCACGACATCGACAAGCACGGCATTCGACATCCACGACAATGCCTACCCATCTTTCCAAGACCCGCAAGCAGTACGTTTGAACTCGATCTCTACGATCTTCATAAACATCGGCATCAATGAGAATTGAGCGATGAATTGCGCCCTCGCATCTGCGAGTCCTCCTTGAGGAACCTCTCCCTGTGTCCGTCTTGCAAGAGACAGACACAGAGAGAGGATGAGCGCCGGGGCGAAGCTTTAGCCTCGTGAGAATTTTGTCGTACATTGTACTGACATTTTCATAGCCGCGGTCATGTCTCTGCCGGACACGGACGTGTAGGAAAGCATCGCAAACATCCCGGTGGTCGTGGTCTCGCTGGTGGTCAGCATCACCACAGAACCAACATGGACAAGTACCATCCGGGTTACTTCGGAAAGGTCGGTATGAGATACTTCCACAAGCAACAGAACCACTTCTGGAAGCCAGTCATCAACCTTGACAAGGTACGAATATCTCCCCATCAGCGAAATCTGCACATGGCAGCAAGGAGAACGGTAGCTGATGAAGAATAGCTCTGGTCCCTCGTCCCAGCTGAGAAGCGCGAGGAGTACCTCAAGTCCGAGAACAAGGACACCGTCCCCGTCATCGACCTCCTCCCCCTCGGCTACTCCAAAGTCCTCGGAAAGGGCCGTCTCCCAAACATCCCAATCGTCGTCCGCGCCAGATGGGTCTCCAAGCTCGCCGAGAAGAAGATCACCGAGGCCGGTGGTGTTGTTGAGTTGGTCGCATAGATGGCTTTATGATACAGGGTTGTTATTCTAGCCGGTACGCGATGGCATGAAAGGATTGGCATGGCTACGGCTTATAGGAGTTCCATCAATGATATCAAAACACTTCACGATCAAATCTATGGGCTACAGATGATTATTGTGAATCTTGCATTGAAATTGATGAAGGAAGACAGCTCTCTCTTTAAAGAGTCCATTTACATTACTCACGACACGACTATAAGTTCCAACCACAATGTGAGTAGATGTGCGGTTTGAATGTAAGGCATTTTGCTTTCATCGTTATTCATTGTATTTCTTTACAATTGTGGTATCTTAAGCTGCTAGCCAGCCACTCAAACGCCCCATATACTACACGAATTGGAGTTACGCCTCCCCATGCAATAATGCTCACTCAACGCCAGTCCCACTTGCCCTCATTATAACATGTTCAACTCATCCTCCTCTTCCTCCTCTCCCTCGAAGAACTCTCCCTCGAGCAAAAACGGATGTCCGAGCGCATCACCAGCACTAATCCGTGTATTCGGATCCAAATCAAAGCACCTCTCCAAAAACCTCACGGCCTGCTTCTCTTCCTCGTTCAATCCCGCCTCTTTCCCCTCCGCATTGTCTGTCCGGCACGTGCTCCATAGGATGATCTTCTCCAGAGTAAAGCCCTGCTGTCCAATCGTGGGAATGTTTGTCTCGAAGATAGTGCCGTGTAAAAGAGCAGCCTGCTTCATCCGCTTTGAACCAAATATTGTTGCGATTTCTATCATGGCCTCGACGTCGTCGGTGCTGTTGAAGAAGGGGAAGCGGCGAGAGAGGATGGTGAGGAGGATTACGCCCGCAGACCAGATGTCGATTTTGCTGGTTTGGTGCGTGCATTTGAACAGCACTTCTGGAGCACGGAAACCTCTCGTGCCAGCCCTATTAGCACGTCGTGAGGGCCTGGGATCGTTCTTAGGATAACCCGCCGAGGGACCGCTCATGGCGGCGACACTGTTGTGGATTTTCCTCCTCCGGTCGTTGTCGTGCCGCCAACACAGGCAGGGCTTGCAGTCTGTGCCTTGGCGCTCCGCGAGGCCGAAATCGACGAGGACGCCGCGGCGCTTGGAAGGCTCGTACAGGAAGTTTGTGGGCTTGATGTCGCGGTGAAGGATGCCATGTGAGTGGACCGCATCGAGAGCTGTGAAGAGGGACCGGAAATAGATGCGAACATCAGAAATGGTCATCTTGCGGAAGTACTCGCGGAAGTCGGTGTGCTTGAAGTACGGGAGGACGGCGACGACTTGGTCGGTATGTCGGTAGGCGGTGATGAGGGGGCAGACAGAGTTGCAGCCGCGGAGGTCGTTGAGAAGGTCCAGCTCGTTGAGGATGCGCGAGGGGCTGCTGGTGACGTAGATTTGCTTTATGGCGACGAGCTTAGGCTTTCGCCGTTTGGGTTCTGAGCTCGATCGGCCTCGCTTTAAACCTGGGGCTGTCCATTTCGAGCGCTGTTCGTTCTCTTTTTCCTCTAGGTCCCAGCTGTTGTCGAATTCGTCGTATTTCAAGTCTTCCGCCTTATATACTGTGGAAAATGTGCCTATGAAATATTAGAATATGAATTTGACAAAGGCATATGTAGAAGAAACTCACCTTCACCAATTCGATTTATTAGTCTAAACCGGCCTTTAATGCCTCTGAATGTTGCTTGGAATTTGTCCATGTCTTCTTGGACTGCGGAGTCGACCTCTTCTTCGCTCTCCTCAGAATATTCAGAATATGCATCTGTATCCATATCGTTTTCTTGCATTTCTACATTCTCTTCGTCCGGCATTATGTGATCGTTATTATCTTCTTCCGCAGAATCGCAAATCTCTAGTCCTTCGTCGTGGATATTGAAAGTTCTTCGCTCATTGTAGCCTTGTAACACCGTCATATTATATCGTAGAGACGTAGAATTCACTGGTAGAGTTTTACCAGTTTGCAAGTTCCGAAACTCGATCTTGAAATCCTCGATTGCTGTTTTTATGTCCTAAATTGTCGAACTCTGTGGTGTTTTCGAGGTACTTCGCGACTGGCTACGCGCTCTTATCGATAATGGGACTATACCAGATTTGGAACAAAAATCAACAAACACGTCCACCACCGTACACAGTGATTATCGGTTGCAATCTCTCAACTTGCGACAACAGGTCAGCAACAACTGAAGCTTTCCTGGTGTCCCTCAATGAGCAGTTCGTTATAAAGGCAAATCTGCCGTGTATTCGCGATTCTTTGCAATCATGGACAACATCAACTTCGATATCAATGATGCACTCAAGCATTATATGAGCGACCCCACAACCATCTCCACCGCAGAAGCTGATTCAAACCTCATCGACTGCGAGAATGATCCTGAATCGCTCACGAACTCTCTCATAAACAGTGTTTTGAATCCGATTGTGGATTCGGTGGCAGAAAATCCGGATGCTATCACAAGAAGCTCCTCATTCGACTCCTTGCAGTTCCTCCTAAAGTGTGCCCCAACTTCCCTTATACCCTTGAGTCGCCCCTCCTCATCTGAAAAGACAAGTCCTGAACTCTTTCGTCTTTCTAGATCAGCATCGATTCTGCCTCAACATGCCTTGAGCAAAATTTTCGACCTTGTTGTCTCCGGATTATCTGCAGAAGCAGATATCATCAACAATGACTTCGAAACGGACGAGCAGGATATTGTTGCGCATCACAAACAGCTACTTGAAATCTTTGGCTTTCTATTGCAATGGACTATGGCGGCTGTTGAGACGAAAGCGGCGGAGAAGTCAACAGCAGCACCAGCAGCCAGAGGGAGAGGAAAGGCGGCCAAGTCGAAGGCTACCGCGAAAGACGCCAGTTGGGATTCGTCAGCGCAGTTACAGACAGCACTTGATACTATGTGCAAAGTGCTGAAGCTAAAGCTCTCCAAGATTTTCCTTACCACATCTGAAAGAGACACTTTCATCGGCTTGCTAACTAGACCAGTATATATGGTCCTCGAAAGCGAGCAAAGGGTGAAGAGCACAGCTATCCGCATGCACGCCTTCAAAGTCCTCTGCATAGCTGTGAAACATCATGGGCATGCTTATGCAGCGCAAATTTCTATTGTTCAGAACCTGACATATTTTGAACATTTGTCCGAGCCAATGGCAGAGTTCTTGCATATTCTTGCGGAGCAGTACGATTATCCTCAGCTTGCAGACGAAATTCTTCGCGAGCTGAGCAATAAGGAGTTCAACAGCAATGATACGAAAGGGCCGAAGTCGGTTTCTACGTTCATGGTTAAGTTCTCCGAGCTGGCACCTCGAGTTGTCATCAAGCAGATGACCATGATCGCAAAACAGCTTGATAGCGAATCATATACCTTGCGTTGTGCTGTTATTGAAGTGTGCGGAAACATGGTCGCAGATTTGAGCAAGCAAGAAGAGCGTGGAGAGAACCACAAGTCACAATTGAATGCGTTCTTCGATGTACTCGAGGAACGCTTCCTCGATGTGAACCCCTACTGTAGATGCAGGGCAATCCAAGTTTACATCAAGTTATGTGAACTGGAACAAAAGTTTCCAAAGCGCAGGCAACGCGCTGCTGAGCTTGCAGCACGCAGTCTTGAAGACAAAAGTAGCAATGTTCGTCGAAATGCCATCAAGCTGTTAGGCACGCTGATCAAGACGCATCCATTCGGTGTTATGCATGGTGGAGAACTCAACTACCAGGATTGGAACTCACGGTTAGATGCCGTCGATGCACAGCTCAATGCCCTCAAACCGCCACCAGAGACTCCAGGCTTGGTTGATAAGACTACAGCCACGGTGGATCCTGACCTGCTCGACGAAGCAACGATTATGGACATTGAGTCGCAAGAAAAACCAATGAGTGATGCTCAAAAGATTGCTGCAGTTCGAAAGGCTCACGAGGAAGCGGCCACCTCTGAAGCCATCGGCAAGTTGACTTTGACCCGGAGATACTACGTTGAGGCGTTGAAGTTCATCGAGGTTTTGCACGGTGTGACAACCACCATCTGCCAATTGCTTGGCTCGAAGAATAAGAGCGAAGTCATTGAGGCTATGGACTACTTCAAGATTGGCGATGCATATAAGATTGAGCAGAATAAGCTCGGTATTAGACGCATGCTCCGCCTTATTTGGACGAAGGGCAATAGTGACGAAGGAAAGGGTGTGCAGAATCATCTCATTGAGTGCTACAAGGCTTTATTCTTTGAGGCACCAGACTCTTTCAGTGCCAACGATGCAGCGAATTACATCGCCAGAAACATGATCAGTTTGACTTTCGGAGCAACTCCAGCGGAACTCACATCCTTGGAGCAATTGCTCAGCACAATGATGAAAGCGAGTCATGTGTCTGAATTGGTCATTTCGAAGCTTTGGCAGGTTTATGGCGTCCAAAAGAAGGAGATCTCAAAGAGCCAGCGTCGCGGTGCAATCATTGTTCTCGGCATGCTAGCAACAGCAAGTCCAGATATTGTCATTGGTGAGCTAGAAACTATGCTGCGGATTGGATTGGGAGGACTCGGAAGGAAAGATCTTCAGTTGGCCAAATATACTTGTATCGCTTTGCGTCGGATCAGCCCTACTGGACGCCAAGCTCAGGAGACGGCTTTCAAGTTCTCAAAACTGCCCAACGATCACGCAGTTCTGGTGAAGCTCGCAGCAATCATTGAAATTGTTTCTGATAGCAAGGAGTGGTACGGTGTTGCGGAGCAGGCTATCAGCGCTATTTATGCTTTGTCTAAGCATCCGGATACTCTATGCTCAGAGATCTTAAGGAGAAAGACCAAGCACGTTTTTCAACAGCGTCAGAAATCTGAGCCAGTGTCTCAGGATCCGGACGATATGGATGTGGATATGATGGATGTGGATGATGGGCCACCTACGCCACCAGCAGAAGAAGAGCCTGATGAACCCAAGCAAAAGGGATCTATTGCCTTATCACAACTTCTATTTATTGTCGGACATGTCGCTATCAAGCAGATAGTCCATCTAGAGCTCTGTGAACAGGATTTCAAGAGACGGAAAAACGAGAAAGACAAGGCTAAACCTGCTGAAACAGCAGCAGAGAAGCAGGCAAAGGAAGATGCTGATGATCTCGATCTTATTGGCGGCACTACAGAAGACGATTTTACGGAGGCGATGGCGCACATTAGAGAGCGAGAGCTTCTGTATGGGCCGGATTCTTTGTTGGCCAATTTTGGTCCACTGGTCACAGAGATCTGTTCAAATAACACAACTTACAAGGATTGCAATCTTCAAGCTGCCGCAACGTTGTGCTTGGCCAAGCTCATGTGTGTCAGTTCCGAATACTGCGAGCGCAATCTCCCGCTTCTAATCACCATCCTTGAGCGCTCGAAGGACCCAATCACTCGCTCCAACGTCGTCATTGCTCTTGGAGACATGGCTGTCTGCTTCAACCATCTCATCGATGAGAACACGGATTTCCTCTACCGCCGCTTGAACGATAAAGACGCCAGCGTTAAGCGCACTTGCCTGATGACTCTCACTTTCCTCATTCTGGCTGGTCAGGTGAAGGTCAAGGGCCAACTCGGCGAGATGGCGAAGTGTCTTGAAGACGAGGATAAACGTATCGCAGACCTCAGTCGCATGTTCTTCACAGAGCTAAGCACGAAGGATAATGCCGTGTATAATCACTTTGTGGATATGTTCAGTTTGCTATCGGCGGAGAAGGATTTGGAAGAGGATGCGTTGAGGAGGATTATTAAGTTCTTGGCTGGATTTATTGAGAAGGTCAGTCCTGAGATGGTGATTATGGAGATGCTAACGGAATGCAGGATAAACACGCTAAACAGCTGGCGGATAAACTTGCCGCAAGACTGGCGAGGTGTGAGAATGAGAAACAGTGGAATGATGTTGCTTATGCTTTGAGCTTGTTGCAGCATAAGAATGAGGAGATTACGAAGACTATTACGGGTGGGTTCAGAGTTGTGCAGACAAATGCTTAAAGTAAATAGGATGGATTGGTTGTGTAGTATCTGATACGGCGTTTGGGATTGAGCTGTAACGATTATATGAAGTCCGTTTGTCACGATATTCCATGCAATGCACTCAGTATAGCCATTTCAGTCTTGTAGTCAAGATTCATTTGACCAGTAATTGATAGTCGACCGTATCACTATATAACGGTCATAGTACAGTCCCGAAGACGAATATCGTACACCAATATCATACAGGCTTCGCCATTAGAGTGGATATGTGAAAGACACAACAAGAAATCATCAATCCCCTCTCATTTATGCCTCAACGAAGCCCTTGAGATTCGCCAACCAAGTCAAGTATTCCTTCTGCTCCTTCATATCAATATAATCCGGGACGAACAACGCAAGCGCGGTGTTGATGCCCCTCTCATCCAAATACCTCTCCAACACAACCTGGAGATCCTCATCCAAGTTGCCGAATGGTGGGCCAACATACAGCTCCTGTCTCTTGTGGGCCTGCTCGGCAGTCTTGGCGTGTGCGAGCGCGCCATCCTTGTAGTAATAGACGTTATCGATGATGATCTGGCCGTCCTGGGCGACGGTCTCGACGGCGAGGGCACCCTTGTTGGCTTTCTCGATGATGATGTTTACGCGGGCGGGGAAGGACTCGGGGCCCTCGGCTTCACCCTCTTCCTCCTCGGAAATATCCTTCTCTCGCTGATTGATGTCCTCCTCGTCAGCGATGGCGCGATCTTCGTAGTCGGCTTCCGGCTCGATGGCATTCAAGTCGGCGATGGAGAAGGTGACCTTGATGCTGAACCGACTATTAGCTCGGTCCTCAATTAGTCATTGAGCATCGATTGCTTACGTCTCATCACCAAAGGATCTCGTCAACACAACCTCCTCCTGGCCTGGGGTATCTTGAATCTCAAAGGGTCCATTCTCGAGGTACTCCTTGACACTCAATGGCACTTCGCTGTTATCCCTCATCTCCTGCTCCATCGCGATCTCGGACTCCAGCTTGGAAGCGAGCTCATCGTCAACCTCGCCTGCGGCAGCCTTGTACATTCTGGATGTGGAGAAAGCAGCGGCGGCTTGTGTGCGGAGAGGTGCCCATGATGATTGGAAGAGAGCCGGAGCTGCTGGGCGGCGAGCGGCAGAGACTGTGAGGCGTGAAACGGCGCGAGGCGCTGAGCGGGCGATGGCACGGAGAGAAAGCATTGTGAGGATTGAGAGTGTGTGTAATGTTTTGGGTATTAAAGAGAAATGGTTATGGTGAAGTGCGATGATGTTTAGATGTTCCAAATCGTCTGACAGTCGTACAGCAGTGGTTGACAGGAACTTTTTAGAGCTGCGGGAGCTAAGTATTTAGACTTATCCTAGTAGAGACTAGCGCAATATCAAAGACATTGGCTGGAGTATCACCAAGATGATGGGAAATGCAACTCAGTAACTGGCAATGCGATTTAGAACATTCAATCATTGAGATATTCTATTTCAATCTCGGTAATTGTGATATATTTGTATTCGTTATGGACTTTCCCGAGTATTCTGGTATCTCTAGCCTCCAACGCCAAAACAATGCTGTCCTCATAACGCCATTAAATCAGCAGTCCTTCACGACTTGCCAGACTTTCCCTTGGGCGGGAAGCTAGATGGCTTCACGGTTCCATCCTTAGCGATTGTAACCCATTTTAGAGTGGGCAAGTAAGCCCAGGTTCCGTCCCATCTATCCAGATATACCGCATTCTCTGGAAGTGTAAGATCTGGAAGGTCTGTCGCAATATCAGTATTGGAACTCGATGGTGAGCTGGGGTTTACTGACAGAATCCGTTCTCCCACTCCTTCTCATCTCTAGCAATTTTGAGCCTTAAAACGTCCTCCCGTGTGCTGCACGGACGCCCTGCTCTACGCTGGCTCTTCACTTCACTGAATTCCTCGTCATGTTGGTGGACGAATCTATCGATCAAGTCAGCATAGTATCCTCAAAAAACGGCTAGACAAAACATACTCTTCAATGAGAGGTCTGATTTGCTCCATAGTCAATTCCTTTCCCTCATTTTTGCGAACAGCTGCTTGGAAGAACGCTGCTCGGACAACTAGTCGTCCATTAGACTCGCTTCCCTTGCCAGCACTCCTTGTTCTACTCACTCAAAGGTTGATTGTCCTTTCTCTTCGTTGCTCCAATTCGCAAGACCTTCTCATCTCTCATAGTTGCGCGACGCAAGCGCTGCGAATCTGACCATACTTAGCTAAACCCCCCAAATCACTTCGAAAGTTTGCGCTCACCTCTTGAGTTTTCATGAAGGGCACGGATATCGCCACCCTTCTTATTAATCTTCTTTCGCGTCTTGTGGACTCCTAAAACCATTTTGAATTCGTGCGTTTGTGTGGCTGTTTCCAAAGAATATATCCAGGAGTGATGTTAAACTTCCTTCGATTTTCGATTTTCCTTATCGTCTATCAGATATTTTTAGCGCCAAAACGACGGTAACAAGGGCCACGGCCCGTTTCCATGCCGACGACGACTGACGCGACAAGGGTGTTTGTACGCGACGGGAGCTTCTCCTGAAGAGCCGCGACGCTCTCCACGACGACATACGGCACAGTTACTCTGATGCGACTCGCTACTAACAGTTCTTGAAATAGCTTCAACATCCCATGGTTATTTTTGCTTGCTTTGTTTGTTTTCTGAAGCTGTACTTTGCTCATGCAGTAGACAACATTTTCCCTGAACCTCCCCGCGTTTCTGGCGGTTCTGTCTGGGGAAATGGGTATCAGTGGTATGTGCTCTCCATAAGACTATTAGATGTATATTGACAATTTATGGAGGACTTTTGCCATTGCTTAAATCCATTCATAAGCCATGTAGTCTTAAGAAGTTCGCGGGTCAAACAATAGGAGTTGATGCGTACGGATGGCTGCACAGAGGGACTATAGCTTGTACCATGGAGTTGGTGATGGAGAAACCTACAACAAAGTATGTTCGAGCCCAATCACTCACTCGGAGAATGCTGACATATCTAGATTTGTTGATTTCGCCATGCACCGAGTACGAATGCTCCAACATTTCGGCGTCATAGCATACTTGGTCTTCGATGGGGATTATCTGCCAAGCAAAGCAGCGACGGAGGAAGACCGCCGCAAGAGACGAGAGGCTAGTAAAAGTCTGGGAATGGAACTGCTCAATGCCGGCAAAGTATCGCAGGCCAATCTCGAACTTCAAAAAGCTGTCGACGTTACTCCGGAAATGGCCAGGATGCTCATCGACGAGCTTAATAAGATTGGAGTGCAATACATCGTTGCCCCATACGAGGCTGATGCACAGATGGTGTACCTTGAAAGGAAAGGGGTTATTTCGGGGATTCTCTCTGAGGATTCGGACCTGTTGGTGTTCGGTGCCAAGTGCTTATTGACAAAGCTTGATCAGTACGGAAACTGTATAGAAATCAACCAAGCGGATTTCTGTGCTTGCCGGGAGATAAGTCTAGCTGGATGGACTGAAAAGGAATTCAGGCATATGGCAATCCTGAGTGGCTGCGACTATCTCGCTAGTATTCCGAATATGGGCCTGAAAACGGCACATAGAATGATCCGGAAGTACAAAACAGTTGAGAAAATTATCCGAATGCTTCAATTTGACGGGAAGTATCATGTACCGAAGGATTATCTCGACCTTTTTTATCAGGCTGAGCGAACATTTTTACACCAGCGAGTTTTTTGTCCAATCGAAGATAAAGTCGTCTTCCACACTGAACCTGAACAACCTATCGACGAAAATAAACTCACGTTTGTCGGAGCAGTGGTCGAAGCAGATATAGCCAGGAAGGTCGCAACTGGAGAACTAAATCCAATGACAAAGATGCCAATCATTATGGACCAAAGAAAGATTACAGATACCCCAAGAACACCATGGACGGTCTCGAAGTCACAACTCCAGATGTCGGTCACCTCGAAGGATCTGAAGAAGAGTGTCAGCATCGACCAATTCTTCAAGGCCAAGAGAACTCCTCTCGCGGAGCTTGATATCAATTGCTTCACCCCTTCACCATCTCAACAAGATGCTCTGCGCCGAAACTCTGGTCCTTGGACTGCGATTCCTGCTCCTCGGCCATACTTGAATCGATCCACAACTGAACCTGAGCTTCCAGCACCACGTTCCGCCCCAGCTCGACCTCACACAGGAAGATCACTTTCGAGCAATTTCACTTCGGAGCGACGACCTCAGAAGCGGGCCAGATTATGTTCTGATGATCTTACAGCTGGATCTCCAGTTGCTGGTCTCACTCTTGGCCGGAGTCGGTTTTTCGAGTCTACGCCCGAGACAAGCCCATCAATTGGTCGATCTACAAAGAATCAAAAGCAAAAGAAGGATGATTTACATATATACTCAGACGATTCGATTGAGGACGCTATGCTTAGTCTTCCAGATTTTGAGGGCTTCAAGCACAATGCCAGTAAGAAGGTTGCCGTGTTCAAAGAGGACACTGCTGTCGTTGCCAGCCGCCCTGTCGCACCAGATTCCGGATCTATCGCCAGCAACCCCGGCATTTGTGAACCCGGATTCCCCGCAAAGTCGACAGACATCCCCACCTCACAGATTTCGACACATTCGACGTCGACTGTGACAAGCTTCACTTCGGTGCCAAACCTCACTCAATCCACCTCCTTTGGAAGCAGCCAAGATTTTCCTCCAACACCCGTCTCAGCTGTTTCCACAGCTACCACTACAACAGCCACATCTCTCGCGACCAGATATGCTTTCACACCCAAAACACACTTCTCAACTCTCTCCCACAACAACAATGGCCTTCCGACTCCGCCATCTTCCAACAAAGTCTCCCGCATCCCAATCCCAGTCAAGCCACAATCGACTCTCACTAAATCCACACCTATCCGCAGCATCTCTGCCCCTCTCCAATCCCTCGGCGCAAAGGCGCTGAACCGCTCAAATTCAACTGCTGCTTCGGCCACTTCTTCACACACACCCACCACTACCCCCTCAACATATCGCAATATCGGCAGTTTCGCCCGCCAGCCAAAACCCAAGCCTGCTGGTCTCGGCGGCTTGCCGTTCCCCGAAGTTGGATTTTCGAAGCCCAGGATGAGGAAGATGTCGAGCTTGAAGATTGTGATGAAGCCGGAGAATGTACCGTTGCCAGAGCAGAATGAAAATGAGATCAATGTGCTGAGGAGTTCTCCGAGAAGGGAGAGTGAGCACAAGGGATATGGAAGTGAGGATCTAATCATCAGAGATAGTGAGGGAGAGGATGATGAAGACGAAGAAGTGGGAAGCCCAGCTTGGAGGGTCAGTTTGGGCAGGTTTGCCTTCAGGGGTTGAAAAGCACGCATGAAAGAGTTGTGTATGGGTATTACTTGAAGATTGAAGGGGATGAGAAGCTTCAATGGCGTTTATTGTTTGAAGTACATATTATAGGCGTCAGCAGGCGTGGTGTCTGGAGTATATTCTGATAGCGGTTCTGAGGTATAATTAAAACCTCGCTTACTCCTTAATTTTTCTCCATTGGAATGTCCACATCTTGTGGAAGGAACTGAGGGTTGTCGGAAAAGGACGAGAGAAACGGAGTGCGGAATGGAGAAAAACGGCAAGCAAGCAAGAGGCACGGGTAGACTAGCAGGGTGCGGGTGGACGGGTTGCTCGCTTATACCCGTCCACCCGCAACTTCCCCGCCTTTTGTTTGGCGCTTTAGGCGTTCCAACCGTCTATATCCCGTGTGAAGATTGTAGTCTGAAGAGGTAGCCGCGGTGGTCGTTGTGAATGCGAGGAAATGAGGGTATTCCCCCCAGGTCGTGTGTACACTACCATGTACGTCTAGTCCAGTTGAGCCAAACACACATCTCACCTCATCTCACAATAACCTCACATAATCCCTCATTCAAGATCCAAAATAATTCATAATAAAACTTCATTACATTCACATCATCACCTGTCATCGCATCCCACGTCCCACGCGCCAGAAATCCTGCATGTACGGATCTGTATGACTCCCCTCCCCCCCCCAAAAAAGCAATACAAATGCCTGTCATGCCCGCCCCCATCCTCCATCCAGGCAGTCTCCAACCTCCTTCACATGCCCACCCACTAAGGATGTAAATAACTCCGTACAAGTGCGCCTGTGCCGATGAAGATTGGTCGTTGCTGGGATTCTAAAAGTAAACGAAAATGGATTTGCTGCTGAAGTGCTGTTGCTGTGTTGCTCATGTTGTTTGTGTGCTGTGTGTGAGTGTGTGGGTGTGTGAGTGTGTGACCACTGCAGGCTGGGCCCTGGCATGAGAAGCGAAGGCGCCCTCGACGATTCGCATCGAAATCCAGATCAGAATGGCTACGACTGCTGTCTCATCACAAAATCCAGCAGAAGTATGAGCGACTCGTGATCAATCAAGCAGATCAAATGTGTGCAAAGAGCATGAGAATCAGGGCCGTTATGACGGCATCCATATCCATAAATGCAGACCCAGTTGCGCTCCATATACGCCAATATGCTCGTCGATTCGACAAACAAGAAAAAGAAACTGAACAATCTCCCTCGCATACTCCGTTTAGCTACTCGAAGCAAGAGCTGCTGTATGCGCACTCGGCGCCGGCGTGTTCAGATCAATGTTGAATTGCCAGTGCCCTGAAATCAGGATGGTCAGCGAAGTTCTTGTTCAGAAACAACGATGTATATAGGTATGTATGTCAACACGCAAGACAAGCCGTGTAAAAAGAATGCACAAACACACGGACTATTCTCAGCTAGCATGCACTACGCCAGCCCGAACGCCTAGTCGAAGAGGACGGTGGTGAAGCAACACGAATGATGCGACTCAATTGTGGGGGTTCGCAGAATAGCCATTAAAGGACCACACACCGTTAGCGAGATTATCCGCCGTGTCGGCCAGCAGAATCACCCGACGCTTGTTGCAATAGGACGTCTTGTCCATGATATCGACTTTGAGCTTCACGTCGGCGAGCTCGGCGACTGGCTTCTCAAACATCTCCGACAGATTCTCAACAGCCATCTCCAAATCCTTCTGGTTGTCCTCAAACATCTCTGTGAGGTTGTTGCGTGCAAGGTAGAAAGCAAAGGCATATGTCCACTTCAGTGTCTGACGACAGGTCTGGAGTGCCTGTGACGCTGAGTTCAGATACTGCACTTCAATCCATGACATCCCTGATGCTGACTGCAGCTGCACCATCTTCTTCTCGGTCTTGATAGCGATGTCCTTGTCCAGCTTCGCAGACTGCTCGTGGTTGGCATAACGATTATAATAATGCAGGTATCGCTCGAGGGACACTCTCGACTTGGCCATCGCATCGCGAGCTTCCGAGCCGCTGCCCTCCTCGAAACGATTGCAGTTATACCAGCTAGTGCCATGCTCTGACCACAGGCCCATACACATCCAGCAGAACTCGTGCCTGCACTTTCGGCACGTCATATGGTTGCAACCGCCATTCTTCTCAATCGTCGAGTTACATTTCGGACACTCCTTGGTATTGGCGGAGATCCAATTCGCAGTCTCGGAGTCGTCAGCACACTTCTTGAGCCACCTCTTCACCAGCTCGCAAGGTGCAGGCTGGTGGTCTGTAAGTATGCAGCCAAAGCAGAAGCGATATCCGCAGTCGCAGGCCACTGTAGGCACCACTTTGTCCAGATCCCGCCTGTTGATCTTGCATTCCACTGCATTCACGCAGTCTGGTGCTGGACACCATTTGAGGGCACTCTTGTCTTCGACATATGTGCGTGTGAGCAATTCGTGATATCTATCGTTCAAATCCGATCCCACGAGCAGATCCATAGACTTCGAGTCCATAATCCTCTTGCAGCCCTCCTGTGGACATTGTATATGAGCAGCTTCGCCCTCCTCTTTGATTTTTTGTGAGAGATAATGCCTGTAGCAGTTGACACAGTACCTGTGACCGCATTTCATGGCAAACGTCTCTAGCCCCTCTTCGTCTTCACAGCAGATGTCGCACATGAAGCCCGGAATAACCTCCAGCCTGGGTGGTCCTTCTGTGCTTGGTCCGAGCCCCGCATCCTCTAGGACTTTCTTTGGTCTATCCATATAATCTTCAATAAGCCGCTCTTTATTCCATCGAAAATATCGTAATAAGATCGCAGCATCCTCTTTCCTCAGATCGAGGATCATATTAACTTCGTCGATCAAGTCATCCTGTTGCCGTTGAATATCCTCTGGATGATAGACTTTATATCCAACCTCAAAAGGCCTCTTCTTCTCCTTCACCAGCTCCTTCTGAGACATCTCGAGGTCAGGTTCAGGCTCGTCGAATCCAAAGTCTGCAGTGTTCACACAAAACGTCAGCTGCCGTCCCTCAGATACCCAAAACCAGGACCTGGGATGTGCCTACCATCTCCCGACTCATTGTCCGAGTCATCTTGCAGAATATCATCCTCGCTTGAAAGACCCGACATATACTCGTCGGAATCAGCCATGCTAGTCGTCGTCGCCGGTGGAGAAAGGGCGGAAGCAATCCTCTTGCTAGCAAGCAAGTGTTCGTTTCGCGAGGATGAAAGAGCCTCCGCCGCTTTGCGTTTCCTCGTCAGAGGCGGAATCGTGAAGGCGGTGTCAGCGAAAGAACGTGGAAAGAACGTGGTGTTAGTGGAATCCTCTGTGACAGTGGCAAGACTACGCAGTCCAGATGAAAGGCAAGGCTTCGGATAAGGCGATGGGCTGTCGTGCCAGCAAGCACGTGCAGGGTGAGCTAGTGCTGAGATGTATTCTATTGCACAATGGATCGGTTTAGAGTGAGCAAATTGTGTGCTTTGTTGTGCCTTTGATCAACAAGGTAGGCATCAGAGTTGGATGCAGCCCGAGACGTAGAGACGTAGAGACGTAGAGACGTAGAGCTTGCTCGTGTCAGCCTCAAGTCGAGTGAATGACGCCCAATGCTTTATCAGGATGGCTCATCTGCCTATCTTCGGATAACTTCACGTGATCGTGATGGAGGCGAGGGTCGGTAATGGCCGAGCTCATCTTGGCAGCGTCATACTCAATTCTCTCGTGAATCGTGAATCGTGAAGCTAGGCGTCGCTCCATTCCGGGAATTGTGTGCTTCCAAAAATTCGTTATTTTCGACACTTTAAAGCTGCTTGGGGCTATTGTGAGCGCTCTGGTCATAGTTTTTTGAGAACAAAGTCCTAGGGGAAACTTGGTGATGATTGAGTCAAGGGACTCCGATCAAAGGCTAAATATATCCCAAGATGTGGTTTTCAAAGACGTGGCGATGTTCAAATGACCGTTTTATGCAGGCAGAAAAGGGACAGTTCACATTCACATTGCAGACATAGAATCATACGTCACCAAGATCGATCAAAAGACAAGTCAAGCCACACTCCTTTCATTCCCCTTCCTCTCTCTCTCCTTCCCGCTTATTTATATGTAACCATCCCCGCTATCAAAAAAAAATACAATACAGCTCATGCCCCCTTCCCAGCACGAGAAACCACATTCCTCCCTTCAAATACCGCGCCGTCGCCACCCCATCCCGGCTCTTCTGCCCATCATTGTCTATAAAAACCAAAGGAAAAAGTAGTGCCGAAAGGCAGACAAGCATGTACTGAACAGGAAAGCACAAATGAAACATGAACGCTTGAGATCGCTAGATGACTGGTATCATAAGGTGTTGTAGTAAAGGTTGTGCCTGTGCACGTGTTTTTGGGTATGCCGAATCTGTTCGTCTTTTTTGGCCTCTGCGTATCTCCTCCTTTGGTGTGTTGATTCCCGACGTTCTCGACACTCCATCATGCAATCATCGTCGAACTTCCTCTTCCCCCCTCGGTCATCACCTCTTCTCGGGGCAAGCTCGGCAGCGCCTTATTCGAGTCAAAACTCCCTCTTATACTCCGCTCCTTCGGCGGAACCTGCGGGCGTAGCTCAAGCCCACTAAGCCCATCCTGCTTATCCTTCGGCGGCGTCGGAGGCGGTATCTCTTCCATCTCATTCACACTCTTCCCACTCTTGCCTCCTGTCGAACTACTCTCCCCAACCTCATCCACAATAGGCAGCGTCATCCCTGCCCTATCATTGGACCTCTCTACGCTCGAATTCCTTTGCGTCATCAGAATTCTATCAGGAACTCTACTCTCATCTGCGCCCCTCTTCTCCGTCTTATGTGCTTGGTGCTCTGCCTGCTGTATCACCGAATTGTCGGTATTCGTGCGAAGTACCGACCGAGCTTCATGCGGGTATTTCACAGATTCGCCACGCTGTGCTGCTTCTGCGGCTTCGCGTTCGGCTTCTTCGGGAGTTTTGGTTATGCCCATGATGAATTTGATGAAGCGATCACCATACGGTACGGGCGGTATGGGAGATATCTGGTGTATGTCGTGTGAAAGCCCTTTCCAGAAGTTCTCGAGTCTCTTAATAGTCCCGTACTGGTAGGCATTAGACATGGCCAAAAGTAGAATGGCAGGTGACTTACGTGAGTGAGCAGATCAATGATTCCAAGATAGTAGATCTTCTCTCCGGGACTATTATCCTCATGTGTAGCTTGAAAGCCTCCATCATCGCTGTTGAATATGAATTCGCGCTTGATAGCGTTTTCCTCCATTTGGTCAGGCATCCTGCTAGTCGTCTCTCCCATAGGAATTGGCTTCTCTTGCTTGATGATTTTCCGCAGCTCTTGAGCTTTCCTGGCAGATTCTAGTTTCGAGGGTGTCCTCAGCAAGATAGGATGTGTCGGACCAAGATCATCAGGTGAAGTCTCTCCACCTGGTTGAAAGACCTTTAATGTCTTATCCCGCAGATTCTCCTGGTTTCCCTTCTCGAGGTCATGAATGCCCACAAGCATGGAGTAATCCATAATCTTCAGCTTCTGCAACAAATGAACATCCTTCTCCATTTGTCCAAGGAAGACATGTTTCTTAACCGGTCCAAGCTCGAGATGGTAATTCCTCCGAAGCCAATTGAGGTCTTTCAACGTAGCACGAGGGTTCTTCTCTAGATCCTCCTCCTTAAACTCTCTTCCAATGGTTGATCCCTTGAGATCAAAGGTTTGGTGGATATCTCGGTGTGCCGGAAACAGATTATTCATGACAACGAAGTGGATCTTCCTTCCATATGGTATCTTCACTCTATGCAATCCGTAGAATTGAGACAATAGGGTATTTGGATTTTCTTGCACATGGTTGTAATAATCCTTCAAGATTTTGCGTAGAAGCTTATGTTCGGCGTGGTGTATAGTCTTGATGATATACTTATAGTCTCGAGAGAAGTAGAAAAAACTGCCACTCTTGCCGGGAGATCCAAGTTCGGAGAGGATGTATTTGCTTGTCAGAGACATCAGGTAGTCTGCCGGGTCGAGTTTGAATTGAGCCCGCAGATGTCGGAATACCCAAGGCGCGTAATCCTTGAACTTGAAGTCATACTTCGCGGATGGGGTCAATTCATTTCCAGTGCTGTATTCGGTCAGTTTCGGTCTAAATATTGCCTTTGATTGACCGCAAAAGATCAGTACTCACATATCAAAGGAAAACTTATGCCGTGCTTCAAAGTCGGCATCTGTTAACATCCTATCCAGCTTTGCGTTTGTTCTCGACACAGTGAAGCGGATCCCTGTCAGCATATTATATGCTGTCACATAATTCACATGGTTCTGATCGACCTTTGTTCCCACCACCACTCTATCCTCATCTTCTTCATCCTTCCTCTTTCTTTTACTTGCTCTCTTTTGCCGTATTGCTTCAGCCCATCGTAGAGCATCTTCATCTCGAACAATCTCTTCGTGTGGCATATTTGAGTGTATGCTTTGCGTATTCCGTCTATTCAAACTTAGGGATCCTCTCCGTATTCCAGTAGCAACAGTGGGAGAGAAACGTCCCGTCGAGAGTGCAGTATCATCCATTGAACCACGGGCAGGGCCAATCTTTGGGACCTGCAGTGTATTACGATGCTTGAGCTGAGATGGGCCTGCGGGACTAAGCACCTGCCCAGCAATGGGTGCTGTGGACCCAGCTCCGTTGCTCTTAGGATATTCGGGAGCAGAAAATCGATGGACAGTAGTAAGGTGCCTCGTGGGTGTTACTGGTTGATCATTCGTCGGAACCGTGAGTGTCGAACCATTTTGGGAACTATAAGCATTTGATGAAGTAGCCGGCGCTCTCTTCCAGGGCTCGCTATCCCCATTGACAGATTCTCGAGTGGTAGCCTCTTCAGTGGTCGTTGCTTGCGTTTGCATACCGCTTCCATTCAATGGACCAAGAGAGTTGTAGTCTGTCGACGTAACTCTCGATAGTCCGTTCTGGGCCGCTGGGCTCTTCCTCCCATTTTCGAAACTTTCTGTTACACTGCCGTTGATAGAGACAGCACTGGTATTGCGCACCGGCCGGCTCTCCCAGCTGCTCCCGCTTGGTCGGCCATTCGGTATCGTATCCACGCCTATGTCGGTAAACATGCCGCCATTAGTCCTGGCGGGCTCACTGTTCATAGAATCGAAGGAATCGGTGGGCGTTCTAGGAGGCGTCGTCTCGTAGTTACTCCGGATCGGCAGTTGTTGTTGGATTGGCCAAGCCTTTACGGCGTGTTTCTCTTGCGGATGTCGATTTTCCCCGTGGGATTGAAAGAATGGATCGTCGTCCAAAGTTATGTTGTTCGGCTCATCGGAGTGGAATGATGGCATCTCGATAGTAGCGTCCAGCTGCCGTGACAAAACCAGTCCGGGCACAGATCGTCGTCTTCGATGTTATCGATGACTGCACAGTAAGGAGATTGATGTGAGCTGGCGAACTGTCGCCTCCCGTCTCCCGGGGAGACGCGTCCCCTAATTACTGGTCGGCTCAGCGTAGGGATAGCAGTGAAGTCTCAGATCGAATCGTCTCACTCACTGCCCACGAGATACCAATGCGTCGTCGTGATAATGTGAGGTTTAGGAGATTACTACAAGACCCAGGCGCTTGAACTGGCCATCTAGCGTCGGTTGTTAGGGAAGCCAGAATCTCCGAGCAGAGAACCTTGGCAGCGCAAACACGACAATTGATGCTACAAATAGATTGATACAGGGATGTCGCTGCCAATTTATATGGTCTGATCACTTTGGAAGATTTTATATGAGAAATAGTAGGAAGAAGGTAAATAAGTAAATACAGGAGCCAGGAACCAATGTATATGTGCGCTTCTGATCCTCCATGAAATTGTAATTCGTATTGAATGTGCTCCCAAGCCACATGTAGATTTCAGCCGCACGTTCGACGACCATTTGGGCCACAGCCACAACCACATGTGTTGTATGTTGTCGGTCAAAACCGGCAAGAGAAGAAACACGATCGGAGTGTGCTTTTCATACGCTATTGGTAGTGGAAATGCTGTGAAATGTTTTAATCCAGTTGTGACATACTTGCAGACTTGATAAGCATGTTGCTGTTTGCAGTCACTGGCCCAGCGAGAATGGGCCACCGTATGTTGTTACCGTGGTGATTTATGTCCAGCAACTTGATCCTAGCAGCCGCTTTTGAGCCTGGATCACGGTACTTTTGTGTGAAATACCCTGCAAGCCCCTGGCCAAAATATGGATTCAACACTCATCTTGAATCGCCAGTGACTTTCTGGTCCACCAGGAGTGGCCAGTGATGTATGCACTCGCACAATAACCTCTTGCCCCTATTGTGGCTTAGTCATGTAGATGCATGAAGCATCACTCTTGCTGGAATTCAATAAATATCTTTGTGATAATATCATTAGTGATAACGACCATCTATGTGGTCTCTCTTGTATATTTCTTAGGCATGTTGAGGTTGAATATGAGTTTTTATTTAGTTGTTGTATTGTTTAGTGAGTAAACCTTAGATAAGCTGTAATATTTCAGTTTTGAAAATGGATCTTATAATATTGTCTGGACACATTCAAATATCTGCAAACCAACGTCATAACTGCAAAAATACATTAAACATAAAGAGTAAAATATAATTTAGTAAATAAAGATATAGATAGGACGACAGAAATGTCCTATACAAAAAGTGACAGCTCAGCATACAAAAAGAGCGAAAATGAAGTCAATTCCCAAGTTCCTAAACCCCTCGCATGGTAACCACCCCTCCCCCCCTCAAAACCTACCCACTGTGACACTGACGACAGCAAGAGCGGTCGACAGACACGGCAAGAATATAATACAGCGAAAAGTTGTTAACAGTACAAACTTAATCGATCAGATGAAATGAACAACAACTACAAGCCCCATCCACATACATGTTGTTAGACGATGGTTACGGTACTACAAAAGGGAACCAAACCACAGATGGCAGGCGCGTCTGAAGAAAGATGGCAGGTGCAGTTTGAATGACGATGGGAAGGGTTGGTTGCCCAGTGGTCTTCCTATAAACCCCAGCGGAATCCAATATTGACACATTTACGCTCACAAGCGCGGAATATAAAGTCTTCATATCATTTACATCTACACGGTTTCTGCACGAAGGACGAAACACAATGCCCAAACGAATCGGATTGAACAATAATCATCATTGCATTTGGTATAAGTACAGGCCACCCAGCTATAGCATCATCATCACTCCCACCCACGCCGTTCCGTATCATAACAACCAGTTGTCCTCCCTATTGAATGCCCCGAAGAAATTAGGCGTGTAAGAACAAGAAAAATCCTTACAACACACCATATCCCCATACAAGGTCGGGGATTCCCTAGCCACAATAACACGAAGTAATCACGACCCCCCCCTGACATCTCATATCCCATGAGTAACAATACGCAGGTAAACACCAGACAAGGAATCCCCAAGTTTATCCCCCCAACAAAAACCACGGAAGCATCAGACACGTGACATTAGCCATCCAGACGCGCTGAAACTCCGCCCCGGAACGCCATGCACATCATTGAAGAAGGAAAGACTGGTCATCACCACGCATCTATGCTGTAGCAGCAGCCTTCTTTGCAGGCGTCACCTTCTTTGCAGCAGGCTTCTTTGGTGCGGCCTTCTTGGCTGCTGGGGTTTTGGCGGTGGTCTTGGTGACGCGGCCGGACTTGGTCTTACCGAGGACGGCAGGCTTCTCTTCGACGGCTGGAGCAGCCTTCTTCGCGGCTGGCTTCTTGGCCTTAGGAGCAGCGGCCTTCTTCTCTTTTGTTGCAGCAGCCTTCTTGGCCGGAGCGGCCTTTGGCTTCGCAGCAGCTGCCTTGGCGGCAGGCTTCGCAGCACCGACCTTCTTCTCCTTTGGTGCAGCCTTCTTGACGGGGGCGGCCTTTGGCTTTGCAGCAGCAGGCTTTGGCTCCTTCTTTGCAAGCTTGGTTCCGCCAGACGATCCTGAAGAGAATGTCAGTTAAGTTCAGAAAGGAGCATGTTGGAGTATGAGATGAAGCGATCGAATAGGACGATCGACAATATACATGATGTGTCGAAGATAACGAAGCCAGGCGACAACACCAAGCCATTGCGTGTATGTTGGAATGCGTACATGGAATGCGGCGACGAGAACGACGAAATATGATAACTTACCCTTGGGCTGAGCGAACTCTCCCTTCTCGACACCAGCCTTCAAAGCCTTGTTGAAGAGCGAATCGAACATCTTGTCAGTAGCGTTGATGCTGTTGTTGGCCTTGACGTATTTCTTGAGCGCGACGCGACTGCAAGGAGGGTCAGCAACGTCTCAGATGCAGGCGGCAACAACACGTAAACGGAAATTCACGAGTGAAAGCCAAGAATGATAGAACTAACCTGCTGCCATTTCTCTCCTTCAACTATGTTGAGAAGACACGTTAGCAAATGGTCGTGGAGATATTAGTGTCGTGTCGTCATCGGTCGCAATCCGACTCGACCCCAACAACTGAAGGTTCGCATGTAATGCGCTGGAAAGCTTACGTTGATGATGGCATCTTTAATCATATCCTAGAAACAGACAACATCAGTAAGAGCAGCCGAGGAATGCAGTGAGATATTGCGATAATCATCGAGCTGTGGTGGAAGCGTGGAACATACCTGATATGAGTGACCTGCGGCGGTCGACTTCTTCGCCGCGCCAGACTCAGACTTCTTTGGAGGCATGTTGTTGAAGGTTGTACGTATATAAGTTAAGAATTAACTCTTTTGGAAGATAGACTTGAAGACTGCGAAGGTCTTTAATTGAGAAAGGGATATAATTGTTGGGTGGTGCGGGGTTCGTCGTGTATGGGTTTCGAAAAGACTCTCAAGAGGGAAGTGGGCATAGCGGCAATTTATATGTTCTGCCTCGCGAAACATGTCCATCGCAGATTCACAGATCACCTCGACCAAGGCATGCCGCTAACCTGCTTTGGGCGGGAAGTGAGCCAGTCCAACGCAAATCAGCACTGACGTCAGCCAATCAGGGAGCGACACAGCCTGATGCCGCTAGGGATCACGCGGCAATTTCGACGTGCTCTCTGTCCCCGATGGCCTCCTCGTGTCTCTTTCCCACCATGGGCCGTCGTCGACGGGAGCAAGACCCATCGCCCACATTTTCCTTTTCCTCCGAATCCCTCAGAATCGAGAGGCTTCGTCTTCAGCTTGTGAATGCTTTCTTTCTGAGATGATGACTGCATTGTGTGAAATTCCTACGTTCTCGAGACTGATATCAATCGAGGCGCTTGCTCTAAGCCGCAATATGATAAAAATGTGATAACTTGACGAGGCTGCGGTCGATTTGAGAGCTGATTTCTGTCTTCGCTTTCGACTACTCCATACAACAACAGTCAACAAACAGACAATCAGATGCTTTTTCATTGATATTTCATCTTCATCTTGTTCAGAGACATCTTTAGGTATAAAGAGCTTTACTTCATGACAGTCCGAACGTTCGTGGCAGTGTTATCATCGAAGACGTTTTTCGCTCGAAAATGAAGCAATTGTTGGACCTTGGAGATGTGGTCTGCTCTCAGGCGCATTCCAATTCCCCAACACAACATTTCCTTTTTAGTCTTATAACATGCTCAAATCACCTTCTGCTTATCCAATCCGTCTATTGATATCAAAATTTGGCTCATATTCCATATGCTATGGTGGGCATATCATGGGCGAAGTCTTGTCATGGTTGAAGCTGTCGCGATGCGCTCCTTTTTTGGTACGGTCAAACACAACTTCTGATATTGCATAACAATACGGCATCGAACGCTCTATTAAAGTCTCTACTACCTTTAAATGAGTAGTTATTATACTTGTATGTATTTTATATTTAGTTATATTACGGTTTGGCTGCTAAATTGATGGTCGTGTTCACAAGGGCCAAGGGCTTTCGGTCGCACAAATGTTTGCATTCACACCGTGCATGTTGTCGACGAAGGAGACTTCTGTCCCAAAGACTTCATTCCAGGACTTCCCTAATCGCATCTGAATATGGAATAAGGCATACAATACTTTATCCTAGAAGCATTGAATCAGATTATGTGTATTTTCAAGACATCGACGATGGAGTCAGTAGCTTCAGTAACAAATGTAGTCAGAGTAGCTCTGATACACTCCTCCATCTGCAGCAGCAGAAGCAGACGAGTCTGTTCATCATCTCCTCTGTATAAAGCACTTTGAATTCATTTTTTGTTTCAAGTGGCAATTTGTCAGATGTTGTGCGGAACCTTGATGTCGTGCATGGAATTTTCGCGACTTCGCTCACGGAGTCCAAACAGCAAACTCTGCAAAGAACAAGACGGAATATTATGACCCACCATTACAGATTTCCTCAAAACCATCATTATATCATCGTTCTTTTTTGAAACAGCTCACGATCCATAATTATTCGGGAGTCAACATCAGGCACCAGGCACGAGGTAACTTCGCACAAGAGCCAAATTCGATCAACCTTTGCCCCATTGGTTTGGCGAAGGTTAACACTCTCGGCGATTTTAAACAAGCGCCATAGATGGGGTTTCCTTTTCTTTCAATCTTCGAATCATAAAAATTTACCCGAAACTTCCTTCCCATCTGGGCTCTTCCAGAGAATAGGCACAGCTGAGATATCGGCCGCAGGCAACCTTCCACAAGAACCGAAGTGAATCGCCAGCCTCACAGCTCATCATGACTCTAGAACCACCATTTCAGACACCGAAAATCAGGAATGAACAGGTGCATATGACTCACTTGACTACCATATTACTCCTTCTATTCATGGCTGATTATTTCTATCACATGCTCTGTCTCCTCGACTCACCGACGCTGTTGTCTCTGCCTTCATTTTCAAATCATTTCTTATCACGCCACATTACTTTTCACTGTTCAGAACACAACGGTACCTAAGAAGGGTTCACCGTAAATACCACTTATTTAATTCAGCCAAATTGCCAAATCTAAGCCATAGCCATAGCCGTAGCCATATATATCTTCATCCCATAGAACAATTGCCTCCACCCAATCCAGAGTAACGCCGAAAACCCATCCGTATTTCCGCCATAGCCATGCAATGCAAACTCCATAACCGCTCCCTGCCTTATGACTTCGTAATAGCAAAATGAGAATTGGATTCGAAAGAAAAGCCAAGGTCTAAGCATTCATCTTCGGCCTTGCTTTAGTCGCCTTCTTCTCCTTCTTCTCCTCCTTCATCTTCTTCTTCTTCTCCTCCTGCTTCTCCTCATTCTTGCGCTTCAAATCCTTAATCTGCTGCTCCGTCTTCGGGATCGGCTTGAAGAACCCCTCCAGTCTCGCCTGCTGCGTACTCTTCAGATTCTTCTGCAACTTCGCCGCCGCACTCCTCACGCGCTCCTCCGAAAAGCCCTTCTCAACCACCAGAAATTGAACAAGGCCTTCGACATCCGGCTGCTCCCACTTGAAGTCGCAGTCGATGTGATCCGCCTCTCTCACATCGGGGTGGAAGAACAACTCCCTTGCATCCTGATATGGCCAGTCCTCGGGGATCGTGTAGCGGTGCTTGTCGTCGTTCTCGATCCACTCGACAACCTTCTCAAGGGTGCCATACTCGCGGATCATCTTCAGCGCCGTATTTGGTCCGATCTTGGGGATCGGATCGAGGTAGTCGCAGCCGAGGAGGATGCAGAGGTCAACAAACTGCTTGCGCTCCATGTTCAGTCCCGAGAGGACTTTGTCGAGATGGATCTCCTGGATGGGCTCCTTGCGCTGCTCGCTGAAGGTTAGGTGGCGCAGCAGGATGGGCGAGTCGAAGCAGAGCGTGTCCATGTCCTCGCTGGCAGCCGCATAGACCTTGCCGGCCCGGGCAAGCACGGCGCATTGAGCCTCCGCCTCCGTCGGGGCGATAATGTATGGGACACCCATCAACTTCAGCAGTCTCTGGCATTCCTCGTTGTGCTCTCTCGTGACTCTGACCGTGCGGCGGGAGTACTTCTCGACGTCGTCTGCTGTGCCGATTTCCTTGGCTTCTTCGAGGCCCTCTGTCGCTGTGGCTTTGCGGGCGAAGCGCTTGGCGAGCTCACCGGACTTGAGCTTTGGGGGCGCGCCATCGAAGACGTAGACAGGCTTGATGCCGTTGTCGACAATGCGGAGGGTGCGGTAGAACATGCCCATTAGATGGGAAGTAGTCTCGCCGGATTCGTTGGTGAGTACCTCGCCCCCAGATCGGACGGCGATGAGGAAGGAATAGATGGACATGGAGCTGGAGAAATTGTTAATTTAAGCTCGTGCCATTAAATGTAAGGTTGTATAGCATACGCGTCCTATAAATCATAAGTTGCTGTTAAGAAACGAAGCGTAAGGGAGACGCACAATAGCTACTTTGCGGCCAAATTGGTTCTTGATTTCGCCCTCTTTGACAGCTTCTGGAGCTTCCTCACGGATGATCGAGAACAGCTGCTTGATACCCATGATGGCGATACCTCTAGGCAGTCGTGGCTTTCGTCTGGGAGGTTATGTCGGTGATCAATTTGCTGAGGCTGGTAGGAAAATCAGTGGGATTGTGTCATTGATTTCTGAGAATCAGCGATGCACGCGATTTCGCATGACGTCCAACGCGACACGCGATAAAGTGCTATTGTGATTGAAGCCTCAGGCATGTATAATTTATGTCGTCCTCAGGCTTCACATCAAAATGCGGGGTCAATTGGGAAACCCAACTGGGAAACCCCAACAATGGAGTACCCGTAATTCAACTTCGCCATTATTAGATCGATGCTGTGGATTGTGGTGCCTTATAATAATCCAGAGTCACACTTCATATTCCGACATGCCGCAGAAGATGGAGAATTACATAAGGATTGAATCCGTCTCCCCCGCCGACAGCGCCTGCTCCAGATTATCAGTATCGAAAGTCACGTCCCCAATGCTGGAGCGCCTTTAACGCTCTCGCCGAGGTACAACCTTTCCTAATTCGTCGATGGGCCACAACTGCTTCTCCACGAGATACAACACTAGTATCGATCAACCGCTGTTAGCCAGCTCCCGGAACTTGGGGTCTTCAAATACATTTAAATACAGGTATCTCCCTGGCCATTCAGAAAACCATTGATTGCTCTTTCTTTTCTTCTCTGCATTATATCATACCGTCTCTAAATTCTCATCTGTCTCTTCAATATGTTTAAGCCAGTTCTCCGCGTCTCGGGAAAGCGATTGGCGGCTGCTGCTCGCCCAGCTGCTGTTAGAACTTATGCTGCGCAGGCTGCTGCACCAAAATACAATTGGAATGATCCATTAGCCTCTCAGAACTTGTTCACGGAGGAGGAGCTAGCTGTCTCTGAGACAGCGGAGTCATACTGCCAGGAGCAATTGCTGCCTCGAGTTCTTGGTATGTTTTCGGACCAATTCTGCTCAAAGCGATGCTAACGGACTCAATTGACAGATGCGTACCGCCATGAGAACTTCGACAGGAATATCCTCCTTGAGATGGGTGAACTCGGCTTGCTGGGATCCACCATTCAGGGTTACGACTGTGCTGGCGTTTCCAGCGTTGCTTCCGGACTCATCACAAGAGCTGTTGAGAGAGTCGACAGTGGTTACAGATCCGCAATGTCTGTTCAATCATCTCTCGTTATGGGACCAATCTACGAGCACGGAACACAAGAGTTGAAGGAGAAGTTCCTTCCACAACTGGCAAAGGGAAAGCTCGTCGGAGCATTTGGCTTGACGGAGCCAAATCACGGCAGTGACCCGGGATCTATGGAGACCGTTGCAAAGCCACATCCAACCAAGAAGGGATACTACTCCCTCTCGGGCGCGAAGACCTGGATCACAAACTCTCCTATCGCAGATGTTCTCATTATCTGGGCTAAGCTGCAAGACACTGGCAAGATCAGAGGTTTCCTCGTTGAGAGATCACAGTGCCCACCTGGCACCTTGGAGACACCAGCAATCAAGAATAAGAACGGTCTGAGAGCATCCATCACCGGTATGATCCAGCTCGACAACTGCCCTGTACCAGTGGAGAACATGTTCCCTGAGGTCGAGGGTCTGAGGGGTCCATTCTCCTGCTTGAACAGTGCTCGCTTTGGCATTGCCTGGGGAGTGATGGGCGCCTTGGAGGACTGCATCGACAGGGCGAGAACATACTCCCTCGAGAGAAAGCAGTTCAAGGGCAACCCACTGGCCAAGTACCAACTTATCCAGAAGAAGCTCGCCGACGCCTCCACGGATGCTGCCTACGGTATTCTGGCCAGCGTCCAGGTTGGCAGACTCAAGGACGAGGGTAAGGTTGCGCCAGAAATGATCAGCATGATCAAGAGACAGAACTGCGATCGTGCCCTGTGGAACGCAAGAACATTGCAGGAGATCTTCGGTGGTAATGCCGCCAGTGATGAGTACCATATTGGAAGGCATGTAGCCAACCTGTTCGTCACTCAAACATATGAGGGCCAGAGCGACATCCATGGTAAGCTGACCAACCTACTTAACTCCTTTGCCGAACTTCGCTGACAGCCCTCTAGCTCTTATCCTTGGCAGAGCCATCACTGGCGTCCAGGCCTTTGTATAAACAAACATATACGATGATTTAGATATAATAATGAACAATAAAATGATTCCCATGTATGTGTACTCTCTGCAACGTGAGCAATGAAGCTGTAGCTGGTAAGTGATCTTTCGGCTGCCACCGGAGCAGTGGCTACACGTCATAGATAGATAGAGCGCTGTCAGGGACTAACATGGTGAACTCATGCGATGTTTGTCAAGGCTCTGGGAATTTAACACAATCAATAATATGAGACATGTATTCATAAGGCTTATAAATATGGTCTGGCGTGCTGTGGCTAATTAATATTGTGCTGTGTGAATCACAGTGCTCTCCTACTCTATATAATGGAAAGCAAGTTGTGGATACCTGTGGAAAGATTCCTTTGCCGCCGGATTGGTGCTGTTTTGAATGGGCAAGAGGCGAGGCGGAGCCCAAACGCTAAATCTGTTTTCTCGCTGCCAGATCCGTTCTTTAAACTACACCGACGGGTCGCTCTTCACCCATCATCGATTCTCGACCTTCGAAATACCTTTGTTCTCTGAAGCCCGTCGTTGACATTCTCGACTTCCAATAATACTACTTGGTATGTCACAAGAGCCTTGCGCTCAGCCCTACTACCTTGATCGCCTCTGCTCCTTCTCTCGCCTCTTTTGACACTAACCGCCCATAGCCTGAACCGTTTCCGTTCATCATCATCTTCCCCTCTCGTCACTTCGACACCAAACCACCATCCTCACACAACATAACAAAGTCGCGATGGCGCTCAAGAGAATTAACAAGGAACTGACTGATCTCGGCCGGTATGTGTACAACAACATCGCATCTCGAAATGGTCCGTTTGGGCATCTGGTGGGGCTGTCGGAGCAAACGCGGGGTCGTTGTGCACAAGACACCACATCAGCACCAGACAGGAATATGGATGCCATGAGCGTTTACTGACTTTCATGGCGTAGTGATCCCCCGTCCTCATGCTCGGCTGGACCCATTGGAGATGATTTGGTACGTTTCCGCATCCTTCCCTCGATCGGCTTGTCGCTTGCCGTCTAGACGACGGCGACATGAGGTCTTGCGAGTCGACATGAAGAACCTGTGCTGACTTGGCGCTCTCAATAGTTTCACTGGCAGGCTACCATTATGGGACCCGTAAGTTATCCCTTATCGCATCTTCGACGGAGCCACCAATATCGACTCGGCCTTCATCCGGCGTCAGATATCGAACGCATCATGGAAGTATCTGAACGATGAGTACTAATGCTTCATACAGTCAGATTCACCATATTCCGGCGGCGTGTTCTTCTTAGCCATCCACTTCCCAACAGACTACCCATTCAAGCCACCGAAGGTCAACTTCACTACTCGCATCTACCACCCTAATATCAACTCCAACGGCAGCATCTGCTTAGATATCCTGAGGGACCAATGGAGCCCTGCTCTTACGATCTCTAAAGGTATGTTGTCCTGCCGCGAGTATTCGTGCCCTCACGCTGACCAAGCCAGTTCTGCTCTCCATCTGCTCTATGCTCACGGACCCCAACCCAGACGACCCACTCGTCCCAGAGATCGCACACGTTTACAAGACCGACCGTGCCAGGTATGAGGCTACAGCCAGAGAGTGGACCCGCAAGTACGCCATCTAGATGGATACTGATGGATATTCTCTTCTCGCGTTTATGGATTAGCTGGCGTCACTGTTTCTCAACAATATCGGTCTGGTTCTGCATGCCACAAGGGCAAAGGGTGAGCAAGGGTGGACTTCTTGATGGAAGATCATGAGAGGTTTACTTGGGAGATGGAGAGGGGGGAGGTTGCTGAGGAGGACTGTTCAGTGATAGCATCGGAGGAATAGATCTTGCATCGGCAGACTTTTGATGTTCCGTACGCAGTTAATACATCGCCGGACTCTATGTTTTATTGCTGGAATATGCTTCAGCACCATGAAAATATGCCTGGAATTTTGTGAAGTGTGATGGGATCTACAGACCTCCTACATATGTTAACGTGTGGAGGCGCTCTCAGGCTCACATGTAGCCAGGCCCGGCCCGCCTCGAAGGGAACTCTCTTCTATCTTTATCTACTGCGGAGCCCCCATGAGCTTTCGGTAGCTCCCTGCCTGAGGTGACAGCTCGGTCGGGTTTTTAAAACCTCTAAACCCACCTTTCGTCAGCCCCGAATGCAGAAGCAAGAGAGCTCGAGGTTTCAATTCCCAGGTTCGCAGACATGTGTTTGTGATCTTCAACTGCACACGAGGCGACATGGATGTTCCACTCTCTCTGCCGACAAACAGGAAACCAGAGGCGATTTGTTCTCATACCTAGGCACTGTACACCAGTTCTGCTCCAGACCATTGCATGACAGAATCAGGAGGATCGAGCCCTCCTAATTTACGCGGCCTCTTGCTGGCGTCAATCTCGACGTCGTCTGCAACATAGCGACCGTGTCATACCCATGTCGCGAAACCGGAGCTCAAACGCACGAGGAGCCGCGACTTGCTTGGGCCGAGACGCACCAATCAGCGAGCTCCATGGGTGACCATCCAGACCTACGAACTGTGGCACAGACACTGACAGACACTGGCAATTGCTCGAGGGTTGTTGTATGTAACTTGTCTGGCACTCTCTGGACAGGAGATGGCCTGAATCTTCTGAATTTTCTGAAGTGCTGAAGCCCCAGAAAGTCTTGAACTGCCGCTCCTACGACACAGTCGCCCTCACGAGGCGGGTCTAGAGCACTGTTTGTTGCAAATGGTCTTGCCAGTGGCCATGTAGCAGAGCAGATGAGGCGACCTTCCTAGCTTCCACACGATGCGACACGGACGTGGATGTTTCAAGCATCACCGTCGCATGGCTCGTAAGCTCGTTGCAAGCACCAAGCATACTCGGGAGAGACGCCGCGTTGTTACCACAATGGTGAGACCCCGAGCAGACGATGCCTCCTTTGCTTGCGTCTCTCTTCACAGGCAGGTCCGTTCATATTTGCCGATGCATAAACATTCTCTTTTCCCTGTAGCAATTGCATCCTTCTCCTGCTCTCCTTTTCGACTTGTGCTCGTACTTCTAATTGTTTGGAAAGCAACGGTGCAGGCATTGTATAGGTATGTTCTCTGCCGCCCACCTCCATTTCTGTGACAGGATACTTGCGGAGAGGAGGCGCTGATGGAGATTGCAAACAGGCTTCACTTCATTCATTTATAATTAAGCTGGCCTTACTCTACTACTACGACGCCCCTTCAAGCTCGCAGCTGGCTCTGACGACTACTTGTGTATAATAATCCGAATCCACATTCGAAGATATCGTTGTTGACAGAAAGACGTACGGCGAAAGGATATTCAGAGAACTGAAGGCGCGGCGGCGTTCAAAAGGGAAAATATGTCTAGAAATCCATATGCACTCGAGGATAAACCCTCGGAGCGAGCAAGATGGCCACCTCTTACGAGGATGTTGATGTCTGGAGAGATGAACGCTGAAAGCAAGCGGGAGTTCAACTGGAAAGAGAAATACAATCGCTGGATGGTAAATGAGGGCTATCGACGATTGTACGTGCCATTGCGACCATATCATGAATGATGCTAATAGTAGAATAGCTTCGTGTTCGTCTTTGCTGGATTACACGCCATGGTCTTCGTATTTGGCATCATACACTATCAACTGAAGGACTCGTTACAAGGACCAAGGAACACCTTTGGGTTCACATTTGCCGTTGCCAGAGGGTCGGCTCTGGTACTGCATGTTGATGTCGCCATGATCCTATTTCCCGTCTGCAGAACACTCATATCTTTGGCGCGGCAGACGCCTTTGAACGGCATCATTCAATTCGACAAGAATATTACCTTCCATAAGATGACGGCCTGGTCCATCGTCTTCTTCTCATGGCTCCACACAATTGCACATTGGAACAACTTTGCCCAAATCGCCGCAAAGAACGATCTCGGCTTCGTAGGATTCCTGGTTGCCAACCTTGCGACAGGTCCGGGATGGTCTGGATATGTGATGCTTGTTGCTCTCATGGCCATGGTTGCTACATCGGTGGAGAAGGCTCGCAGAGCCAACTTCGAGCGGTTTTGGTATACGCATCATCTGTTCATCATATTTTTTCTATTTTGGTCTATCCACGGCGCATTCTGCATGATCAAGCCGGATTTCGCTCCTTTCTGCGTAGCTATTGGCTCGTCTGCCGTTGGTGTCTTCTGGCAATACTGGATGTATGGAGGGTACATCTACCTCATGGAAAGGATCGCTCGTGAAATCCGTGGCAAGCATAAGACATATCTCGAAGGTCGTCCAGCACCCAAGCAATGTCTGCGAGATTCAGATCAAGAAGGAACATACAAAGACGAGAGCCGGACAGTACATCTTCTTCTGCTGCCCGGAGGTGTCATTATGGCAGTATCATCCTTTCACACTCACCAGCGCGCCCGAGGAGGACTACATCTCCATTCACATCCGTATGGTGGGCGACTTCACCAAAGCTGTCGGCAAAGCACTTGGATGTGAGGTAGACAGGTCGAGAGGCGGAGGTGGAGATGCCTCCCAAGTCATCGGCATCAACAAGAACGGTCCCGACGCAAGCGGTGTCGACCCAGCGCTCCGCCGCGTGCTTCCGCGCATCTACATCGACGGGCCCTTCGGGTCTGCCTCCGAAGACGTCTTCAAATACGAGACAGCCGTCCTCGTCGGCGCGGGCATCGGCGTGACGCCGTTCGCCTCGATTCTCAAGTCCATCTGGTACCGGATGAACTACCCGCAGAAGAAGACGCGTCTCCGCAAGGTGTACTTCTTCTGGGTGTGCCGCGACTTCGGGAGTTTCGAGTGGTTCCGGAGCCTGCTGCTCGCCATCGAGGCCCAGGACATGGACAATCACATCGAGATCCACACGTACCTGACGGCGAAGATCCAGGCGGACGACGCGACCAATATCATGATCAACGATGCGAACGCGGACCGCGATGCGATCACGGGGCTGCGGGCGCCGACGAACTTCGGGAGGCCGAACTGGGGGGCCGTGTTCAGGAGTATCAGGAAGATACATAGTCCTGGGGCGAGGTATGTGCTACTTCTTCCATTTCCGGACTGTAGTCTCTATAGAGGGACGAGTTTGCTGACGATGTCGGACAGTGGTGTGTTCTTCTGTGGCCCGAAAGGACTGGGCTCGTCGTTGCACGTCAAGTGTAATGAGTACTCCGACCCGGATTGGTCGTACGTGTGGGGCAAGGAGAATTTCTAGACGTGCGGCGTCGCTTCGAGATCGGTTGCTGCGTGTGCTTTCGTATATACCTTTGAGTTTGAGGGGATGGCAGAGGCCCTGGATGGCCGAGGTTTCTTGGTGCGTCTGGTTGTCTAGATGGCGTGTGGTTTGGAGGGAGGAGCGAGGAGAGTGTTTGGGAGGGAGTAGATTAGATAGCATGGCCCAGGAAATACAAATTAGATTACACAGTGTTCGTGCTGTACTGGACTGGACTGGACTGGACTGTGACGGACGGGTAGCTAGCTATAGACAAGACAGGCTCTATATGCAGGAGCTGAGCTGCTGCTGTACGATGCAGTGCTGTCACCGCCCTCGCCACTGTCGATCGAGGCTGCTGCCGTCACCATCATCAATGGCAGTGAGCGAGTGGTTGCAACGCCGTCTCGGAGCCTTTTCTGTCGTGTTCGGGAGTCTGTCTTGGGGGAATGAGGCAAGCAAGGAAGAGGAAGAGCCGACGGGTGCGAAATTTGGATTGGGATGGCCTTGACAAGGCGGATCCTGCACCTGGAGAGGAGGCGGATTGGATTGTTTGGGAAAGGAAGAAGGGAGGGAGGGAGGATGTGCGGTGTGTAATGTGACGGACAGGACATCGAAGAACGAAGATACAGCGAGCGTTGGGAAGAGATTCATCCTCTGTACGGAGTGGTGGGCAGATGAAGATGGGAAATAGAAAATTTTTGATATTGCAGAGGAGAAGAAGTCCTGTGTTTTCTCTACCTACCTAGGTATCTTTAAGACTCTCGTCGGTGCTTTGATGAATGCCCGAGAGGAGGTGGGCAAAATGAAAATAGGAAATTTTTGATATTGCAGAGGAGAAGAATTTCCCTACGTAGGTCTGTATCTTCGAGGCTCTCGTCGCTCGGTGCTTTGATGAATCCCGTCTTCCGAGTTCAAGCCCGCTGTGCGATGTGTGTATGTACCTACAGTGTGCTACGGATAGGTATGCGCAGCTTGGAAATGAATGAGCTGATGGGGTTTTGGAAAGGCAGTTAGTTGGTGGGACTGCATCGTTGCACTGGATAGGTTGGGCTCCGTGACGGGGCGGGGGCGAGGGCGGGTTACATGGAGGTACGCAAGTTGTGCCTCAAGACCCTGCCCCTGCCCTTGCTCTATGGGAAGTCGGCGACGTGGTTGTTGAGCTGTCAGCTTAGTATGTTTGTACTGTACCTAGTTCGGTGTTTCATTTCGGTTGAGCTGAAGCAGCGAGCCGGTCGGTAGCTGTGTCGCGTGTTCGGAGAAGCAGGTTATGTATGTAGGGAATATTCAATATTCCAACATCCAATTCCAATACACGATACGCTCGCTATACGCGTATCCATCTGCTCGACATGGAGTATATTGAAATGCACAGCAGGGAGTTCGATCTTAAGTGCCAACAGCCCTCTGAATGCCGAGTACGCACACAGACCACGCCGCGCGTTTCTACGGAGTATGTACATATGTATATTATGTATGTACATACAATACAATACAATACAATACAATACAATACAATACAATACAATACATACACAGTACTCCGTAGTATACATACATGCATACATACATAATAGATGCATACAACAAGGATCACCTACGAAGGGCAGGCAAGGCACGAGATCCATTACCGCATCTCACCCTTGTCGGTGATAGCAAGGAGTAAGGTGCAAGGAAGGAGTCAGGAGCCTAGATGTCTGCCGGTAGAGCCGTTCCCGTGTCTACAGCGCCGAAGCCCTTGAAGATGCTGCCGGTGTCCGAAGGTGAAGGTGAAGTTTCTTATTTCTCAGGAGATGGAGAGATGGAGAGAAGGAGAGCTGGCTCTGATTATCGATCAGTATGATACTTCGTATGATGATGGGAGATGGAGAGATTATCGATTAGTCGACAGATATTAGGAATCGAAAGTGATGAATCACCACCATCGTCATCATATACGCGAAAAACAGCCAGGAAGCGAAGATGGCTTGGATTAGTGGCTTGAGTACTTACTACTACTGTGACCCGAATGAAGCGACGATGATTGTGGAGGTGAGGGTGAAGATTGAAATGAATGTCCTAGGCTGTACGAAGTAGTGTCTTGTGTTCTTACATAATGCACCACCATATGTACAGTACATATGATATGATACTCTATTCGTAAGCGCTGGCTTGGATCTTTCTCACATTGGTTCACATGCTTGTCATGTGATATGTCTCCATCTCTTCATCTCATTTCACGTTTGAGCAAAAGTATATACTTCTATACTTATATACTTATATACTTATATACTTACACACTTATATATGTACTTAGCAATAAAGTGAAGTGATGATAGCACAATCGTCTGAATGGTTGTTCGTCAGTTGTGCCCTGTTACCTTGTTTCACTACTCCCTACATATCACATGATCTTTGATCTCTGATCGGTGACGCTGCGACCGGAATGCTCGGATGCAGATCTCATCACAGGAATCCACCGTAAGCCTTGGCAAGTCTTGGCAAGTCTTGGCAAGCCCTGTGAGAAAGTGTCGGAGATTACTTACGAAGTCCAAGTCTCCTTCTAGCCCTAAGTCTCGCCCACCTCCGTCATACCGTGCAAACCGTGCATACCGTGCCGGGTTATGCAGTTATGCCTTATGCCTTATGCCTCTTTTATGCTGTTCTGTTATGCAGGTCGCTTGCGGATGCGCCGGCGCAAAAAACAGGGCGCCAGGCAAACGCGTACGAGTCAAGCCAGCCCCCCTCCATCCCCTCTGCAGCATTCCATTCCTCGCTCTCCTCCTCTCCTCTCCTCCTCTCCTCTCCTCTCCTCTCCTCTCCTCTCCTCCTCTCCTCCTCCTTCGGTGATTCCTCTTCCTCTAACCTCCGATCTCTCTCCTTTTTCCTCTCTGCTCCTTTCTCTCCTTTTCTCTTTTATTTTCTTTTCTATTACATTTCTTGGCTTGGCCTTAGCAGCCTTACCAAGGAGCAAAAACCGCCTGGTCCATCCCATCTAATCTCCCTCACAATATACATACATACATACGGTACGGTACATACAAAGTACATCCACACAGTAGAGCCCCCTGCGTCGCGCTTGCTCGTGCTATACGCTATCCTTCCTCTCTCCGCTATACCTCTACGCTATACATATACACAGTGCACCATACATTACACAGTGGACCAACAACGGCCCGCTCGCTCACAACTCTTAGTCCGGCATCCCGATTATTCTCGTCGCCATCATCGCTGTATAGACTGTATATTCTGCATATTCTGCATAGTACAGCCATACAGAGCCACAGGATACCTCGGCGACTACCTCTATCCGCTCAGTCGGTGAAAAGTGTCGCGTGTCTCATCTTCTCTTCTCTCCTCCTGCCCTGTCTCGCCCGATCCCGATCCCCAATTTTGATCGGCGACAGAGCGAGGCCTCGACTTCCGTCTCGCATTGGCTTGGCGGGGGACCAAGGACTTCCTGGTCGCTGAAGGACATCCACATACATACCGACGACTCCCCTCTCTGCTCTCACTTCTGTCCTCTCACCTCTCTCCTCTCTCGTCTCTCGTCTCTCGTCTCTCTCTCTCGCTCGCTGTCAGCAGGACCTTCTCAGAGGCATCAAGGCATCCAGGCATCCAGGCATCGTCGGATTCATGTTGGTCTTATAGAACTTGCGACAACAAGAGACAACAAGAGACGACGACCCTCTGTCCTGCCCACCACCACCATCCGCCACCACCTCTCACTCCTCGATCACCTCGTCATCTGTTGCTCAGCCCACATACACATCTCCAGCCATGTCGACCTCCTCGGGCCCGACGTCGCCCATCTTCTCGAAGCCGAAGCTCCCGTTCGCATGGCCGTCTCACATCATCACGAATCCGATCCCCCATAGATATCGTCGAAAGTTGCGATCGAAGCTACACTCACGCCAGTCGCCTGCGTCATCCGTCTCCTCCATCGACACCTCCTTCTCGCCCCTCGTCAACCTCCAGAGACTCAGAAAACACAGGTGGTCATTCTACGATGCACAATACCTCTTCGTCGTCCTACTCCTGCTGTTCTCCGCATCAATAACACCGGGACCATCGCCGTGGATCAAGGCGACTCTTGCGTGTTTGGCAGTTGCTGCAGCACTTGTCCCAATAACGAGTCAATTTCTCCTGCCGTTTTTGCCGATTGGAACATGGCTCATCTTCTTCTTCTCCTGCCGGTAAGCATGGGATCCGGCGTCCGTCACTCATCACTTTGAAATCGAAGCTGACGAATATCTAGCTTTATCCCCAGCGACGTCCGACCCCACATTTGGGTGACGGTTCTCCCTGCTCTGGAGAATATCTTATACGGCGCAAATCTGAGCAATATCCTCTCCAAACATCAGTTTGTCATCCTTGATGTTCTCGCGTGGTTGCCCTACGGAATCATCCACTACGGAGGACCAGCCGTGTGCTCCCTGGTAATGTTCTTCTTCGCAGCACCTGGAACTGTCCCAGTCTTCTCGAGGAGCTTCGGATACATGAACTTGGTCGGCGTGGCTATCCAGATCACCTTTCCCTGCTCTCCGCCATGGTATGAGAACCTGCACGGTCTCGCACCGGCGAACTACGCGATGGAGGGATCGCCAGCCGGCTTGGCTCGCATCGACCAGTTGTTCGGCATCGATGCCTACACCACCAACTTCACCAACTCGCCCATGGTCTTCGGTGCGTTCCCCTCGCTGCACGCGGGCAGTGCCGTCATGGAGGCTCTGTTCATGAGCTACTGCTTCCCCAAGTTCCGCCCGCTCTTCGCCGCCTACACCATGTGGCTGTGGTGGGCCACGATGTACCTGTCCCACCACTACGCCGTCGACCTCGTCGGCGGCTCCATCATCTCCGCCATCATCTTCTACATCGCGCGCGCGAACTTCCTCCCGCGGCTGCAGTCCGACAAGGTCACGCGCTGGGACTACGACTTTGTCGAGATCGGCGCCAGCCCCGTGGGCGCGCAGGAGTACGACCTCGCCGAGATGGGATACCGGAGCACGAGCCTGAGCAACGACGAGTGGACCATCGGGTCGAGCTCCGGGAGCACCAGCCCCTTGGGCGACGACAACCAGAGCCTCTGGGAAGGCAAGACGCTCGCGGGCGACTCGGACCGGGAGAGCCAGTTCGGCGAGGTCGTCGTGCGGTGATGAGCATGCTCCTTTCGACATGGACTCCTTGAAGCTTGATCGACCTCGACGGCGCAGCGGTCTGGGGGAGGCATAATTTTTTTTCGACTTTTAATAACGTTACTTCATAGCCTGGGCGTCTGGGATTCTGAGCGATGATCCGCATCCGCATAGCCCCATTTTTTGATTCGATTCGATCGCGATGATTTGCTGCATTTCACGATACGGACAGAGCAGAGTGGAGCTGAGCAGGCGTTGGGCGGATGTGGGCCGGGCCGGGGCTGAGGGGAGGATCGCATCGGATCGGATCGGATCTTGTTGTTGTTGTGATAATAAGTAATACCTAATAGGAAGATGTTGAGATGACGGATGAGTGATATGAATATACGGTCGCTACTATAGATGGGGAGGGGGGATGGCATGGAATGGCATGGCATGGCATTGCACACATGTATACATTGGGAGGGCGGGTTTAGTACACGTCTACGATGGAGGGGAGGCGAGGAGTGTGGTGTGGAGAGAGGACGAGGGGATGAGGAGGAATGCATAGCAGGCAGGCGCTTTTTGTCTCGTCCAGCGTTGGCGTTGTGCGCGTACTTGCGGATATAGTAGCTGTGATCGAAGAGAAGATGCTGTGCTGTGCTAGGAATGAAAAGGAAATCCAGATCTCTGCTGTATTATTTGAGCATTTGCATCATGCGTCTTATTTATATCAAGAGAGAGAGGCATCCATGGGCCATGGCTTAGATGGTGGCATTTGAGGAGGCGTGCAGTATTCTTTCTATATCCGTTGGTGCTGGGGTCGATGGATCTCCTGCTCGACCTGTCAACTCACAATCGACAGCTCCTGCTGCGCTGCCCGTCCTCTCATCCCATCGACACGAAATCTGCTCCCATCTCCCATCTCCTCAAGCCATCGTTCAAACCACAATATCATCACTCCAAAGACCTGTCCCCCCCCCCACATCGAATCGAACTGAATTGAACTGCCCAACTCCCCTCCCCTCCCTCCCGCACGAGGACACCTCACAAACCGTCCAACAATGATACAAAAGCCAGGACCGCATCCGCCTCCCCAGCTACTTCCAAGATCCTCACTCCATCCCGCGCATCTCAGGACCGCACCGCCTCGCACGCTGCATCCCGTCCCGGCCCGCTGGCGCGTTGTCGGCCGCACCGCACCGCGTGCATGCAGAGAGACAGAGACAGAGACAGCTGCGATGCGATGCGATGCGATGCAACAGCGCCGCGATTTACGAGAAAAGAGAAGAGAGAAGAGAGTTGAAGTCGGCGGAAAGAAGGGGATGTGCGCATCAGGCAGGCGGGGGGTTGCGCGAGGGAGAGCTGCGCAGTGGATGCTGTTGCTGTTGCTGTTGCTGTTGGCTTGGTGGAGGCGGGGGGCGGGGGGAGGGGATGAGGGGGAGAGACGAGACTGGGAGGAGGAAGAACAGAAGAGGGGGAAGAAGAAGAAGAAGAGAAGAGAGAGAGAATGCGGGATGAGCAGACTGCCGACCGATCCTTGCAAGCTAAATGGAGATCTCTCCTCTCTCACCCCTTTCGTTCCCTTCGAGCCCTTTCCCCCCTATCGCGAGCGAGAAGAAGGGAAGCACAATTACATCGCCCGCACCCACGGCACCATTCTACTACAGTACAGTAGAGTACAGTGCGTAGTCCACCCACCAGCGAAATCCACACCATCTCCAAAAGCACGCAGAAACTCAGCACACGACACGACACGGCAAGGCAAGGCATCAGAGGACACGGGAAAACAGACAGTCCTGCGTAAAAGCCAATCCTTGCATCGCCCGTTTCCCCTATCTAGTCAAGATCCTGCGTTCGGGCCGTGCGGTATGCCATGCCGCCTCAAGCACACGCTTGCTTGCTTGCTCAAAACCCGCTCAGTCCAAGAAATAAAAATAAAAATAGACCCCATTCCAATCGCACGCTTCGTCGTAGGCAGCATCCCGCGCCCGCCATCATGGCAAGCAATCATGTCATATACGTCGTGAAAAATCCCCCCTCCCCGGCGCCCTCACCGCTTCACCTGCCACAGCCCCGTCGTCGCCTCCCGGATCCTCCTCTCCTGCGCCTCGATCTCCGCCCCCGTCTGCCCCTGCCCGCTCTTCCTCGTCGGCATCCCAGCACCCAGGCTCAGATTCCCCATCGCCACGTCGCCCTCGGCGTCGCGCCCCCCGGCGTCCCGCGCCGTGCCGCCCGCCGCATACCCGCTATCCGCCTTCCCCTCCCCCGCCCCGCTGTGCTCATACTCGCCCACCTCCTCGTCCCGCTGCGCCCCCCGCACCGCCGCCTCCGCCAGCGCCCTCATCCTGCCACTGCCCACCTCGCCGCGCCCCGGCTCCGCGCTGCGCGCCCCGTCCATCAACCCGCCGCCGCCGCTGCCCTCGCGCAGCTTGTTGATCGCGCGCACCGTGTCGATCGCCGCGTGCAGCGTGCGCCGCGCGTTGAAGTTCTTCTTCACCACGGGCAGCAGATCGCTCTGCTCCTCGCCGGGCGCGCCGCGGCGGCCCGCCACGAACGCGTGCTGCAGCGCCTGCCCCGCCGTCATGCGCTGCGTCGGGTCGATGGTGAGGCAGCGGTCGATGAAGTCGCGCGCGGCGGGCGACACGCCGCGCCAGAACTCGACGGGATCGAAGCGGTAGTCGGCGATCAGGATCGCCTGCATCTCCTCGAGGTTGCTGTCGCGGTCGAAGGGCGTGTAGCCGCAGAGCAGGAAGTACGTGATGACGCCGATCGCCCACACGTCGACGGGCTTGCCGTGTCCGGTCTTCTTGAAGATCTCCGGCGCCATGTAGCCCGGCGTGCCGCAGGTCGTGGTGAGGACGTGGAACTGCTCCTCGTCCATGATGCGCGACAGCCCGAAGTCGGCGATCAGCAGGTCGGCGTTGTCCTCGGGCGTGCGGAAGAGGAGGTTCTCGGGCTTGAGGTCGCGGTGCACGATGCCGTGGTCGTGGAGGTAGGCGACGGCCGAGAGGGTTGCGAGGATCAGGGACGCGGCGTCCGACTCGTAGTAGCTGCCCTTGCGGCAGATGCGGTCGAAGAGCTCGCCGCCGAGCGCGAGGTCGGTCACGAGGTAGAGGTTGTTCTGCGTCTCGAAATAGTCGACGAGCGTGAGGATGTTGCGGTGGCCCATGGAGACGCGCTTGAGGACTGCGATTTCATTGCGCACCTGGAGTATGCCATTTTCAGCTTCTGATTGTGCCTGAGAGGCGGCAGTGGTGGAGAGGAAGAATGTACCATGTGTTCCCGTCCAGCCATCAATCGCTTGTTTATTACTTTCGCGGCGTAGTACCGCCCGGTGTCGATGTGCACGCATTCTTTCACGACGGAGTAGGAGCCGGCGCCGAGGGTCTTGCCGGTCTTGTAGCGACATGGCTGGATTTTGGGGGGAGAGCGCTGCCCATCGGGACGTTGGTTGTAGCTCATCGTCGCATGTGTTTATGTTGCTGTTGCTGTGGTTGAAGCTTCGAAGGTGGAAGTGCGGGGGAGGGGACTGGGGACTTCAAGACTTCAAGACTTCAATGTCGGATCAGGGTCAGGGTCAGGATCAGGGTCGTGGGGCTGGGGTGCTGGGTTATCAGGTGTCAGCGTGGGATAAGGAATGATGGTGAGGCTGAGAGTCGAGTTTGTATAGTCGCAGAGCAGTCGGACGGTAAGTGATACTGATTGATCGTCTCACGAAGAAAGCAGCGGAGGGATTGAAGTCCAAGATTGCCCAGTGGCTCAGTGCTGAGGTCTCAATCCAGGTATCTCGGGCTATTTGTTATTTTGTGAGGGAATGAATATTTTGTGTTTGGTATTTGGTGTTTTGTGTTTGTGCTTCTCCTTCAGCCGCTGCCCATGGTGGAGTGGGGTTGTGACAGGGCGTACCGCCTTTGTGCCTGCTGACTAATGATGACGATCATGATAATAATATAATAATTGACATGTTGACATTTTCTCTCCAGGGGTTTGTTTAGAAAGATTAAAGTAGTCTAACTGCATAGGCTTCGCAGCTTATACTATCCTACGCTATTTATACCATGCTTAAGCTGTCACAATTCGGAGTCCTCAATAATCGATTACATCTTCAGCTTCAGAATCCAAGTCGTGTGGTGTAAATGCTCCATATCCAAATAGCTAAATTCTTACACTCATATCCATATCAGTCCCGAGTCCAATTCTCACGTCCACGCATCCGCCCAACAAGCCGAAACCCATCTTCCTCCACTCCATACTGCCCTTAAAACCCCACAGTCAGCTAGCTGTCTTTAAATACGACGCACGAAGAAGAAAGAACGAAGTCTCGCATTCGTAAGTCATCAAACCAAATTATCAATTACGACGCGTATTAGAAAGAAACGAACCCCCCCTCCCCCACTCCCCCATCACATGCATCCCCCCTTCCATTCGATGATTGCTCGTCAGAGCCGTGCTGGGTATATCTATGCAAAAAAAGACGTTTCTGGCGCAGAGATATCCAAAGTCCCTCCCCTCCTCTCTTCTCCCCTATGCATATGCTGAGTCCCACGCACCGACGCACATGCATCCGGCACATCCTCCACCCTCTACATCGTCCTCAATCCTACGAAATCCCAAAAAATCACGCAATCTACAATCCGTCACAACCCTCCTCCCATTCCTCTATCCCCATCCTTGACGCCCATCGCACCTCCCCCATCACATCACACACACACTCTCTCTCTCACGCTGAGCACATCACCTATCCCGACCCCGGAATCGTGAAATCCGGCTCCACGGGCCACGCGCCCAGATCCGCCGGGTCGCCGCCGATGCGGACGTATGTCGACCGCGACGGCACGGGCCCGTCGAGCAGGAACAGCTGGAACCAGCCAGGCGGGCAGACGTGCGCGTCCGGCGGCGCGACGATATAGCACGTGTTGCCGTCGCACGTCACCTCCGGGAAGATGGTGCGCTGGCCCATGCTGTTGCCGTGGGTGCTGGACTCGGCGCCCATGAGGGAGAAGCGCACGGGCCCGCCGCCGGGGAGCGCGACCGTCACCGTGATCGTCTCGCCGTGGCTCCAGTCCTTGTTCGTGATCGTGTAGGTCGGCTGCGCCTGGCCCGTCTTGAGGTACGGAGGCACGAAGACCTCGACGCGCGTCTCCTGGATCAGCCCGTCGGTCTCGGGGTCGGAGCCGCTGACGAGCACGCGGCCGTCCGAGAGGAGGATGGCTTCCGAGTGGTAGAAGCGGTCGATGGTGGAGTTGGCCATCATGGACATGCGCGCGTTGACGGGCTTGGTTGGGTCGTACAGGATGGCGTTGTGGTTGGCGTCTTCGGCGAGACCGAAACCGGCCACGCCCTGTTTGGCGCCGTTGAGGATCAGGTAGGTTCCGTCGGGGAGCGCGGTCATGCAGGTCAGGACGCGCTTGGAGGGCTGTGAGGATGACAGTCAGCTGGGCTCTTGCGGGATGAAAATAGAGAAGAAAACGGGTATGAGAGGAGGCTTACCATCTTCTCAATGGTCCAAACGGGGGCATCGGACTCGGGGGTGGTGGAAACACAGTTGTCAATGGCGTGGCCGCCAAATGGAGTAGAGCCACCACAGATCAAGACGCCGAGAGGAGCTTTGTATGGTGCATGCTGTGGCAGGAGAACCATGGTACCCTCGAGAGGATAGGTACGTCCACCAGCGGGGTTGGTGACTCCAGCTGGGATATTTGGCAGTTGTTTCGTGGTGGCGAAGGTGACCTCGTCGAGGATGATAGCTTCGTTGTAGTACGCAACAAAGATACCTCCGGATGGGAGAACAGCGAGGTATGGATACAAGTTGTAAGGATCAGTGCGTTGCAGCCACTCCATGTAGAGCGCCCCACCGGCGCGTGGTAGCAATTCGAGAGTTGGCACTGGCGGACCGTTAGATCCGTTCTCACCACCGACAACGAGGATGGAGCCGTTGGCCATGATCATAGCAGATGGATACCAGCGACCGTTCTGGAGAGCAAGCTCCTGGAAGTTCTCCTGCCAGTCATTGGTCGAGGTGACTCCAGGCGCTCCATCAGGCCAGTAGATACGGATACCGTAAGTGGAATCTCCAGACCAGCCACCGATGTTCATCTGGCGACCGACCTTATCAGGCAGCGTCACGCCGGCGGAGCAGAAGACATCGGTCTTGACATGCATGGTGCGGTAGGTGTTGGTGGAGATATCGTACTCGTAGGCACCGGTGGAGCCAGGGGTGGTGGATGTTCCGGACTTCTCAACGAAAGTTACCTTGCCGTTCGTGCCTTGCGTCGTGATCAAGGCAATGACCGGAGCATTGCCCAAGATGACATACTCGCCGGCGTCACCTCCCTGTGGGTAGCCATAGGTCACGATCGGAGTGCCCTCCCACTCGTAGTAGGAGAGTCTGTTGCCGGCACCGCACATGTACCGTGCGTTGCCTGGACAAACAATCCCGCATTCAGACTCAGCGACAAAGACGGCACCGGCAGCTCCAGGATCGCCCTTGTCGCCACAGTAGCATTCCTCGCCGTACTCCATACCGGCTGCGTTGTATCCGTACTCGGCGCACAAGCTGAGGCAGACACTGGCCTGGTTGGTGGTCTTATAGATGATCTGCTCAGGGAGCGAGCGAGGAGTCTGATCCATAAGACAGCCTTTGTAGACCCAGTTGCCAGGGAGTCCAGTGGTCTGAGAAGAAGCTGGCTGGAGGACAACGATATCAATGTTCGAGTACACGCTGTCAAGGTTGGGGCCGCCGCAGATCTCAGTCGTGGATCCAGAACACTTCATGGCGCATGTGCCGTCTGTTGCGGCCAGCGTGGCCGCGTTCTCCAGCTGGTTGTCACAGAAGCATTGGGAGGAGTATTGGAGGCCGGCGACGCTGTAGCCTGCGGCCACGCAGGTTGCGATGCAGGATTCAATGGTCATGGCGGCAGTGTCGGCGAGCGGACCGTTCATGATGCGTCCCTGCTGGTTGTCGATCCAGCAGCCCTTGTAGGTCCATCCGGATGGGAGGTTGGTCGCCGTGCCGCCGTTCGCAGGTAGGGTATTGGTCGGAGGCGTGGTGGTTGGGGCGGCTGTGGAAGCAGTGGTGGCTGAAGTGGGTGGCGGCGTGGTGCTTGAGGCGCTGCTTGTGCTTGAGGCGCTGCTTGTGCTTGAGGAACCTGCGCCATAGAAATAAACATTCAGTCTGTTTGGACCACCGCAGATCTGTGCAGCGTTGCCATTGCAGGGCATGTTGCACTGAGCCTGGCCATCAGGGGCCGGGCCTCCGGCGGCGAACGCGTTGCCGCAGTAGCACTCGGCGCCGTACTCGACTCCGGCAATTGTGTAGCCAGCCGTCTTGCAAGCTGCCGTGCAGAGGTCGATGGTCATAGCTGCGCCACCACCTGCCACTGGGACGCCAACCGGCAAGCTTCGGACCACCTGGGTGTCGGTGTAGCAGGATCCTCCAGACCATCCAGCAACGCCGGAAGGAGCAGAAGTGGCAACAGTAGATGATGCAGTTGTCGCTGGCGCGGTGGTCGAAACTGGAGGAGTGGTTGCGGCGACTCCGTTCCACTGGTACATGTTCAGCCTGTTAGGGCCACCGCATGTCTCCTGGGCGTTCCCGTTGCAAGGCATGTTGCACTGCGCATTCCCATCGGGAGCTGGGCCGCCGCCATTGCGAAGCTCGCTGTCGCAGTAACACTCGCCCGAGTACTCGACACCGGCGAAGGTGAAGCCTTCATCTTTGCAAGCGGCCGTGCAGAGCTCGGGGGTCATTGCGGCAACGCCACCTGGAATTACGCCGACCTGGGACAGAGTGCGTGCAGCGACAGAGTCAGTGTAGCAACCAAGATCAACCCATCCTGTAGCAGCGGGAGGAGCTGTGAAAGATACGTTAGCGAAGGAAGGGAGCGTTGGGGAGGAGGTAGAGGATTTCGTGCTGGTAAGGGAAGTGCTGGATAATGTTGTGAAAGAGGAAGTTGGGCTCCTGGCGAAGGAGGGGAAATCTTAGCAGAGGATGCGCTCGACTTACCGGCTGATGAGGTTGAGGTTGAGGACGGCTTGGGATAGTTAAGTCCGTAGACATTGAGTCTGAATGGACCACCGCAAAGCTCTCCCGCAGCACCATTACATGGCATATTACATTGAGCAGCTCCATCGGGAGCTGGAGCGCCTCCATTTGCAAAGGCGTTGTCACAGTCTGCTAATGTCAGTCATGGACTCGAAATGCTGTACGGACTATTACTTACAGCATTCACCACCGTACTCAACACCAGCCAACGTGTAGTCGAGAGCAGCACATGCGCTCACGCAGAGTTCGACTGTCAATGCACCTTGGCCGCCAGTAGTGGCGACCTGATTTTGGAGAGTTCGGGCACCTGGTACATCACTATGTTTGCTTGTCAATATCTGTTTTCCGACTGTCGTCGACTTGTACCCTCATGCAGGAACCCGACAAGGGAATGATCAGAAATTCATACCTATAACATCCCATAGTTCCCCAAGCTCCCGGGCCGGGATTGACAACTGGACCCGTGATCTGGCTATTCTCGAAAACATTGAGTCTGTTTGGACCACCGCAAAGCTCATCAGCATTACCAGTGCAGACCATCGAACAGTCCGCCTCGGCCGCGACCGCCGCCGTGAACGTGCCCCCACAATCTACACAACAGCATCGTCAATATCAATACCAATACCGATACCAAACTCGCGTAGCACGACGTCGGAAATCTGCACGGGACAATTCCACGAAAACGAATCCCGGTCGTTGGGGGGAAAAGGGGTCCACTCACAGCATTCCTGCGAATACTCGACAGCGGCGTACCTGAACCCGCCCGCGCCACAGAAGGTCGCGCAGGCTTCCTCGGTCATGGCGGTGGCCGAGACGTACGAGCTACTGCTCAGCGCGCGGCCATCAGCCATATCACTGCGGATGCCCAAAGCAGAGATTAGTCGTGTGCGGGCTTCGACAGCAGGGGTGGCGGCGGGACGGGACATACACGTAGCATCCTTTGTAAGACCATCCCGTCGGCAGGTCTGCAGCATGGACGGCAGCACGGCGGAGGAGAGTCGGAGTGGCGAGCGAGGGTGCGACCTATGATCCCCGGAATGTCAACTGGAAGGCTCGCGGCGGCGCAGCCCAGCTCGCACAGGTTCGTCTGCCCGCTGGCGGCCTGGGGGGAGCGCGAACGACATCACCGGCGCAGGGAGGACTCACGGCTGATAAGAAGAGTAGCGAGAGCGAGCCCAGCTGCAACGCAGAAGGAGCCATTATTAATTAATTAAGAATAGGAAAGCGCTGTATAACGAGTGTGAGAAAGAGAAAAAAACTCTTTCAGGAACCAAGGACTTCGGCGACCACAGCTGTCGTCGTCGTCGTCGTCGTCAAGTCCACGGTCGGAACTTGAGGCCTTGAAGGTTGTTGTTGAAGAAAGATCAAGTTTCTTGGCTTCGTCGCAAGATTGCGAGGGCCAGAGTACATAACCGGAACGGGGGATGGTACTGGGCGCACAGGTCACAGTCCAAGGTCGTATAGGCCTGTGTGGTTGGCGGCGTTGAAATCGACCTTATTTCCACGCTGCTAGCTGCAATGAGTAGTCCTAGGCGCTTTGGGCAGAGGTGGAGAGGAGGAGGAGGAGGAGGACCGGTTCCTCGATACGATTGTACAGGGGGATGGTTCTATGGGGAAAGGAAGAGGAGGGGGGATTTGGACGATTGGAAGCGGCACTGATGGAAATGATATACCCCATATATGAGATGAGATGGGAGAATCTGCGACCTACGAGACTCTACGAGACTTATGAGAGTCATGATCTCTGCAGATTTGTGGTACGATGACACGGTGAGCAATTGACGTGGCGGAGGATTGGAATACGGGGCGGCTTGAGCTGAGAGGTGGAATCTAGAATACTGTACCATACCTACAGTATCATACAGTATCATTATTCCATGGATGAAGCCGAGATGCCCAGACGCCGAGACGCCGCGAAGTCCACAGAGCAGGTCCTTACCAGGAAAGGCATGGATGGAGACGTCCCTCGTATGTAAACAGCTGATTTATCATTTCATGGACATAGGGCAAGAGCGAGGTTAGCGTCATGTCATACAGATTGTCAGAGGAACCAGTCTGATTATTGTCTCTGTACTCCGTATTCCGTACACACTCCATATCCGTATGTATGTCTTATCCAAGTGGGCCATGGGCTTGAGCGCCTTGGAAGAATCAAGAGTTAGTGTCGATGGTTCCAAGCAGGCCCGGCCTCTTCAGACAGGAAAAAAAAGCGACCCGGGGAAATTAAGGTAAGCGGAGAGAGCCGATTGGGAAATCGCTGGTGGTCGGGTTGGCGTGGCCGTCTAATTCAAATATCCACAAATATCCACTACGGAGCCGTGGTATATAATTCATACGGAGTAAGGTCGATTTATCAAGGCAGCGCAGCCAGATAGACGATACGGTCTTCCTTACAGATAGACTCTTCTTTGCGGATACACAGCAGATCTGACAAGTGACGGTGAGATCGATGGTGGGTATAGTGGAACGCTTGCCCAATGCCCCCCACTTCAGTCGCCTTGCGGGCTTGCCTCTTGAGACTCGCCTGTTAGCCAGAATACGAATACCAAAATACGTCAAAATACTGACGACTCCCGTCCTGGGCTTCCCAGTCAGCCGGCCAGCGCACCTACTTACGACTCCCGTCCTTGAGTAGAGAGATGCTCCTGTTGTGTCGAGCTGGACGAGCTATTGCTCTGTTGTGCACTCACTCCATGTCGATATGTGGAAAATAGGTCATCCTGACCAACCGTCGAGCTGTCGCGTCGTGTTGTGTTGTGTTGTGTTGTTACTCTACCTCGTCGTATCTCCTTCTATACGAGATCTTCATCCCCCCCCTCCCCTGGATCCCATCCAAAAATAGCCCCCTTCCCTAATCATGACCTAAGCCGGTTCCTGCACGCACACCCCCTCTTTCTCCTCTCTTCCTCTTCCCGATCCCCTTGTAGGAAATGGGCCGGCAGGGGACCCCTTGGGACCCTTGGCACCATGTACATAATCACTCAGGTTCAAGTTCTAGCCCTCAACCCTCAACTCTCAACCCTCAACCCTCAACTAGAGTCCTTTCTAGCACAAAAGATCAGATTCGTCGAACCACGTATCTCGCGCTAGCCCCGTGATCTCCATGGTGTAGCGTATGTACATACTGTATGTATGTCGCAGTGTAGAGTACGGAGTAAGGCCCCTAAGGTCGTACTCCGTAGCTCGCTCAGGACATTCAGACAGACCGACCTAGGCCATCCCCATCCCCACTCCCCCCCTCCACGTGCCGCCTCGCCCCAATCGGGCCCTGCTAGACATTCCCAACTAGCCGTCCACTTCATAAGCGTCATTGCCCCTTTAGGGAAATTTTGACGGAGGACCAAGCTTAATGTGCTGCACGGCACAGCCCTACGCGTCCATTGCTAGTGGACTCCGTAGAGGGGGGGGTTGGTAGCGTGGTTGGTGTGCGGATACCGCTACGGAGGAACTATCGAGCGCTGTCGTCGGGGCTAGTGGGGGGTGCGATTTGTCGTAAATGGTGGACGCTGGGTGAGCTGAGAAGAAGCGTGTTAGCGTATGTACATATATAATGGTTTGGTACCTGTATAAATACGCATATATTCGACCGATCTCGTCCGCCGGTGCTTCATAGCCCCATCTATCACTAGATTCTCGGCGGCCTCAGCGTCTCTTCGGCCTCTGTTGTGGAGCAGCTTCTAGGCCTCACCTCGCCATCAGTCCCCCTGCCCCCATACGAGAGTCTGGACATCATCAAGCTAGTTTACATGGTATTTTCTCAATCTAATCTTCCCATGGATATCGGCCATCTGTTTACCTAGATAGCTGCAGGCAAAGCACACTCTCCACCAGGGGCCCGCCAGCGCTTGGCAGATAGGAGCAAAATCACTCCGGTTTCCCAGCCGTCCCCATCTCCCTCTCAGATGCACTCTCGCTGCACGAACTGCAAATCATGGTCTTGTCCCCACCTTAGCGGGGAAAAAATGATTGCAAAAATAGGGAGCCATAGCCAACTGCCAACGCATCATGTACGAAGTCCTACTGTGTAGGTATGCAAGGATTGATATCTTGAATATGCATGTTTGATGATGCACAAATATCGATAGCATGTGCATGCTGACTAAGCACAGCTCATGGATGTGGCTGACAGCATGAGGTACGGAATAAGGTAGGGATGCGTTATCGCTATCGATAACCTGAGCGTTGGCGGGGTGACGGGCGATTGGGGTTCGACGCATTGTATGGCGGCGTAGATGGCGGGGTCGAACAGATCTATGAGTCAAACCCCAGCGAGGTGAGCGACTCCATATATATGACTCTAGACAGTTCAGAGCCTCACGGCGGCAATCAGCAACAGGACAGGGCGGAATCGAAGTACCCATACCTATCTACACCGACACCGTGGGTGTAGACAGTGAGACAGCCCGATGGCAGAGCACCGCCCAGTGCCTCCCTAGCCTACGAGCTGCTGAAACAAGAAGATCATTGCCCGAGACCTTTGGGCATCTCCAATTTATCCTATCTATGCCGACGCGGATCTGGTTTGATGCGCACCTGGATCATGATGCTGCGTTGGCATTATTGGCATTAATATAGGCAGGCATGCAGACCTCGTATAGTGCGGAAGTGAGTGCGGGACACAGACCTGTACTAAGTAATGAATAGATCGTCTGGCGGGATATATCCTCCCGTCCGTCCGTAGTGCTGTTCGATGACGACGCCGCGAAGCGACGTATCGAGCCCGTCCCGCGACGACGATTACAGCGTTACCTCTGTCGACCAGTCGCTGTTCTCTTCCCGCGCGGTGCCTGAAAGCGGCGTTTTCGCTGCTATTTCTGGCCCGCGGATGTGACGACGGGACGGATGATTTGACGGCTTGACGGGAGATTGTGCGACGGTCTGACCGAGCATATATCCTCCATATTTGAGCAAGAATTGGAGGATGTGTTTGAGGGATGCTCGATAGTTATCAAGACAGTATCAAGACAGGTTTTATGATCCCATCTTCGCCATCGATGAGGAGACACTGATGACGAGCTTTCATAGGCGGCCAAAGCGCATGAACAGAACGATGCCAGCATAAAATGCACGGCCAATAATGCGTGAAGCGGTATTTATTGATGGAGTCGGACGCCATTCACATCTGCCCTGAGGTCTGGCCTCAATTTCCTGTGCGTAGCAATAGTTTATCTTGCAGTAGCCCCCCACTACTGTCATTTGCCCGTGGGAAAGCCATAGGATATACGCCTATCTCTGGCCGCTGGGATGATCTGGCGCTCTCAGGGGGCACAATGGCTGCCCTTGGCGGCGCTGAGGATGGCCCGGAAAGGAAGTTCAGATACTGAAAGAGGGGGTTTCAGCTGAGTCTATCGAGACGTTGAGGAGATGACAGACGACTTATCGCTACTCCCTGTACGCCGTTACTCTAATTCAGTAGGGTACTCCGTTGACGAACCGCTGGGTGGAGACTCGGTCAATATTGCGATGTGATAATGTTGTGTTGTTGTGCCTGGGACTAAAATAGAGCACTCGAGTCTCAGTCACGTCTTATGAGACAAGAGCACAAAGTCAACGAGAGAAGAGGTCGGAATGGCCGAAGACATCCTTTGTTCTGTTGCGACTCCTCCAGAACCTGGATAAGGTATGCCACTATACAATATCCGGACATGGACATTCATCCATACTGCATCCGTATAGCAAGTTTACATTATTGCAATGCTATTGTTGCGATAACAGATGCGTTGCGTACCTAAGCAACATATCTTTGGCGGTCTCATCGTCGTCAACACCAGGGCCGTCAGCCTGCATGGGCGGGGTGGGTGACTGACGGGCGACGAATGCGCCATCTGTCACCCCCTGAAGCCACGTTCAATATATGGCGTCGGGCCCCTGGCATCGAGCCCCTGGTGCCGAGCCTCTGGCGTCGCGCCCTCACCTCTCTTCCAAATGCGATGCGACGACCTAATAATACACGTCCCTCGTCCCTCGTCCCTCGTCCGTCGAGGGTGATACATATGAGAAAGTACTTCGTCGACCTCTCAACAGCGATGCTGCTATGCGGTTCTGCAATCTCGCGACTTTCCGAGTTGTACATATATGTACATACATACATACATACATACATACAACGTACAAGTTCTCATCATCACCACCGGTATCAGTGCAAGTGCGGTGACGAGACCAGGGGTTCACACAGTAGACGCCTCTTGTCCGTCCGTTGGGTTGGCGCATGCGAGGAACAAACAGACAGCTCATCAACTCAACAAGGCTGGCGCTCGCTAAAAGGGCCCGACGCTTGGCCGACGACCAGAGATGATGATGGGAGAGTTGCTGACTCGCTGCTCGCCTCTCCTGTTCCCTGACAGGGCTGCTAGTGCTATCTAGAGTCCCGAGGAAGCTCATCAGGAATCGAGCATAAAGGTACTGTATAGGAGTGCGTACGTATGTACCTATGTTATGTACATACGCAATTGACTCGCAGCATCACCTCACTAGGTACATACAGTATCCTTACAAGTACAAAGTGCAAAAATCCCAACAGAGCCATGCATGCGACGCTATGATAGGGACCTGTGGCTGAGGGAGTACCTCGCACAGCGCCTACCGCCTACTCCGTATCTCCGCATCCTCCGACGTGGTGCGACAAGAACCAGAGAAAAGCTATGTATGGACCTATGTATGGACCCGTCGGATGTCTATGGGTTTTTAGTTTTTACCCGTACCACTGTTTACTCCCTACACAGCAGACGCCAGTCCGTACTTTCGGGTCCCAAGCTACGAATAGAGCTTTTACGGAGTACGTTGTCTGGGTCTGGTAGACGCTATGTTATGTGGTGCTGTCAAAGGGCTCAGAGGCTCAAAGGACCCTGAAAAGAGTGAAAACAAGCGAGCTCCTTACGAAACTCTACCAAACTGCCTCGGGGCTGTCTCGGAATACTCTACACAGCATTCCTCAAAAACAAAATCTCCGGAGCACATCATGTTGTTTACCAGTTAGTCTTCCAGGTTTCTTTGTACGGGTTACTCTAGAGGGCTAGGAACTTACAATACCTTGGTTGCTCCATGCACAGATTCCATCGCAGTCCATGCATGTGCTCAAGGGCTGGGCATTTTCTCTTCATTATGCTCCATCATCTTACTTCGTACTCGCTCAGCTTCAGCCCAGTGGGTGACGCTCTCCCCGTTTGTTGATTAAGTTGATTAAAGCTTCGGCGGCCGTGGCGCACCATTAGAGTGCCAATACGAGGCCGGCAACTTACAGCCTGTCAACACCCTCGTGCGTGCATCACGACTTGATTTTCCAGAATAATATCGAAACCGCTCCGAGCAGCATTCTTGATGTTGAACGGCGCCTACTGTCTTTCAGCCGTCCTGCTTCTATTTATGAATCTTTATTGAGCTGTACAATGATACACGGTGTCGTTGCCCTGGGCCACTAGTGAGCAGTGACCTGGCTCCATGTCGCATTCGGAGTTTCATCGCTCCTTTCTGGGCGCTTTGATCAAGCCTCTTTTGGTATTGTCGCTCAAGTCCGTCTTGTCCACTTTCCACATTTCCCTCTAAGTTCCCCTATCCATGTGGCCATCTACAACCATGCCCCTGCCCAGAGGTTTTGCACGACTTACCACGGGGACCCTACGAACTAAGGTTTCTGCGCCTTTTTAGTCACATTGAGGAGACTGAGCCCCAACATGGATGGAGTGTGCCTATCGATTCTGGCCTTTCTCACGGCGCACAAACGGACGCGGCAGGAAAAACCTCATCGTGGGAATTGGGCACAGCGCCTTACCCAATAATGGTGCAAATGGTACCCTGGATCCGAACCGCATCTTGGCAATAGTCTCAGTCCTCAAAACAGACAATGGCTTGCAAGATGGCCTGGATCCCTTGTCTTTTCCCTAAAGGTGGGTGCGTTCCAGCTCTCAATAGTTGCCGGGACCTTGAGTTGTCCATCCGTATCACAATCTGCATTCTCTTTGCGGTCTGGATCTTTATTATGAGCACATAGCGCCAACTTCAAGCACCTCACTTGATTTCGCAGCTTAGCATTCAGGACAGACCGCTGAAGGCATTCGAAGCTCACTCGTTTGCTTCGTCTTTACTCAGAGTAACAGAAGACATGTCGATCTATAGCGGAACGTTCGACGGCTCGTTGTCAGTGCCCAGAAGTCCTCGCAATGGCTCATTCCATACTCCGTCGTCCCCATCGTCCAACTCGAGAGCCGGAAGTATCTGGGAGGGAGAAGATGGCACGTCGAAGAAGCATGCGGTGGTAAGTTCTCGGACCTGCACATGATGTAGGAATGCGTACTGAGTGTCATAGATGGTGTCGTATCTTCATGGACGGATATCAGCTCAGATGTGGTTTGACGTCAACAAAGAGTTCTTATACACGCCTGCTGGTGGACCCAGGTCCAACACACCAACATCAAGCTATGACAGGACATCAGCTCAAGGTGTTCTGTTAAGAACATCCCGAGGAGTATACGTCACGCAGCCGACAAACATAGATCCCAATCTGATTGCCGCCGTGCAAAGATTGAATGTCGAGGTTGCCTTCACAATGTCAACGGAACTCACGAACTTGATATTCTCAACGATGGCACCAGGCCAGACCGAGTTTATTTTGCCACACGATAGCACGCAGTACCAGATCCTGGATTCCTTCGAGTCGATGGCCAAAGCGACGTCGAACAAGCTGAAGCGTTTCCAATATGCCTGCTTTGTGAAGAAGGAAAAGGTCATCTTATTATGGCATGACGATGTCGAATCTATCTTAAGTCACGGCGATAAAATTGAGAGAGAGCTTCTTACCGTCGTAAGTACAGATGACAATGCAGAGAAGTCAATAACTGACCACGACAGATCTGGGGAGCGAAAATTCCGATTCCACCCAATAATCACTCATCGCACAACTCGATCATGGGACGGCCTCATTCGCCATTTCACGCTCCTTCACCCCTGAAGCCCTCTTCTGCACGCAACTCGGGTTTCAGAGTCTCGCTCGCATCCCGACTCGGCTTCACAGCGCCTGGGGATCCAAATAATAAGGAAGCCGAAGCGAATTCCGAGGAGAAGGATGCCGATGTCGAGTCAAATGGGCCGATTAAGGAGTCGTTGGAAAGGCCGCTAGTTTTCATCTCTGCGATCTTCGTCGGCCTCGCCATGTGCTTGATTATTATTCTGCTGCTCGGATTCGGTGGGTCGGCATTGCTGTACCAAAGTTTAGTGGATGGAAACTGGATGCGCATGGCTCTTCTCGCATCAACGCCTTTCTTCGGACTCTTTGGTTTGGTAAGTTGGCGTTGAGAGAAGCTCAAGACTTTCAGCGCACTAACCTCCGTTGCAGTTCTTTGCCATTTGCATTTTCACAGATGTCTTCCAAGTTATCGGACCAATTACAGGAGTGACCAGCAATTCGCGATGCTACTCGTCCATTCGTCCAGACATCTTCAGGGCGTACCAAATCGGCTTCCGACCTAGCCACATCACGATTCAAATGCCAGTTTACAAGGAGAACTTGGACAGTGTCATCATTCCCACGGTAACATCTCTCAAGGCAGCCATCTCTCATTACGAATTGAATGGTGGAACTGCGAGCATCTTCATCAACGATGATGGTCTTCAACTTATTCCTGAGGAGGAGGCTCAAGCACGAAGAGATTTCTATGCTGATAACAATATTGGCTGGGTCGCACGTCCAAAGCATGGCGTCGATGGATTCGTTCGCGCTGGAAAATTCAAGAAGGCCTCGAACATGAACTACGCTCTGAATATCTCAAACAAGACCGAGGATGTCCTGAGAGAAATGATTGAGATCCGCAAGAGTTATACCAACGGAGCCGATATCACAGAAGCCGAGCAAGACGAGTTATACAGAGCAGCTCTCGATAAGGTTCTGGACGACGATGGAAAGGCATGGGCTGATGGCGACATTCGAATGGGAGAGTATATTCTGATCATTGACTCCGATACTCGTGTCGTAAGTTCAAATCAGAAATCCAATATGTGCTATGCTAATGAATACAGCCTGTTGATTGCCTGCTTTATGGCGCAGCCGAAATGTTTCTGTCTCCCGAGGTCGCTATTGTCCAGCATTCCGCCGGTGTTATGCAAATTGTCGGCGATTACTTCGAGAACGGCATCACATTCTTCACGAACCAGATCTACTCAGCCATTCGTTTCGCCGTCGGATCTGGCGAAGCTGCTCCTTTCGTCGGGCACAATGCGTTCCTGCGCTGGCAGGCGGTCCAAGCTGTTGCGAGCAAGAATCCCGATGGTTCCGATTGTTTCTGGTCAGAAAGCCACGTGTCTGAGGATTTCGATATCTCTCTGCGTGTGCAGATGGCTGGAAGCGTCGTCCGCCTTGCGACATACCACGGCGATGAATTCAAAGAGGGTGTGTCCCTGACCGTCTACGACGAGTTGTCCCGTTGGGAGAAGTACGCCTACGGCTGTAACGAGCTCGTCTTCAACCCGATGTACACCTGGCTCTGGAAATCCCCATTCACGCCCCTCTTCCGCCGCCTCCTCTTCTCCAACATGCAAATGTCCTCCAAAGTCACCATCCTCGCCTACATCGCGACCTACTACGCCCTCGCCTTCGGTCTCCCGCTCACCATCCTGAACTACTTCCTCGTCGGCTGGAACAATGGCTACATCGACACCTTCTACATCGAGTCGTGGCGCATCTTCGTCGCCCTCCTCGTCGTCTTCTCCGGCCTCGGCAACGTCTGCCTCGCCATCCTCCGTTACCGCCTGGGCGAGAAATCGCTCATCGGCGCGCTCCTCGAGAACTTCAAGTGGATGCCGATGTTCGCGATCTTCTTCGGCGGGATCAGCTTCCACCTCTTCCTCGCACTGTGCGCGCACATGTTCAGCATCAACATGGAGTGGGGCGCGACGGCCAAGGAAGCCGAGGCCTCCAACTTCTTCAAGGAGGTGCCCAAGATCGCCAAGAGCTTCAAGTGGATGTACGCCTTCACCATCCCCATGGTGGGCGCCATGATCTACCTCGGCATCTACGCGCCGCACGGCTACGAGATCAAGGGCGTCACGGCCGTCGTGCCGCTCGCCGTCATGCTGAGCAGCCACATTCTTCTGCCCTTCGCGCTCAACCCGGCGCTGATGATCTTCAACTACTAGACGCCCGGCAGGCCGTCTCGTGTTGGATGCTGGACCTATAACAAAGCAACGTCACGACGCTCATGACCATATCAATCTCTTTCCCTCTTTACACGCGGCTTCGCGCCTTAATACATCGGCCCTGGCTGTTCGGAAGCTACCGCGGCTTGCATGATTCACAGGCGCTCTTTCATTCACCAATCGGCCACAACTAGTTTGCTTATAGACGGGAATAAACGGGGAATAATCTGGATTTAGTGAGGAGGTTCCCCCTTTTTTTTTTTTTTTGGCTGGAGCTGCGGCGTCCCTAGACCGCGAACGCCTGCGTGCTTTATTTGTAATGTGTTTTGGGCGCTCACGTCGCTTCTGTTCATGTTCTGTTCTTCGATGGAGAGGGGCGAGGCAAAGCGGGGGATCGGAGAAAGGGAGAATTGAGATTGGATATTATGGGAGATAGAGAGAAGAAGGATGCTTTGTGAATGCGCGGCGGGATTGTCAATTTGGATTTATTATAGTTGGATGGCTGGAGAACACTGAATAGACATGGAGGGAGAATAGGCAGCGATATAGCACCGGTGACGAATACATATACACACACACACATGGTACCATGCCTTCCTCTCTCCCTCCCACAGCGCGAACGTCCTTGCACGCGAGAAGACGAGATAGCCGCCCTACTCATCCGCATCCTTCCTTCCTCCTCCTCCTCCTCCTCCGAAGCGCCATGCCACGCCGTCCGCCTCGCCACCCCACCCACAGCCCAGCGCGCTGCATACAAGCACGCCATCCCTCCCTTCCTTGCATCCCGCTCTTTGCCTCCTCCGCCGCAGCGCGCCGCCTCGCAGCAGCGCCGCCGGCGTCCGTCGCCTGGCCTGGCGCCCCGGCAGAGCGCGCACGGAGGCGTGTGACGCTGGCCGAGTTGACGCCGAGCTGGCGAGTGGCGGATGCGCTCCCGCTGCCTAGGACAGGACGGGCCTCCTGCGCGCTCCAGGCGGCTCGACGTGTGTCCCCCGCGAGCCTCCCTTCTCCTGCTGGCAAAGCGGATCGGTGGCGGACGGCTTTTGCGGCACGGGTGGCTGAGAACGACGAGCCCGAGCGCGCAAGTACGGGGCCGGCGACTCATCGGCCTTCTTGATGTCGAGGGGGATGGAATGCCCTTGGCGCATATATGCGATCGCTCGTGGGGATTTGTACTTTGTACCCGTGCGTGCGTGTGCGTAGCGACGACGGTGGCGTTTCCTCGCATCGTGAGCGCGCGCTCCTTTCACATAGTTTTTCAGCATCTCGCTGCGCCGTCGCGACGGCTGTTCGTCCGAGAGGTGCACTGGGCGAACTGAGTGAGGCCTGTCGATGTCCAAGGGAGGGGAGGGCGCTCGGATCCTTGCTTCTTCTTGGACGGCGGAGGCGCCGCTTTATTGGGGGAACGGCGTGGACGGGCTCGACTTTTGGAACGGAGAGGAGAGGAGAGGCGGAGGAGGGAGAGAGAGCGAGCCGTGACACAAGGAGGGTTTTTGGCTGGAACATTGCTGTGAAACTCGAGTCTAGCTAGCGCTTTTGGAGAGAGCCATCTTATCCTTCCCGTCCCTCCTCCTGCTAACACCCGCTCTCCATTCTCTCGCTTCGTTCTTCTCGTGCCCGACTCCAAAACCGTCACCAGCAAGCACAGCAACATAGGCCACACACATCATCTCCCCCAAACATGTCTCTCTCCTCCCCTCCCCCCCAACTCACTCCTCCCCCACCTCCCCCCACGCCTTCTCCACCACCTCCGTCAACTCCCCCAAACTCCCCACCACCTCGCCCAGCTCAACCCGTCCGCGCACCTCCTCCAGCCGTCCCCCCATCCCCGCCTCCCCCCCCGACCTCGCGACCCACACGCCGGGCGCGAGTCCAAACTCCTTCGCGGGCACATGATCATGACCCAGGCTCTGCGCCACATGCAGGATCTGGGCCTTCGACACGCCGAGATCCCGGCGCGCGTGCTCGACCAGGTACGCGAAGTTCCGCAGGTCGGGCTTGTAGCTCCCGATGTCCTCGGCGACGTAGACGGCGTCGAAGCGCACGCCGGCGAGCGGGCCCGCGCGCGTCGCCGCGAACGACGCCGCGTCCACGTTCGACAGCGCGATCAGCTGGTAGCGCCGGCCCAGCGCCTGCATGGCGGCGACGGTGTCGGGGAACGCGGGCCAGGCGCCGATGCCGTGGGCGAAGGCGGCGGCGGAGGCGGCGGGGGCGGCGGAGGAGAGGCCCAGCGAGGCGGCGATGAGGACGTAGCACTGGGATACGACGGCGGTGTAGGGAAGGGTGGGCGTGGCGGCTTGGATGGCGAGCTCGTGCTGGTTGTAGAGGGCGAGGGCGCGGGCGCGGGAGGTGGGGGAGGAGGGGTGCAGGGGGGAGGTGGGCGGGAGGTGGGAGAGGAGCGGGAGGAGAGAGGTGTAGAGGCCGGATTCCCAGTCGATTAGGGTGCCGTAGATGTCGAAGCTGAGGGCGCGGAAGGAGGGGTAGGGGATTGGCATTGTGAGGGCGGGGGGATGCTGGACTGCGATGTGGGTTTGAGGATGGTGCGGGATGGAGATGGAGATGGAAGATTGAGAGCAGAGAGTAGAGAGTAGAGACGTATTATGAAGGTTCATGGAGATCTGGAAGAAAGGAGAAGGAAGAGACAAAAGAGAAGAGAGAAGAGAGAAGAAAGAAGAAAGAAGAAAGAGAATATATAACTTACATCAACCCTGCGGCACCGCGCCTTGTCAAATACAGAGGTTGCGCACTCGACCGTGGTGGTGGGGAACTGTAAGCAAGTACTCAAGTACCTTCTGTTTCTTACATGGCTGTGCCAAGCGATGCATCAGCTCGTCTTGACCAGATCTGGTCGCCGCGGCGATTGTGCAGATAGGATAGGAGCGGTGGCCCGAAACATCACGTACTTCCGTGCAGCTCATCATCTAGTTTTTGCATCTGCCGTTTGTGGTCATGGACAGACATAGTCTCTGGATTTGGTAGCCACGTCCAACGCATCTCGTTCCTCGCCACGCTGTCTGTCTATCCGCTCCTAGAGAACTCGTCCGTCGGCAATGTCTACCAAGTCTTGTATCCACAAGCCAGCTATTAAAGAACATAATATACAAGAAAGAAGCCTTCTCCCCATCCTCTCCCCCTTTCTCTCTTTCTCTCCTCTTGCCCATGTCTCGAAATAAAAATAATACCTCCGTCCCTGAAGTCTGTCTGCTTTTCACCCCCAAACCCCCAGAATCACCGCTTCCCTTCTCCATCCATGATATAAACAAATGAAAAATTACATAGCAAGGTAAACGGCCGTAGTGAAACATCAGCGTCTTCGGCATAAACATCGTCGTTCGTGATCGCATCCCTCCTTCCCTCTCTCCTTCACTTCCCATCCGCTCTGCCCACTCTGCCCTCTCTCATCCCCACTACTCCTCCCCACCCACGTCGCCCTCCCTCACCGCCCTCTCCGCCTCCCTCTCCCGATACACCTCCTCCCGCCGCGCCTGCGCCGACAGCAGCGTGTCAATGTACGTCCGGAACTTCACGATCTCGCGCAGCAGATAGCTCGACTTCTTCTCCCAGTTCGTCATCGCCTTGTGCGCGTTCGGGGCGCGCGGTGTGAACTGCAAAATCGAATCAGCCACTGTATCTTCTTCCTTTCCTTTCCCTTTCCTTCACACCAAAACAAAGAAGGGAGACTGAGAAAGAAGGTGAAATGGGAAAGGAGGAGAAAAACTTACAGCCAACACCATTCCCCCCCTCAACTGATTATGCCGCACCAGCTCCTCCTCCACCCCCCTCACATACTCCTCCAGCGCCCGCAGCTGCTCCTCCTCCCCCAGCCCGCTCGCGCGCATACTCTGCGTCGGCGGGCTCCACTCGCTGATCGTGACCTTATCACCCGGCAAACGTGCCCTAAACGTTCCGCCACCCGCGTGATCCAGGCTGCTCCTCAGACTACTCTGCAGACTGGGCCTCGCACCGCTGATGCTCCCGCGCCCCGGGGACGCCTGGCTGCCCGGTGGACCCGACACGGCCGTGCTCGGCGGGTGCGCCTCGTTGATCGCCGACACCAGCGAGTTGTTGACCACCGCCTCGCCCCATCCGTACTCGATATTGCTGATTCCGCCGACCAGCGGGTGATTCGATAGCCTCGCCGACCAATAATTCGCCGTGGCCACCCACTCGCGCACGATCTCCGGCGTGCCCACCTGGAACAGATGCACCGCCCCCGTCGGCAGGCTCAGCGCGAACACGTGCGGCCGCGCCTTCGAGTACCCAGGGCTCGGCAGCGCGCTCGCGATCGTCTGCCGCAGCAGGAAGCTGCCCAGGTTCTCCGCGTTGTCCTGCCAGTTGCCGCCGCCCACGACGCCCCCGCCCGCACCCTTCGCCTTCGTCTTCTGCCGCTGCGATTTCGAGTTCGACGAGAAGCAGAACAGCGTCATGTACCCCTTCTCGACTACTGCGAAGACTTCCGTCCAGCTGCGCTCCTTCGCCCGCTTGGACGCTGCATCCAGGTGGTGCTTGTGCTTCACAATGCCCTCCTTGGCCCACGGCGCGCCCGCCAGCTCGAGGCTCTCGTCGTCGAGCAGCGGCGCGGTGCGCAGGTCGTCCGACTGCGCGCTCGACGAAGCGCTGCCGATGTGCTCTTCACGGATGATGGCCTGGCTGAGCGCGTTCGCGAACCCGATGCTCTGCTGGTAGTCGCCCTGTGGATAGTTCGAGTCCAGCGAGTTGACCGACATCGACGTGTGCGTCTTGCCCAGCGAGTACTTGCTCCATGTGCTCGACGACTGCGACGGGCTCCAGATCGACGATCCGTCGTCGAGGCTCGTCCGACTCGAGCCCATCGTCGAGTGCGGGTAGACGCGCGGCCGCGAACGGTTCTTGTTCGACCATTTGCCTGTGTTGAGACGCACGGCAGTGTCGGCTGTGCGGCCGCGGGTGTAGCTTTGCGATTCCGAGCCGGCTTTGCTGATCACGCTGGGTGTTCTGCGGAGCATGCCTGTGGCAAAGACGGAGAGACTGCTCTGTGAGGGTTGCTGGAGCTTGGGTTGTTCGGCTGGTGCTCCGAATAGAGGCAAGCGATCGGCTCGAATGGAGTTATAAAAGTCCTTCAAGACAATCTCCACTTGGACCTCCCATGTACGCAGAGTGCCATGGAATGGTGCCTTAACAAGCGGTCCACAATCATCCATAGGAGTTGTGTAATTCAGAGGCGTCGGAGCCGGACCGTCAGAATTCGCACGAGCTGTTGGCATTCCAGGGCGGATGGATAGTCTCCAAGACGGCTTCTCGTTATCGATAGAATCTCGCCCATCTCGTGAAATTTGAAGATTCTCTCCAAGGCTATCCGATGGCATTGATTCGGGTTCCAAACTCTGGAACTTCTGGGCCAATATCGTTGGTCTATTCGGCTCAAAGGCATCCGGAGCAGCATCTTCAATGACCCGAAGTATGGTTGGAATAGTATTCTTCACAAACTGGCTCCTTGTCATCTTGGACTCGATATCCGCAAGATGGAGATCTGTGTTCAATAACAAGATCGAATAACAGATCGTGTGCACAACATCTGTGATCTTGAATCCGTGATTCGGATTGCATTCGCACCACCTGCCTGCGAACGTGTCGAGAATGCGATCGACTTGCTGAGACTCTGCTCTAAGCACAAGCCTGCTACACAGGGCGCGTAATGCGGCGAGGATATTCAAATCCTTGAAGTCATATAGCTCCATATAGGCAACTAAAGTCCTTTGTCTGACGGCGCCCTCTTCTCCCAACCATGCTGCTGCCTTTCCCTGTTGTATGAAATCTTCATTGCCATCATAAATCTTCTTGGCTCGCTCTCTATCGCCCACCGTTGGCTCTTTGACATCCGCTGGTTTAGGCGAGTCTGCTTCGTTTACACTATCCATAGCTAGAGGAGACCTGGGAGTTGTTGGAGGCCCGTCGTTGATGTCCTCAACATTGAGGATCGGGAGACTAGTGGCAGAGTAGAAGACAGTAGGAGTAGATTGACTGCTCTCAATATCCTTTGGACCCTCCAGTGGCAATGATAGATTCGACGTCTTGGAAAAGTCCTCTTCGGAAGTATTCTGTTGAAGACGCGATCGGTTCTCCTTCTGCTTGCCCGATCTAGGCGGCGATAGCCTGACGAGCTCTTCATACTCGGGTGATGGTGGCCTCTCCTTATCGATTGACTTGGGAGATTTGGGAGATGTTTGTGTTTTCGGATAGAGCGAAAGCATTGGGTTTTCTCTTTTCTTCGCAGGCGTGCGCTTCGAGTACTTCTGTTCGTACTCGGCCACCAGAGCCATATCTCTCGCGACAGAGGCCGGTGAATGAGGGCCATCCCTGCCTGAGGTGTCCTTCTTCACCATCAGTGTCTGAGACACAATCTTGGCTCCATCTCTATCATTATCACTGCTATCCTGCAAGAATGTCCGATCCGAGTCTTCCCCAGCGTCAGCGCCCAGATGACTCTGCGAGAGTCCACTTCGCGGTAGCATCCCAGAACCTGCTCCGCCGTCTCGGCGACCGGGATTATTGACGGATCTAATCGTGGCATTCTTATCTGGGGCATAACCGGGAGAGAATCCCTTTATATCATCTGCGTCCTCATCAGCCGAATCGGTGAGATAGCGGCTCGGCATATCGTAGCCCATGCGCGACGCTGATGGAGTTATGGGGCTATTCAGGTACGGTTTCATGACCTGTCGCAAAGAGCTCGTAGGACTCGACACGTCAGTTATGATAGCAACCTGATTTCTGTCCGGATGGAAAAGTAGGGCTGGAGCCGAAGGGGGCAGCGACGGCACTTCTGGTTCCGACACCGATTTCTTCCTTCGCCTAAAGAATGATGATGGTTTCTTCGTTATTACATGAGGCTGATCTTTTGGTATGGGAGGCGGTTGTGGAGATGGATGGCCATGAGCAGTCTTTGACCGCTCCGCATTCATATGCTTATTGCTACCTGGCCTCTCGGGATTTTCTACAGACGTCATGGAACCATGAGAGGAGTTAGGTTCCGCAACAGCGGCCGCGAGAGTATTCTTCGCCCCAAAAACCCTTCTGAAGAAACCTGGCTTCGACACATTCGCTGGTGCTGGTATGGCGTCTTTTGTCTTGTTATATGCAACTAATGGCGCCGGAGCTGGTTCTTCCTTCATGAAAGCCGGCAGGGGCGGTAGTTTGCGACTCTGGTCGGGCATGGTGCCTCCTGGACCATGAGAGGTCTCGGCACGTTTTGTATATGTGCTTTTACTCCGTTTGCGTTCGAGCATCTGCGGCTTCGGAGACTGCGGTGCAGATTCAGCGGTGAAACGTGCGCCTGGAGACAGTGGTCGTTGTCTTCGTGGGCCAACAGGTATAGTTGGTGTGGGCGCGGCCTCATAACCATCGAATGGTTCCAATTCAGTCGGAGAGTGCGCCTGCTGTCGCTGAAGATTCATGATGTGATTGTCGTGACCATAGTCGTCAAAACTCGACGACCTGCCTCTGGTGCCAAATCCTTGTGCCCAACGCTGATTGCTTGTGACCTGCGCGTATCCGAGATCAAAGCTAGCGGTGCTGCTGCTGCCTTTGCTCCCCTTCCCGCCGTGCGAGTACAGACCACGGCTTTGTACCTGCGCGGGCCACTGGGTTCCAATCGAGCCAGCACCATTCCCATGATTCACCCTCCCATTCGTCGTCGCGAAGTTCGAGCTGCTGTTGCTTCTGCGCGTCCTCGTATACTGGCTCGACGCTCTACTCGCGGCATCGTGATTCTCAAAGTCGGAGCTGAAGGAGTGCCCATGCGAAGGCCTGCTGTTAATCCTCTGCGGCGAGTACGACGAGTAATTATCCTCGTCCGCAAACGACGAATACAGCCTCGCGTCGTCCGCACTCATCCCAAACACCGCGTCCCCGCCAAACGACAGCTGGTCCAAGCTGAGCAGCATATTATCGACCAGCGAGTCTCTCGTGACCTGCTCGGGCGCGAGGCTCAGGTCGTGGGAATGCCGGCCGCCGTCGTCTCTGTGTCCATTCCTGCTCCGCGCAAAATCGACGGGCGTGATGTCGTCGAGGAAGGTCTCGCGGGGCGCGCTCCTAAGCGCCCGGGCAGCCGCCGAGCCTTTCCCCTTGGCCGATCGAGAGGCCGTGGCTTGGGGGGTCCGCGGCGGCGACATGCTGACGTCTCGCGTCTTCGTCTTGTAGCCGGTGTTGATGGTCAGGTTGACGCCGGTGCGTCGGCTGGGAGAGGTCGGCGTGTTCTCGGAGGACTGCATCGTCGTCAATCACGGCGAGGAGCTGAGCCGACCAGGCGGATTACTCCTCAATGGTGTCGAGGGACAGCCATATGGCAATGGCAATAGCAATGGCAATGGCAACGGCAATGTTATCGAGATCGGCGCGATAGGACAAGGAGAAGGAGTGGAGCGGATGGAGGAATGGATGGAGGAGTGGAATTGGAATTGGAATTGGAATTGGAATTGGAATTGGAGTCTAACGGCGTTCCTGAGCGATGGGTGGTGGCCACATGGCATGGCAGGCTTGGGGAATCGAAGCCTTACTCGAAATGGGAGGGGGAGGGTTTTGGGAAGGACAGGGGTCTCGAGCTGCTCTAATCGCCATTTAAAGCACGATAAGTACCGAGGTACCTAGATTGTACATACGCATAGCATACTTCGTAGCATAGCATAGCGAGTAAGGAGGGTATTTTGAGAAATAATAAGAAGAGGCTCTCTACTCTCTGAGATGTCTGTACAGTACATATGTGTGTCGCAAGCCGTAAAAGCCGACTTCAACGATTAGGGGTAGGGGATGGAATAGGGGATGGGATAGGGGATACAGTCTTCCCACAGGCATGCATGACATGGCATGGCATGTCTCTGACCCAAAGCGACGCCCTGAGCCATGCGTGCATCCATTCCCGGAAATAGGGCGGCGCATCCTCAGTGCTTCAGGTACTGTATCGTACATACATACAGTGGTCCTGAAGAACAAAGGAACTCCCAAGAGGGATCTGCTCGCCCATCTGCTCTCTGAGATCTACATACCTACCTACCATATCATACCATTTATCCATCCATCCAGCAAACTTCACAACCCTCCCCTCCTTTTTTTCCTCTCCCCGAGCATCACGAACTTCACTCCCCCCTCCCTATGCCGCGCGCTGTCCGCTATCCATATACACAGCAACGACAGCGCACCAAACCACACAACGTCGATGCACAGAACGAGAACCGCACAGATTACACGACGCAGAGCAGCACATCTAGCCTGTGATGTACGGCGGAGATTGTGCTGCAATCAGCCGGGCGGCGAGCGTTCCTGATTCCGGCTTCTGGCTTCTGGCGACTCTGAGACATAGGTACCTCTTGTGGTGGTGTTGTCTGCAGAGGCGCCTTGCGAAGTACTCTACCGTACTGTGCTCTACTGTGCTCGAACAGTCTCTTTCGTAAGTGAGTGCTGCTCCTGGAGAGTGGGGGGAGGGGGCGGGAGGTGTTCGCTGCACTTCTTCAGCCTGAGACGGGGCCTTGGCTATGCATGCGTGCGTGGACCCAGCGAGGATGGGATTTCTCAAAAGGATGTCTGGAAATAGTGGTAATGGGTGACATCAGGATACTTCGCGCGAAATCGAATGGGGAAGTTGCGATCTCGGCCTGTGCGTTTATTATTTTAGTTCTGTGTCGTAGTTCGGTCGTATATGTATATGTATATGTATATTTATATGTATATTTACATCTGTTTTGTATGAAGACCATGCAGATTGGTCTGTTGAGAAGGACTATCCAATACTTGAACGTCTTAATGCCAAGATCTCCCGTGTCTCTGCCAAAATCCAAACATGCTTCGTGACATGCTCGAGATTCGAGACGTCGACGGCGTTGGGGCGCTGATATAACTCCTGCCCGGTGATCCCGAAAGTCCTCGCCAAATGGCGCTGTTACCCATTCGCCAATCTCTCCTATATCCCGTCCTGTCATGATTCCCGGCGCCGCGGATTCACGGGTGCCGGAACCACCTGTCCACATTCTCTAATCCGATCCCCGATTACTCCTCGCCTGCTTCTTCTCCCCACGCATCTTCTTTACGCGCAGGCGCGCCGCATTCTCGGCTTTCTTCCTACTCATCGTCAGCGCGCTTCCTTGCAGGCGCCCATATGTGACGCAACAACCCTCAACCTCGCGCGGTGCCAGCCCTCAACGACGCGTCCAATTCGGATCAAGGAACGCCACGGTGTCCTTCCTCATCTTCTTCATCTTGACCTTCGCCCTCTGCACCAACCCGCCCCTGGTACGGGACGTCACAGCACACCTGAACACGCGATTGGCACCGTGTGCAGCCTCTCGAGGTATTGGGGGGCCTCCAAAAGAATGGGCCTCCAAAAGAATGGGCCTCCAAAAGAATGCAGAGAACAGACATAAAACCGTGACACTGAGAAATCCAACCACTCACAGTTTCTCGTGCTTTGCTTTTGTCAGATCGGAGGTCTCGCCGGGAATTATCCGCTCGGCGATGTCCCTGATGTGCGCATACAGCTTGTGGTGGGTGTCCTCCTCGTTGTCGCGCTGTACGCGACCCTCCTGCGAGGCTATGACGAGGGAGTCCGAGTTCTTGGAGTAGTATCTCGAGGCACGCAGTTCCCTGATGATCATTGACGGCACGTGCGTCGCCATCGAACTGATCGTCCACGTGCTGGTGGCTTTCGAGTTTGTTCTGGAAGGATATTAGGGCGAGAGCAACATGACGGATGGGCCATTGGATTTACTTGTTGACGTGCTGTCCGCCCTTCCCCGATGATCGGTCAAAGCGAGTGTTTGCGAGGTTCTTCGGCAGGCTGTCTGGCTTGAATCTCGATGCCCATTCTCTTGCGGCCGAAAAGTCTTCTTCAGAGTATGTCGACTCCGAGGTTGGATCGTCGTGCGTGTTCTTTGAAGCCAATTGACGTATTTGTTGGTTCCAGAGAGGGCGGGCTTGCGAAAGACTCCCGATAACAGAGATGCTCGAGATCCCAAACGTCCGAAACGTGGCAATTGAAGTTATAGACATGACGGAGTTCGGCCTGTATGCCGTAATGAAGCAGTTTCAAGGAGAGAAGGCAGAGAATGCATAGACAAGAAAGCAAAGAGTGGGTAATAGTAGGTAATAGTAGTAGTACATGAATGGAAGGAATAGAACAGCTTGGGTGGGTTCTCATCTACAGCAACAAGCTCACATCCCGCCCACTGAAAACAATTTGCACGAGCTCCTCAAGCCAAGAACATCTATCTGTGTGGCCAAGGACTACTGTACAGGACTACTGTACAGACACAGGTTATGTAGTTCCTCGTGCAGGTAACTCAGACAAAAAAACAAAAAAGATAAAAAGACAGAAAAGACAGAAACGACAAAAATGTGATTTGTGATAATCGGCAGTCACTCGGGAGAGGGCGATGTGCAGTGTGCAGTGTGCAGTGTGCAGTTTAGTTGTTGGAGAAAGCACGTGATGAGATGCGGCTGCGAGGCTGCGGCTCTGACTCTGTGGCGACGTGAATGACAGATTAGGTAAGCCAAGCTAAGCACTAAGGTTGAAATATTCGGGACACCTTCGACTTCACCCACTTCACTTTCGATGTTCGACCGTCAGAGCATTACACCACCTCCAACCACCTCCCACCACCTCCATCTCCATCTCCCTCCATCTCCATCCTCCTTCCACCCATCGCAACGCGCGGCTTCAAGTGCATTTTATCATCCATCATTGATCAGGATCGCCGACCACCAACCACCTCGCCTGCGACAAACGACCTCGTCCCCCTCTTATTTGCGTCTTGCGCCAGACCAAACATCCCATTCACGGCGTCAAACCCTCAAATCCTCAAACCCTGACATAAACACAAACGCAAACACAGACACGCAAATCCCCAGAAGTGAATCTGATCTCTGATTTATTGTATGCCTTCTACGTAGCAAACTGCACAACTGCACAACTTCTACCGCATCACATTTATTTGTCTTTGTCTTCGATCCTCCTCCACCTTCGATCTCGAATCGACTCCATCCATCATCGCCATCCTCCTCCTCATCCTCCTCCTCTTCTCATCCTCATCTTCCTCCATCTCCCAGCCAAACAAAGACAGACACACAATTGTTGATTTCTTGAGGCTTACATTCCCTTCGGCAAACATCTCTCCTCGTCATCACAAGCGGCGAGACAAGCCCTTTCTGCTCTTCTTCTGTTGAGGCTTTGGGCTATATGACTTCGGACGCGCCTGAATTCCATACCAAGCCATCCACTCCAATATCTCCCATACCGCACTATCCTCCAACCCCATCCAAGTTTCCGGTCCTCCAGAACCAGATCGATCAAGTCTTCAATATGACCTCCACCCACATCGGATCCGCTGCTGATCTGCCATCAACGCTCAATCTATCCGACAACCACAAAGACTTTGCCATCAATGCAGATCCTGATGCTGATGCCGATGCCGATGCCGACGCCGACGCCGACGCCGAGAGAGAGACCTCCGACGAGAACAGCTTCTCAGACCCATTCGAAGAGCCAGATGAGCCCAAGACGAATGGCACCGTCGCCCCAACCATACAAACAAGCACTGAAGTCGACGACGACTACGCGATGACCTTTGAGTCGGATGGCGAGATGGGATCAAATAGTCGAGAAGTACCAAACGAGAATATGGATCAAGATACTACTGCTCAATCAACGCCTCCTCCATTGTCAGGTTCTGAGACCGTTCCCTCCCTCAATGCCGCCGATCCTACTGTCAACGCCACGTCAGAGAACAAAAACATCGACGACCTCTCCCATAACCCCAGAGTCTCCCATCCAACGGCTCCTCCAGCAGATGCTCCTCCAGTAGCTGCTGATCCTGACAGCGCTCCCGCTCCCGCTCCAGACATGACCGAAAAATCCCAGGCCCCGTCTCAGCCTCCCATGTATGAGAGTATTGCAAAGGGCGAGATAGACATCCAACAGCTGCTTGACAACATCACCGCCAATGCTGAACTCAATGCTTCCGCCGCTGGCACACCCACCACCGCCACCGCCGCCGTGGGCTCTCCAAAGTTCCCGCCCGGACCCTCGGCTCTCTCTTCTCATTCAAGCCTCCCTCCTCGTCCACAAGTCTTGCAAAAGCCTTCAATGCATCCGGCCTATGCCTCTCAAGATGACATCCGCAAGTATCATGCTGGCCCGAGCTATGCTGGCCCACAAGGCACCTCGTATAGAGCGCCGGGAATGTCTCCTATGTCTATTGTTGCTGCTGGTGCACCAGGCACGCATACGGATCCTAGAAATGTCCTTCCTCCACCCCCACCCGCATCCTTTAATGCTCCACCACCATCATTGTCAGCACCACCGCCGGGAAGTCTTGCCCCATACCCACCACATCAGCGTGTACCGACCCAAGATCGCCCACAGACCTCCATTGAAGGTGAGGGTGAGGATGAGGGTGAGGTCCAATGGGGTCCAGATGTCCAGAAGCTGTATGATGACTTCTTGGCTGATGAACGCATGTATGTCTCGGAAGGCTTATGGGACAGATTTCCAACCGGATCAAGATTGTTTATAGGTAAAGACATTCACTACTGGCGGTTAACTTTTACATACTGACTGCAAACAGGTAATTTACCAACTGAGAAGGTAACAAAGCGTGATCTCTTCTATGTCTTTCACAAGTACGGTAGGCTTGCACAAGTTTCCATCAAGCAAGCCTATGGATTTGTTCAATTCCACGATGTCGCCGCCTGTTACGCTGCACTGGACCGGGAGCAAGGCCAAGAAGTCCGAGGCAGGAAAATGCGTAAGTGCACCATCGCTGATCCTTCTCATTCTTCACAGTACTAACCCAGCCAGACCTTGAAATCTCCAAGCCACAGAAGAACACCCGCCAAGCCACTGCAGCACAAAACCAAGCCCTCGCCCAACGTCGTTCCCGATCCCCTGACTATGCCCGCGGCGGCGCTCGCCAATCCCGCGCCCAACCCCAGGCCTACGACCGCTACGACACCCGTCCCGTGCCCTCCCCACGCGACGACTATCGCGCCGCCCCCCAACGCGCGCGCGACGATTACCGCCCTCTCCGCTCCCCAACACCCCCGCGCCCCTACCGCTCCCGCGACGACTACACCAGCCGCGGCGGCCGTGACCACTACCCCACCGACCGTCGGCGCTCGCGCTCCCCCCCGCGCTACCGCACCCGCAGCCCCTCACCCCGCCGCGACGACGCCCTGCTCAGCCTCCCCCGCCGCTCTGCCGCCGACGTGCCGGACGTCCAGATCCTGCTCCTCGACGAGCTGGACCGGGGTTTCATCACATGGGTGGAATCGGAGCTGCGCGCGCGCGGCCTGACCACCGAGGTCATGTTCCTGTCGCCGCGGCTGCCTGTTGATGCCGTCGTGCGGAGACAGATCGTCGAGGGGGTCACTGCGGTGGCGAAGTTGACGAGGGGGTGTCAGACGCGCAGTACGATCCCGCTGCAGGTCTTTGATCGCTCGAGGGGCGTCGACAACGTGCGCTTCGACGAGTATGCAGATCTGGAGCCGCGCGTGGCCGCTGAGTTGGTGGTGCGCGAGAAGGCGAAGCAGGCCGCTGCTGCTGTCCCTAGTTATCCGCAGCAGCAGTATCAGCAGTATCAGCAGCCGGCGCCAGCGGCGGCACAGGCAGCCGCGCCGAACCTGGCGAACCTCGTCGGCCAGCTGGACAATGCGACGTTACAGAAGCTCCTGGGCACACTGAATGCACCAGCACAGCCGCCGCAGCCGCAGCAGCAGCAGAACCCGGCGGCGGCGCAGGCGAATGCGCAGATCGACCTTGCGGGGATCCTGGGCGGGCTGATGGGGAAGCCGCAGGAGTATCAGCAGGCCCACGCGCCGGCACAGGCTCCGCAGCAGAACCAATACGCAGCGCCGCAGCAGGCGACGCAGAACCTGGGGGCGTTGCTGGGCGCGCAGGGCGGACACGGCGGACAGGGTGCGGCGGGGATTCAGGCGGGCCCGCAGAGTGCGGCGCAGGTGCAGAATATTATGGCGCAGTTGGCGAGGTTTAGGCAGTGAGAGTATGTGTGAGGGGGGAATGGAATGGGAAGAGGACGAAGAAGATGATAGGGCTTTTGCGATTGCATCGGATCGGAAGACTATGGCGTTGGGGAGTTGCTTTGCTTGCTTGGCCCCTTGCTTGATTACGATGGCTATGGCATGGTATGCTATATGCTACTACATTCACTGATGGTGGATTAGATTATTGTAATACGTCTCTCTATCCTATGCTCTGCTCCGAACTTCTAGCTATGCTCTAATAGATAGAATAGCTCTCTCCTGCTCGTTTCCCAGAGGCGGACAGAGCGAGACGGGACGCCGGATTGAGATGCGCGGGTGTTGTTTTTGTACAATAAGAGAGAGTAAGGGGAAGAGAGGCGTTGTATTGTACATATGGTGTAGATCAGACCAAATCACACAAAAATCCACATCTTCTGAGACGAGATGCAAATGGGATTGCAGAAGCCGCAATTATTACGTGTACGTCTGCGGCGGTGCTGGCGCGGGCCAGTCGTCGGGCCTATTGATTGATGTTCAGTCAGCAGCTGCTCTCTCCATCCCGGCAACAAGCACGGATCTTCCTCGTCTCACCTGCTAAGCAACAACCTCTCGACGCCGGCCCTCTTCGCGGCGCTTAGCCACACCTTAAGGCCCTCCCTCAACTCGTCCTCCCCCCGTCCCAAAACATCAATCCCGCGCTGCCCACATGCAATCCGCAGCTCCTCGGCCTCCAAGCCCTCCACGCCCCCGTCGCGGCGGATCAGCGCGTCGTCCGTCTCCAGATACTCGATCCGCCTCTCGACCTTGCCCCTCAGCAGAAACATGGGGACGCCTCCGAGACCGTCCCAGAACCTGCTCGCGAGCCCCAGCGACGCGGATATGTGCGCGAGCTGGGCGCGCTGCAGCGGCTTCGCGGGCGCATACGGCGTCGTCAGGGCGGTGAACGAGGCGGCGCGGCGCGCCTCGACGCGGCGGCGGTCGGCGGCGATCTGCGCGGGGATGCGGCAGGTGTAGGGCACGACGCCGGACAGGACGACGACGACGAAGGGGGTCAGCTCGCCGCAGAGCAGGAAGATGAGGCCGAAGGCGGGGATGCGCTTGAGGTCGTGGGAGTTGCGCAGGAGGAGCTGGTAGTCGGCGCGCGAGAACTGGCGGTCCTTGACGGCGGCGAAGACGGCGCCGTTGTAGGTCAGGTCGACGAGTTTCTGGGGCTCGCGCGTCAGGGAGAGGTTCGTGAGGATGGCGCGGGCGCCGGTCTTGTAGAAGGTGAGGTAGGCTTTGCCTTGGAGGAAGAGGTATTTGATGGTGGATTGGCCGGGGACCTTTTCGGGGAGCTCGAGAGGAGGGGGGAGGGTCGAGGGAGGGGGGTTGAGGCGCGTGTTGCGTGGTTTAGAGTGGGTGAGGGTGGGCGGGGGGGAGTCGGTGGAGTATAAGGAGCGTGCGATGAGAGGGCGGCCTTGCGGGTTTGTCAGGTGTATGAAGGGTGTCTGCTGTAGGAAGATGCTGCTGCGGCGTGGGGAGTTGTGGAGGAGAGAGCTGCGGAGGGTCCGGGTGAGGGATGTGGATGTGCTCATGTTTGCGGGAGCGAAGAGGTCATTGACGAGCCGACGACTATCGGCTGCCGTCGAAGAAGAAGGGATATATGATATATCTATACAAGAAGCTATAGTACAAAATGAAGCTGTCGTGAGAAGAGAAAGAGAGATGTGAGTTGAAGAAAGTGATGGGGTCCGCCTGGTCTCGATGACGATGACAGACAGACAGTACGAAGCAAGCAAAATATAAAGTTGATGACATAAAGTTGCGGACAGGGGGGGCTTGCTAGTTGCCGTGTGCAAGCGCAGCCGCCGGGCCGCCGTACAGACACGAGGGCACAAGAGGAGTTACATAGTTGCATCCACGTGACAACACAGATCGTTACCTTCTCTCTCATACTCATGCATATTCCTCTTCATACTCATACTCAAATATCGAATCTCGAATGCGAGCTTTTCGACGCGGTATGACGTTGTATTTGTATTATCATGCGGCGAAGATGGCATTTGCGACGAGAGCACTAGCTCTTAGTGCCGGGCTCGGACTCGGACTCGGATCTGGCTAAGGTGCCGACGAGGGATGGGGAGGGAGAAGAGGCCGGTGACAAATCTTCGAGGAGGCCGTCGCAGAACTTATCATATACTCTGCATAGAGGTGAGAAGGCTTTCTGCTTCGAGTCTGTGACGGCAAGTTGGATTGACTCTGGATAGATAGGTTGTATCTCTGTAAACACGAGAGTGACTGTTCTTCTCGACTCGGCGCGCGCCTGCAAAGATGGACTGGCCCTGGGTTATAAGAGATCTCACCGAGACAGAAAAGGCGCATCGCCGCATCCTGCTCGATCGCTACGGCCTCTATGCGCAGCTCTCGGCCTTGATCCCCATCGCGGCATACTGGCTCTTTCGGCTCGGCGTCTGGGTGTTCCATGAGCGCCAGCGAGCGAAGCCCGCGTACTCGGCCGTGCCTGGTTCTCCCGTAGTGAAACAGCTCAAGACGACGAAGGCCGGGCGGATTGCAAAGACGTGGAGATCTTTCGTTTGGTGGCTCGGCGGCGAGAATCTTTTTGGGTATGGCAAGAGGATCCATCTGCTTGCGGGGCTGGCGTGGACAGTGTGGTTGCTGTTTTTGTCCGTTCATCGCACGGGAGATGGTATGTATTCAACATTCTCATAAAAGACGAGATCTGCTGGCATTTTAATTGCTATCTACTCAAAGAAGTTCTCCACGCTTCGCCGTTTCCGTATCTCCCCACCTCCGTTCCCTCCAGCTAACACACCCAGACTACTTCCACGTCACCAAACGCTTCGGCATAATCGCCGCCTCCCAATTCCCCCTCCACTACGCCCTAATCATGAAACACCGCCTCTCCCCCCTCGGCATCCTTTTCCGCGCCTCCCACGAGGAGCTCAACCCCTTCCACCGCGCCCTCGGCCGCGTGATCTTCCTCCTCCTCTCCCTCCACGCCGGCTTCTACCTCAACTTCTTCGCGCGCGCCGGCCTCCTCACTACAAAATTATCACAAACCGTCCCGCTCCTCGGGCTCCTCGCCTTCAGCCTCCTCAACGTCCTCGGCACCACGAGCCTCGACCCCATCCGCGCCTGGAACTACCGCCTCTTCTTCATCGTGCACATGACCATCGGCATCACCATCATCCCGCTCCTCTTCTTCCACGCGGCCCCCCTGCGCCCCTACATCCTCGAGGCCCTCCCCCTCTTCTTCCTCGACATCATCTTCCGCCGCCGCGCCTTCTTCGTCGCTCCCACCCACATCGTCCCCATCCCAACCACCAACCTCCTCCAGCTCACCATCCCCCTCCCCGCCTCCTCCGCCGCGGCCTTCGCCGCCGTCCCCGGCCAGCACATATATCTCTCCATCCCACCCGCCAGCCGCCCCGCCCACGCCATCATCAACGAATTCTGCTTCAACCCCTACACCATCGCCTCCGTCTCCACCGCCCCCTCTCTAACCCTAATCACACGCGTCCTCTCGGGCCCCACCTCCTGGGCCCTCCAGCGCCTCACCACCCTCCCCAAGGCGAACCCGCCCCTCCAAATCGACGGCCCCTACGGCTCCTCGCGCCACTTCCCCGACTTCGCCCACACCCACGACCGCATCCTCCTCATCGCCGGCGGCGTCGGCGCCACCTCCATCCTGCCCGTCTACCGCGGCATCCGCGCCGCCATCGCGCGCGCCGGGGACAGCACAAATAAGGCGCGCATGCTGTGGGCCGTGCGCAGCGCGGCCGAGACGCTGTGGGCGGCGGGCGAGGGCGATCTCGCGGGCGAGGGCGTGGAAGTGTTCGTCACCGGGGAGAGCGATGCGGATGCGGATGCGGATGCGGACGACGGCGATGGCGACGGCATCGCCCTTGTTGATCTGGGGCGCGGCGCGGGGTCGGGGTCGGGGTCGATGGGGGATGCGCCGCTGCGGCGCAGCGGCAGGCCGGATCTGACAAGGGTGGTGGACGAAACGTTTCGGTTGGGCGGGGGGGAGAGGGTTGCGGTGCTGGTGTGTGGGCCGAGGGGGATGGCGAGGGAGGTTCGGGGCGCGGTGGGGAAGTGGGTCGGGAGGGGGAGGGAGGTGTGGTGGCATGAGGAGGGGTTTGGGTGGTAGGTGTGGAGGTGTGGATGGATAGACGAGGGGTAGAGTGTTGAAACGTAGATGATGGATTGGATGTCTTAATACGATTGATTGCATCTCTCTCCTACATGTTCTCGAATGCGGAAAACGCCGCTCTATGTGCTAAACCAAACCATGCTTTTGCCCCGTTTACTCTACTCTAGCCCTGACATCTCCATCTGCATCCTCCTCCTGCCACCGCGCCACTCCCCCCCCCTACGCCTTCCACTGCACACTCCACGTCTCCTCGCCGGCCCTAAAGGGCGCAATCAGCACCCCTGCCTCCTCGGTCCCCACAACGCGCACCACCCTCTCCCCGCCCTTCCTCAGCACGATCCTCTGCGGCGTGGGGCCCAGCTTATAAAACGCCCTGCCGAACCCGCCCAGGAACCCCTCCAGCACGTCCCTCGTGACCGCCTCCTCCGGCACCATCCCCTTCGCCACCGCCAGCTCCAGCGCATCGAGCACCAGCTGGCTCGCCCACCCCTGCGTGAAGCACCCCGCGGCCGGCGCCCCGCGCCGCTCCTTCGCCGCGACCGTGTGCGGCGCCGAGTCGCTGCCGAAGAAGAACTTGCGGTCGCCGCTCACGACGGCGGCGAGCAGGGCGCGGCGGTCCCTGCGGAGTCTGTCAGCATGGCCTGTCCTGCGGGTCGAATGGATGGATGGATGGATGGATGGATGGCCACGGCCGGACCTACCCTGGCAGCTTGGACACCGGCTTGCAGAAGTTGTAGCAGTTGCCGACGACGTCGTCGATGGTGAGGTACAGATGATGCGCGGTGATGGTAGCGGCGACGGAGGGGCCGCAGGCCCTCACGGCGGCGACGGCGGCGGCGGTGGTGCAGTGCTCGAGGACGATGCGGAGGCGCGGGAAGGCGGCGTGCAGGGCGGCGAGGGTGGGCAGGAAGGCGGCCTCGGCGTTGAGGACGGTGATGTCGGGGCCGGCGGAGGCGGGCAGCTCGCCGTGCAGGTTCAGCACGAGGTCGTGCTCCTGCATGGCCGCGAACACGGGGTAGAAGGCCGCGTAGTCGATGACGCCCGAGTCGGAGTTGGTCGTGACGCCGGCCGGATAGGACTTGACGGATGTGATGCCGGCGGCGGCGGCGGCGGCGATGGTCGATGGCGTGATGGACGGGTGCAGGTAGAGCGACATGAGGTAGGTGACGTTGGGCTCGATGGCGGAGAGGCGCTGCTTGTAGGCCAGGGCTTGGGCGACGGTCGTGATCGGGGGGACGAGGTTGGGCTATGGTGCTTGATCAGCCTGCTAATCCCAATAGCTCAATTGATTGCTCCCTGCCATGCCATGGCCGCAGACGAGCAGCGGCGCGGAGAAGAGGGGACACGGAAACACACCATCACCAGGACCGTATCAACCCCGCCGGCGCGGATCGTCGGCACCACGACCTCCATCATCGCGCCGTCGCGCAGATGCACATGCATGTCCGCGCTCGCCGGCAGCTCTACGTCCTGCAGCTTCTCGAGTCCCATCTTGGCGTTGTGTGCAGCAAAAAGACGGCGGGTTGGTTGGAATGGGGATTGGCAGTTGGGAGAAATCTGGCGACCCCGCGCACGTAGCACGCCGAATCCGGTCGGGCGGTCAGCGGAGGGAAGAACGTAGTTCCGATGCAACACACAACACCGTACAAGTGACGCTGGCGAATGTGATGAGGGAGAGGGAGGAGGAGGGCGCCGCAAGAAGAGCTGCATCGTTGTCGCGTGGAGTCAGCGCTCGTCTGAACGGAAAGAGATTCCCAGCCTGGCGCCTTCTAAGCGCCTTCTAAGCGCCTTCTACTGTAATGTGCCGAATGGGCAATTGATCGAGGTTTATGTACTGTGGTTCTGTATCTGTATAATGTGGCCGACTCCTGCGTATCCTGCACGCATGTGACATGTCCTTCTCTGTCTGCACTCCCACCGACTTCTCATCCGCATGCATCACGTGCCTCTCTGTGAATGAAATGACGTACATACATTAGCAGCAAGAGATCTCCGTCTCACCTCATTTAAACTGTCTTAGCTAATCCTAATGGGAAAGCCTGCTGATTGGCCACAACGCGAAATGAACGCGTGCATAATTATTAACCGCGTCTAGTCTAGCGCATCGCGTAAACCCGTCACGTTTCGCCGGTCCCAAGTCAACAAATCACGGTAGGTGCAATTGATTGAATTTCTTACTCCTATCCCTATTCCTGTTCCGATTCCTCCTCCCAGCTATGCAATCTCCATACCAAATACAGGTAAAAACAAGTATGCAGCTCTACAGCTATGCTCCTCGAACGATGCTCCATGCCGCGAGAATCGTCGAATTCAGAACGCCAGAGGAGAGGCGTGCTCGACGCCGAGACATTCCCCCGAGAATATCCCCTTCCTTCCTATTATTCCGAGCCAAGCGCAACTATCATGCCCAGATGTAGCCGCGTAGCCCAGTGATGATTATGAAGGAGAACAAATGAAATGCATCAACGAGGTCGTAAACATCATATACAACGTAGTCCGTCCCACCCAACTATTCTCACATGTGACCTGACCCTCTCAGATGCTTGGTTCGTACAAACACGGATGCCGGAAGTCGTCACGACATCAACTCCCCGCCCAGCTCCATCCCCAGCCCATTGTTCCGCGACGTATTGACGCGCGAGCCCAGCATCGGGCTGCTGGTTGGCGGGAGGAAGGTGTCGAAATTCAGATTCCGCCGCGCGACAGTCGCCGGCGTCTTGATCGTCGCAGGCGTCTTGGGCCAAGCCTTTTGCGCCGGGCTCGGCGTGATGTTGACGAAGTCGGCGAAGTCGAACGCCTGCGACGGCGTGTGTGGGCCGCCGAAGCCCGACAGGAGGCCGCTTCCTCCGCCGGGCGTCGTCATCATTGAAGAGGGCAGCGCGAGGCTCTTCTGCGGCGGCGTTTGCGGTGGGTGCATCCGCGTTCTGGCGGAGGGATGCGCGGGAGACGGTGAGGTCGCGAGGTATAAGAGGAGGTCGGCACCCTCTTGGCCCGCTTTGCCGTTCGCGCTCTTTGCCATGCGGCGACCGAGGCTGGCACGGCTGCGCATGGGTGGTGGGGTGCGTGGTGGTGAGGAGCGGATATTCATTGTTGGCACCTGGAAGGAGTGGGTTGGGAGCAGCTCGTCATGCTCGTCTGACCCCTGTGAATGATTTGTTGAGTGAAGCGGCTCTTCTGGTATATTTCCGGAAGCGCCACGGTAGAATGATAGATTTGGCCCTGCGGATGTGGTGAAATGCGGTTGCTTTCGAGGCTTGATCGGCGACGACTGCGCTAGCTGATGTTGGTCCTTCCAGGCAGTGTGGCTCTGATAGATGTTTCTGCCCGCCGTGGGAGAGGATCGAAATCGCTTTCTCGCAGATGAGCTTGAGTTTGGGTATTGGAAGGTCGCGTTGTAGGAACGCTTCCTATGGCCGGAGCTGCCGCTAGAGGAATCGAGGGCGTCGGAGAAGAAGGGAGCCTTGAGGGGAGACGAGCTGAGGACGGCACGAGGATACTGGAAATCCGAGGCAGAGCTTGAGGAGGTATCGGACAGCATGTCTCCGGCTGAGGATGGTCTCTGGCGTCGGAGATGTTCGTCGACCTTGGGCTCGATCAAATCTAGGGTGAGGTCTTCCCAGCCATGCTTGGCTTTGAATTGCGCAAGCGCCAGACGGTTCTGCAGCTTGCGGGCCATCTGATGTTGAGATCATGTCAGATATGCGCCGAATTCAAGTAGTGAAGGGGTTTGAGTTCTATCATACCTTGCTGACCTCAGCTCTCCTGAGGACTCTGTCGGCCACGGCCTCGGGCTGGTTGTTCTTCCATGGCGAAGACATGGCATAAATGGAGTATGACTGCCCGATTTCTGGGCGATTGCTGGAAAGAAAGATGTCGGAAAGGTAGTCGAGGGGCTACCCCAGGGTTGAAAGCGAACTTGTGTCTCGTGGGACGAGGATGGGGTCGGCGTCTAAGTGAGAAGATAATGAGTTTTGCTCGGGGATTTTTGAGGTGGATCACAGCGGGGGAAAACGCAGGAACGATCGGTATCAAAGAATGGTCCGGACAACACTGAAATGTTCAATTGTCGAAACTTCTCGTAAAGATGTCTAAGGTTGGACGGGATACAAAAGAATATAGGGATAGAGCTTTATCGATGTCGTGGAAGGGGTTGGCGGTGGTTGTGGTGGTTGTGTTGTGGTGGTGAGTGGTTGGTGGTGCTACAGTACTGTACTGTATGTACCTCTTGGTTAGTTTCATGCCGCTCCCATCGCAAGGCAAGGTCCAGGAAAGTACATATGTATGTACATGCATATGTGCATAGATATGTATAGATAGGTAGGTAGCTAGGCATGTACCTATATACATATGTACTGGTAAGCTTGGGTGAGGTGCTCTGCAAGGCAAGGGAGGATTGGACAATGTGAGCCTGTGGTCTGTGGTTGTACCGAGCTGTAGTGAGGAAGCGAGTGCAGGGCAGGACTGGGAGTGCGAGTGCGAGTGGGAGCCAGCTCTCAGCTCAGACTCAAATCAAATCAAAATCCCCCTTCCCCCTCGTCAGCCAATCAAACTACACATCTCAGCAAGAGCTCGAAGCACATATTACATACGGAGTAAGAGGACTATAGAGGAGTATACGGATAGAGGAGCACGGTTATCCTTTGTTTCTTGCTCCGTACACAGAGCAGCTTCAAGAGCTGTGTCCGTCGAGAGCCTATTCTAGAGTCTAGTTTAGAGTCTAGAGTACTCATAGAGCCGTGATGTGCGTATTGGAAGCTGAACAGTAAGGACTACCACTGACTGAGTCTCTAGAGAGGCCTCCTTCTCCTTTTCAGAGATCCCAGAATGGTGATGACATATGTGAACATCAGCTGAACCATGCCATGCAGGTATATATATATATATATATATACGTACCTACAGATGATAAGGCCAAGGATTACGACATGGGATCTTCTGTCGAGCAAGATCTTCCCTCATCTTCGTCTGGGAAAGGAGTATGGAAGGCCTTGAGAGGAGGAGATTTCATTCATCCCATCATTGCTGTGCTTCTGCAATTGTAAGACGATAATGGTGATGTGACGGATATATCATATCAGAAGTCTAGCTGGATGCAGTGATCGACGGATTGACGGGCTTGCTTGCAGATTTTATCAGCCCAGCGCGGCAGCCGGAACGGAGATCTGCCACCTGCTTCTATGTCTCGACGTTGATCTACATGCTTATGTTAGCTCTCCTGTTAAAGATGCGATGCTTCACATCTCTGTATCTGATCTGATATTGGCACCACTTGACCACTACCGGACAAGTGCATGGAGGGAGGTCATTTGATGATTAATGTCCGACTGTGCTCATATGTCCTGCCAGCACTCCCACTCCGCCAGCTTTCCAAGAAACTCGAGAACTCGAGCGCGAATCACTCTTCATCCTTCATCCGGCAGATTGTTGTGATCCTGACCGTGTTGGGAGAGCTGAGAAGATAAGGAGGCAAGGGAACCTTGGATCACCCACTACTCCACCAGGACGGACAGACGGACCTGTCTTGTCGCCGCCACCGATGTCCACAGAACGATAGTAGTGCCATGCCAGCCAGCCATGTGAGTTCGTTGACAGAGATGTGGAAGTTGCATACATACCTATACCTATGTATGTCCTCTGTCTACTCTGTGGCAAGATGTACAGTATGCCACCACTACTGTATGTATGTATGTTTACGCTGTACATGTCTGCAAGCAAGCAGGCAAGCAAGCATGCATGCATGCCACGAGTACTGTCAGAAGACGCCGCATATGGGCATATGTACCTATCGTACAGTGGCACTGCTTTCCGCTTTTTGTCAAGACTTGACACAAGACAAGCATCCTGTTCTGTTGACTTGAGTGGAGTTGAGCTGTTTCCAGTTTGACAACTCCTCCTTCTCCTCTTTTTTTGGGGAAATACATACATAGGTATTTAGATGCGGTCAGAATTTTGTCGAGCACAAGCTACAACGTGCCTCCTCTCCTGTCCTCTCTCCTGTCCTCTCATTCCTGAGTGGGATCTGAGACCTGTTGTTCTCTCTCCCTTTCTCCCTCTCTCTCCCCCTCTCCTTCACAATAACCCTTTTGATATTTGGAACAGTTTCCTTTCCTTCAAAAGCCAAGTGATTTATTCAGTTGTTTAACTGATCATTGATCATATTCAGTCGTTGATTATTATTACTATTCTTATTATATTATTATTCACAGCCGTTCTTTTCGCTCTTTGCTCATTTCCCAACCCCACTCCGATCGATTACCAAGGAATGTAGGTATGTAATCGCAATCGTAATCCTCATCGTCATCGCTAAACATAGCTCAGGAACCAGTTACGAGCGTACCTCACCAACAACCTTGCCTGGGTTTCTTCAACCATTGACCAAGTGCATTTGCATTCAAGAGACAATTTCCATTCTGAACCACCGCCTTACCCTTACCCTTACAGAAAGACTTCACATCTGCACCATCCGAGCTGCACTTCGCAAAGACATCAAAGACAGCAACCATCATTGTCATCGAACCTTCCGCCTGTCTGTTACCACAACTGTCAATCTGGTCATGCAATGGCCCCTTCTTTTCTGAAAGACCTGCGGAGAATATCGAAAGCAAGCTTCTGTACAGAGAAACCTGCAGATAAAAATGGCATCAACATAACAACAGTTCCGACGTCTAAATCTTCCTCGACTGACAATTCCACCTTTGCTTCACAAACACCACCATCTGCAAGTCTGAAGACCACCTCCTCATACTCCAACCTCCAAGGACAACTCAAGCCACAACCCCGACCACGTCCCAATGTCTCAACATCAAACTCAAGCAACAGAAACAGCACTTTCTCTGGAATGTCCGGGCTTGGATCAACAAATGGAAATGGTGCTCTGCCTACGTCGCCCTATGCACCCCATATACAATCTATCTCAGATGGAGCTTGGGTATGGCACAACCCCCCACATTCACATGTGAATGCTAATATCTTGGGCAGGTCTATCAAAAAGTCCTCTCTGTGTATGGCACCGTCGCAGATCCATCAACTCAAGCGATCGAGGGCACCCTGACTGTTAGCCGTGTGGACGATGACTTTCCTGCCATTAATTGGCCAGTTACTGAGTCCCATTTCAAAGCTCTGGTGTACCTCAATCCTGGACCAAACAAGCTCCGATTCGACTTCTCTTCTCCGAAGCTTCGCAACAGCAATACCTCAAACCCTATCCATTCGACACACATCACAATCCATATGATGCCCATGAACAACTCGCCGCCGTTACAATTGGTGATTCTACTTGGCAAAGATTCACCAGCAACCTTTGATACAACACCAACACGCTTGGAGAAGGAGGGAAATGGCATAGACACAGCTGTAAATAAATTTCGAATGGCAGCATACTTGTGGCAGGCGTTCACTGCGGAGCAAATGATGCGCAACAAGATGGGTCGTCGCTGTTTTCGGTTCGAAGAGGAATGGCAGACAGGGACCTCTAACTACCGGGATCGTGAACAAGGCACCATGAGAAATGAGGCCAAGATTCACATCGTCAGGAGCAACCACACAGTCGAGGAGATAAGGGATACTGACAGAGCTCAGCAGAATTCCAATGCAAAGGATAGTGGAGGTCTCTTCAACATAGCTGGAGAAGCAGTTACAGAATACTTCAAGCCAAGGCCTGGCCAGCATCTCTATGTTTCGGTTTTGATATTAGACACACATTGGGACAATTCCGCAAAGCTGATCCGGGGCCACGCAGCACTAGGCGGGACCTTTGGGAACGGATTGCATCTGGCTATATTTGGCTCCCATGCCTTACACAGCTATCCGACAAGCCTTGAGGAAGTCGTGCCGGCCTTCACTGACTGCACGAGGACAGACACAGATTTTGTTGGCAACGACTGCAACGAGTCTGGAAGTAGCTGGGAAGCTGCAAATATTGGTATTGGAGCACATCTACACGAGACTGGCCATCTATTCGGATGCCCTCACCAGGAGTCTGGTGTCATGCTTCGAGACTATGTCACTCTCAACCGATCGTTTACTACCCGTGAACCATTCTCAGTGCGGACAAACTCGAAAGGTGGCCTGGTACTTCAAAAGGACGAATGTGGGTGGCATCGCCTCGATTGTCTCCGCTTCCGAAACCATCCTTGCTTCCGCTTACCGAATGATTCGAAATGTAATTCGGATAGTAGTGTTCAGGCTTGGCCGGTTGATAATGGCCAAGTTTTGGTTACTGCCTCTTCTGGAGTGGCATATATCGAGATATTCACAGATGATGATGAGATTTGCCATACTTGGATTGAATATGGCGATGGCAATGGTGCTGGTCCCATCCAACGGCAGCTTGTGCTTACAGAGCAGGATCTGCGAAGCAGACTGCCGGACGACAGAAAAACACGGAAGTTGAGATTGGATATCAAGTCAATCGGCGGAGAAAGTACGGAAGTAAAGGATTTCAGTCTCCTGACATCCAAGGCTTCAATGCTAAAGTTGTCAAATGGACAAGTGGCATTTCGTGGAGTCAAGCTGGGATTGTCTCAACTGGAGGGTAGCCAGCCCGAGGAAGTCATCTTTGAAAGTGTACTCAAGCAGACGAAACTCCTCATGCAAGTTAAAGTGTACCATGGCTTTGCGCTTGATGGGCTGGAGTTCGTTTATGAGGATAGCACGACACAGCTTTTTGGGAAGCGGGGAGGTAAACCAGGAGGGAGCGAGTTCAATCTCGGTGAGTTGATTTGTGTGGGAGAACGATTAGCGCGATGCTGACGTGTTTGTAGATACTCGTCGAGGAGAATATATCTTGGGCTTCTATGTCCGCTCAGGCTTTTGGATCGATGCTATCCAAATCCTGACCAGCACAGGACGCAGGTCTGAGATATATGGCAATCCTCAGGGCGGAACTGGGTGAGTTCCAAAGACGTATCCCCTAGCAGAATCCGCCACTGACACCATTTAGGCATTCATTGATCCCTCCCCGAGGATACGCCGTTGCAGGAATTTCAGGCTCTTGTGGTCAATGGATGGACGGCTTCTCCCTCATCATCACTCGTTAAATAATGTATACCCTTGAAGGTATCCACAACATCACTAACATAATCGACACGATGACGGCAATTTGGCCATACCCGCCATGCACGTAGCTTCAACGCTGGACATCAGCGGGGGTTTTGGTCCCAATCGCGTGCCACACGAGGCGTTGGCTGTGCGTTTGGCATCCTTAACTTGTATATAATAGATTTGGAAGCATCTGCCGTGATAGAGCGGGCTGTGCGGCACACATACCCCAGGCATTGGAGTTCTCGGAGTTTGGCTGGCTGGTCTTGGCATTAGATTATATCGATGCTCCGTGGTTTGTTGTAGAGCGGTGGCCAATCGTGGATTATGGCTTTTGGCTTTTGGGGGCCTGGACTTGAGAGAGGGGGGATTCTAGATCTCTCTCGGAATGTAATTGTAATAGCACATGGGACTCTAGAAGCCTAGAAGGCTGCAGCGAGAGCCTCTTTTCCGATTTCCACTTCCCGCAGAGATATGATTTAGCAAGAGCTCTCTCCACGGGATTTTTTAATAAAGAAGATATATAGGTATATATATATATATATGTATATAGGGAAATATATAGAAATATATATATATATCAAACTTGTAGAAGGAAATCCCACAAACCAGTCGAACGCAGTCAAGGAAAACATGGTCCAAGCGCCACCCATACGCTGAAATCAGGGCTCCAACGGCCTGCAACAGTGACGTCGCGTAGCGTAGCGTAGCGTAGCGAGGCGAGGCGGAGCAGCAAGGCAGAAGCAGGAAGTTGCAGGTATCCGTAATTCGCCTTTGTTGAATCCAAAATCCACCCATCGAAAAGTAGTGTGGGGTTAACTTAAGGTTGCTGTCGCTGCGAACACCTCACCGCGCCTACTCCACGCACCCACGCACGCAGGCACGCGTCTACGCAATTCATACTCGAAGGTTCGAAAGCGAAGAGAAGGAGACAGATAGGACAGGGGAAAACAGAAGAGAGGCTAGAGAGAGATATGTCGAAACGAACGGCGGCTGGTGCGAAGGCGGCGGCGGCGGCGGAGGGTGAGGGTGAGGGCAAGGCGGCTGAAGCTGGTGAGTTTCTCCTGGGGAGGAATGAGCTTGGGATGGAGCGGATTATGGCGATGCGAGGGGATGCTCGATCAGTCAATTGAGATAATCCGGGGCTGGGAGAGAAAACGGGGGGGGGGGGCGCCGCTCAGAACACCCAATTTGCTGACTCGATCCTCCACAGCAGCGGACGCGCAGACGACGCTCCTCGCCGCCGAAGACACGGGCCGCTTCAGCCTGATCCGCGCGATGCACCTGGCGGACCTGATCACGGAGCTCAACGGCTTCTGCGGCGTCATGTCGGTCTTCTCGAGCATGCGCTACATGCTGGGCGAGCCGGGCGCGCGCGGCAACATCTGGGCGGCGCTGGCGCTCATGCCGCTCGGCCTGTTCTTCGACTTCATGGACGGCAAGGTCGCGCGCTGGAGGAAGAAGAGCAGTCTGATGGGCCAGGAGCTGGATTCGCTGGCCGACCTGGTACGCCTCCCCCCCCCCCCCCCCCTTTTCTCTCTTTCACCCCC